>Ga0207968_100728_pt1 | contig 11170 bp, 8 predicted proteins | sample LakWasMet21_HOW5_2_FD_183867 | JGI IMG/M metagenome (GOLD analysis project Ga0207968, IMG submission 183867) | Freshwater sediment methanotrophic microbial communities from Lake Washington under simulated oxygen tension - Sediment Metagenome... | ecosystem: Environmental > Aquatic > Freshwater >...
CCGCCGATCGAGCCTGAATCGGCGATCACCGCGCGGAATTTCAGCCCAAAGCGGGTGAAGATCGAGGTATAGGCTCGGTACATCACGTCGTAAGTATCTTGCAGCGATGCCTGATCCATATGGAACGAATAGGCATCCTTCATCACGAATTCGCGCGAACGCATCACGCCGAAGCGCGGGCGGATCTCATCGCGAAACTTGGTCTGAATCTGATAATAGGTGATCGGCAGCTGTTTGTAGCTCTTGATCTCGTTGCGCGCCAGATCGGTGATGATTTCCTCATGTGTCGGCCCCAGGCAGAAGTCGCGCTCGTGCCGGTCTTTCAGGCGCGCGAGTTCCGGGCCGTATTTTTCCCAGCGCCCGGTTTCCTGCCACAATTCGGCCGGCTGCAAGGCCGGCATCAACACTTCCAGGGCGCCTGCCCGTTCCATTTCCTCACGGGTGATTTTTTCGACCTTGCGCAGGACCCTCAATCCGAGCGGCAGCCAGGTATATAAACCGGCGGCCAATTTGCGGATCAGTCCGGCCCGAATCATCAATTGATGGCTCGCCACCACGGCGTCCACGGGAGTTTCTTTAACGGTGTTGAGCGGGAATTGAGTCGTGCGCATGGCCTATCGTCTGCTTGAATGGAAAAACGTCTATTTTACCGAATTTCGTACCGGATGCGTGATCCGCTTATCGATGCAACGATTTTCCGAAGCAGAGGTCAAACCGTGCATCAATGCGCTACAATAACCCCTCGGTTCACCGCCTAACCCCATTCTCAACCCCATCCATCCGCCTGTTCATGCAAAAAACCGCCCTGCTGGCCCTGACCCTAAGCCTGGCTGCGTTTCCCCCCCTGCCGCACGCCGCCGATGATATCAGTAAAATCGAACTGCCCGACATGGGCGACTCGTCCGGCACGCTGATCACCCCGGAAGAGGAAAAACAGCTCGGCGCCGCATTTTTCCGCAGTTTGAACTCGCAAATCACGATCAACCAGGACCCGGAAATCCAGCAATACATTCAGGCCATCGGCCAAAAGCTGGTGACGGTCAGCGATCTGCCCGGCTACCCGTTTCATTTTTTCGTGGTGCTGGAAAATGATGTGAACGCGTTCGCAGGCCCCGGCGGCTATGTCGGCGTCAATTCCGGCCTGATTCTGACCACCGAAGCCGAAAGCGAGCTGGCCTCGGTAATGGCGCACGAAATTGCGCACGTCACCCAGCGCCATCTCTACCGCGCCGCCGAGGCCGCGGGGCGCCTGTCGCTGCCGACCGCCGCCGCGACCCTGGCCGCGATCCTGCTCGGCACGCAGGCGCCGCAACTCGGCCAGGCCGCGCTGATCGCGATTCAGGCCGGCAGCATCCAGTTTCAGATCGACTTCACTCGCGAAAACGAAGAAGAAGCCGACCGGGTCGGCATGCACATTCTGTCCGAATCGCAATTCGACCCGCGCAGCATGCCGACTTTCTTTGAGCGCCTGCAACAATCGACCCGCTATTATGGCCAGAACATTCCGGAATTCCTGCGCACCCACCCGGTCACCTCCTCGCGGATCTCCGACTCGCGCGGGCGCGCCGACCAGTATCCCTATAAGCAGTACCTGGACTCGCTCGGCTACCAGTTGCTCCGGGCCAAACTCCGCGTGTTGGCCGGCAGCGACCTTGCCGAAACCCGGAAATATTTCGAAACGCGCAGAAATCAGGGCACCGGCGAGCAACGCACCGTTGCCGCCTACGGACTCGGCTTGACCGCGTTGGGGCAACAAAAATTTTCCGAGGCGGAGCAGATCTTCCAGAAACTGGCGGCCGACTTTCCGGACCAGACGCAATACGGCTCGGCCCTGGCCCGCGCCGCGCTCGAACAACGTCAATTCGGCAAGGCCCTAGCGCTTTATGAAAAGTTGGGCAGCCGCTTTCCCGAAAATGAAGCGATCAAATTCGAGTATATCACCTCGCTCTTGAAAGTCGGTCAGGCCGAAAAAGCCAGACAAGCCTTGTTCTTGCTCAGCGCAAACGCGCATAAACTGCCGATTTATTATCAACTGCTGGCGGAAACCTACGGCAAACTGCACCAACCGGCCGAATCGCACCGCTATTTCGCCGAATATTATTACGCGATGGGCCAAACCCGAGACGCGATCACCCAAATCCGGCTCGCGCAAAAAATGAAAGGTTTGAATTTTTATTTGTCATCGATCCTCGACGAACGTCTGGATTTTTTCATCGCGGAAGACAAGAAAGCCCGGGAAGCGCGTTGAGAAGCGGCGGCCACGGTGATCTGGACGCCTCCGCTGGTGAAAAAAAAATCGATCTAAATGAAAATCAATCCGGATTGCGGCGGCATTTCGAACCGCCACCGACGCTCGACAGATGCCACAACGAAAACACATCTTATTGATATTTATACATTTTTATATTAAGACAGGATTTTTATCAAAAAAAACATTTTTTTGGTGGACAAGCCGTTTTCAATCGATTTAGAATACTCCCGCTCCCAAAGAGCAAGACTGGTTAATCAACCGGCGGAGGAGGATAGCTTAGTCAAGCTATGCTGATAACAATAATAAGATAAATTAACCTGCTTGAGTAAAGTTGTACAGGCCACAACTGAAGTACAACGGCATCATAACAATAAAAATAAAATGCTCAACACGCCCGCTTCATGCGGGCTTTTTATTGCCCGCGGGAATGCAACGGGCGCCCTCGCGTCAAATCAATTTCTTGACTTTTAGTGCCGATTCTGGCCAATATCTACCCGTGCGGCATCGCTTTATGCCGTGCCATTTCAACCAATGATCAATAACGAATAATTATAAGTGAGGAGTTGCCATGGGTATCGTTACGACAAGCGCAGGCCTGGAAATGCTTTTGCGGTGGGGACATTTATTGGGCGGCATCACCTGGATCGGATTGCTGTATTATTTCAACTTCGTGCAAACCGAATATTTCAAGGAAGCCGACGCGGAAGCCAAGGCGGATGCCTTGCAAAAACTGGCGCCGCGCGCGCTCTGGTGGTTTCGTTGGGGCGCGGTGTTGACGCTGTTGACCGGTTTGGGCATGTTCGGCGTCAGCGCCGGCAGAATCTCGTCGATGGACATTTATATCGGCGCCCTGCTCGGCATCATCATGTTCACGAATGTCTGGCTGATCATCTGGCCGAATCAAAAAATCGTGATCGCCTCGGCCAAACAGGTCGCCCAGGGCGGCGCGGCGTTGCCGAATGCGGGGGAAGCCCTGGCGGCGGCGGGTCTGGCGTCCAGAACCAATACGCTGTTTTCGATTCCGATGCTGTTCTTCATGGCCGCCTCGTCGCATTACCCGCACCTGACCTTCAAATTTCTGCCGTTCATCATCGCGGTCGCGATCATCGCGCTGCTCGAATATAACGGCGCTTATCTGGCGCTGAAACGCTTCGACATCGTCAAAAAGCTGCCCGCGGCCGGCAAGATGGGACCTTACGCCAGCATCGTCGGCGTGATCCATTGTGGCTTGGGATTGACTGTGGCGCTTTACTTACTCTTGGATCTTTTATAGAAAAGCTATGTTTGCCGTGGGGCCGGCCTTGCGGAGGCTGCAATACATCGGCATCGTTAAAACATAGGGACGGGGTTGCAACCCCGTCCCGCGTGGAAGGGAAGGCGGTTTTGATATTGCCCCGACTCAATCAAGAAGCTTCAGTTTGACCAGATGCACGCGCCGGGTATCGGACCTGACCACTTCAAAGCGCATGTTGTCGACAGTCAGGTGCTCTCCCTTCTTCGGCATGTGTTCGAGTTCGTTCACGATGAAGCCGCCGATGGTGTCGTATTCGTCGGTCGCCAGATGCGTATTGAAATAGTCGTCGAATTCCTCGATCGGCGTCAGCGCCTTGACCATGTATTCTTTTTCATTGCGCTGCAGGATGTAGCTCTCGTCATCCTGCTCGTCGTGTTCATCCTCGATCTCGCCGACAATCTGCTCGAGCACGTCCTCGATCGTGACCAGGCCGGCCGCCTGGCCGTATTCATCGACCACGATCGCCATGTGATTGCCCTTGGTGCGCAGTTCCTTCAACAGCACGTTCAAACGCTTGCTCTCAGGCACCAGAATCACCGGCCGCATGATTTGCTCGACTTTCAGCTGCTTGTTGGCGAGCGAATGCGCGAACAGGTCCTTGACCAACAGAATGCCGACCACCTTGCTGCGGTCTTCCTCGATGACCGGGTAACGCGAATGGCCGAATTGGGTCACCAACGGAAACAAGGTGTCGAGTTCCGCATCCTTCGGCACCACGACCATCTGTACGCGCGGAATCATGATGTCCCTGACCCGCATTTGCGATACCTGCAAGGCGCCTTCGATCATGCTCAAGGCGTCGGTATCGAGTAAGTGATTTTCCCTGGCGTCGCGGAGAATCTCCAGCAGATCGTCCAGGTCCTGAGGCTCCCCGGTCAGCAGCTGACCGATTTTTTCGATCCAGCTTTTCTGCGAGGAGTGCCTACTCGGGGGCTGCCCTTCACTCATTCGTGTATGACCTCTAGATAAGGGTTTTCGATGTGCAATTTGTGTAGAATCGCGATTTCTTTCGTTTCCATGGCTTCGGCTTCCTGCTCCTCGATATGATCATAGCCCCGTAAATGCAAGAGGCCGTGAATGATCATATGCGCCCAGTGATCCGCAAGCTGTTTGTGCTGCTCTAACGCCTCCCTCTCTACGACCGGCGCGCAAATCACTAGGTCGCCGAGCAGAGTAGCTTCCCCGCTTTCGGCTAGACCTTCCGGCCAGTCGAACGGAAAGCTCAGTACATTGGTCGGGCCTTGCTTGTGCCGGTATTGCTGGTTCAGTTCGGCGCTTTCTTTTTCATCGACGATACGGATCACGCAGGCATAGGATTGATCGCTTTCCTCCAGGGCCGTCGTGATCCACTTGACGATCAGCCGGCGGTCCGGCTGACCCGGCGATTTGAAGACGCGCTGAATGCCGACGTTATGACTTGGGCGCTTTGGCGGTTTTTTCATAGGCTTCATAGGCGGACACGATGCGTTGCACCAAAGGATGCCGGACCACATCGCGAACGCCGAAATAAGTAAAGCTGATGCCTTCGACGTCCTTCAACACGTCTAGCACTTGCCGCAGGCCGGACATTTTTTCGGAGGGCAGGTCGATCTGCGTCAAATCGCCGGTCACCACCGCGGTCGAACCGAAGCCGACCCGCGTCAAAAACATCTTGATCTGCTCTGTAGTGGTGTTTTGCGCTTCATCCAGGATGATGAACGCATCGTTCAGGGTACGTCCACGCATGAAGGCGAGCGGCGCCACCTCGATGATGCCGCGCTCCATCATTTTTTCGACGCGCTCGAAGCCGAGCATCTCGTATAACGCATCATACAAGGGCCGTAGATAAGGATCGACCTTCTGCGCCATGTCGCCCGGCAAAAAGCCGAGCTTTTCGCCGGCCTCGACCGCGGGCCGCACCAGGATGATCTTGCTGACCTTCTCGTTCTGCAAGGCCTCGATCGCGCAGGCGACCGCCAGATAGGTCTTGCCGGTACCGGCGGGGCCGACGCCGAAATTGATGTCGTGGGTCACGATCTTGCGGAGATAATCCTGCTGGTTCGCGCCCCGGCCCCGAATCAGGCCGCGCTTGGTCTTGATCGCGACGACCGGCTGACTCGGCTCCTCGGGCGCCGACAGGATCGCATCGATCGAGGCATCCTGCATCGCCAGATGAATCGTTTCGGAAGTCAGCACTTCTATTTCGGTGGTTTCGAACAGTTTTTGCACCAGCGCGCAGGCAGCCTTGACCGAGGCATCGACGCCGATCACCTTGAACTGATTGCCGCGATTCGAAATTTCGACTTGCAGGCGCGCCTCGATCTGACGCAAATGCTGATCGAGCTGGCCGCATAAATTGGCGAGCCGGACATTGTCGTCCGGCATCAGGAGCAATTCCTGGGATGTCATGGATGGTGAATCAGCTGTTGGCGGCGATTTTATCGATACTGGAATCAACGATCCGGCCTCTAAGGGAATTCGGCAGCGCCTCGGTAATCAGCACATCGACAAACTGCCCTGCCAGGCGCGGATGCGCGATGAAATTGACGACCCGGTTGTTTTCGGTGCGGCCCTGCATTTGTAATGGATTTTTTTTCGACTTGCCTTCGACCAGCACGGTCTGCACGGTATTCACCATGCGGCGCGAAATCGCTTCCGCATTGCCGTTGATCCGGTTCTGGAAGCGTTCCAGGCGCTGTTTTTTGACATCGAGCGGCACATCGTCGGGCAGATCCGCCGCCGGCGTACCGGGGCGCGCGCTGTAGATGAAGCTGAACGACAGGTCGAAACCGATCTCGTCGACCAGCGCCAGGGTATCCTCGAAATCCTGCTCGCTCTCGCCCGGAAAACCGATGATGAAATCGGAAGACAGATAAATGTTCGGACGCACGTCCCTGAGTTTCCGGATCTTTTCGATATAGTCGGCGCGGGTATGGCCGCGTTTCATCATCTTCAGGATATGGTCGCTGCCGGATTGCACCGGCAGATGCAGATGATCGACCAGAGCCGGAATCTCCGCGAACGCCTCGATCAGGCTGTCGGTAAATTCGACCGGATGCGAGGTAGTGAAACGAATTCGGCCGATGCCGTCGATCGCGGCCACGTGATGCAGCAGCAACGCGAAATCGGCAATGTCGCCGTCGTCCATCAGGCCCCGGTAGGCATTCACGTTCTGGCCGAGCAGATTGACCTCGCGCACGCCCTGTTGCGCCAGGGACGTGATTTCGGCGAGCACGTCATCGAGCGGACGGCTGATTTCCTCGCCGCGGGTATAGGGCACCACGCAGAAGGTGCAATATTTGCTGCAGCCTTCCATCACCGAAACGAACGCGGTCGGGCCGTCCGCGCGCGGCGCGGGCAGCGCATCGAATTTTTCGATTTCGGGGAACGAGATGTCGACGACCGGCTTGCGCTTGTTGCGCGCCTGGTCGAGCAATTGCGGCAGGCGATGCAGGGTTTGCGGGCCAAACACGATGTCGACGAACGGCGCGCGCTTTTGGATCGCGTCACCCTCCTGGCTGGCCACGCAGCCGCCGACGCCGATCACGACGTCGGGGCGCTTTTCTTTCAGGATGCGCCAACGGCCCAGCGCGGAAAATACTTTTTCCTGGGCTTTTTCGCGGATCGAGCAGGTATTCAACAACAAGACATCCGCCTGTTTCGGATCGTCGGTCAATTCAAAACCATGTGAAGCATGCAGCACGTCCCGCATCTTGTCGGAATCGTACTCGTTCATCTGGCAACCGTTGGTTTGAATATAGAGCTTTTGCGTCATATTGCTGAAATCATTAAACATCGCTAAGACTATGTTCCCAAAGAAATAACCCGCGAGATGAAATGATGCTCAAAGCCTCCAATGTATCAATGACTGCGCTCAGGGTGATTATCGAGAACCCCATAGGATAGCTATTATAACCTGAATCCCGGCTAAACAAAGATGCGGCCGGCAAATTTGCTCGATATTTTGCAGAGTGTTTTAACGATTCATCGCATCTGGATGCGGATATTGCCTGCTCCGGGCCGGGATTATGGTTTAAAATAGCCGGCTTTCGGCTGGGTAGCGATGCGCGCCCCGCCTCACTTTGGCATCACTTACAATAACAAAAGCAACGTGCAAAAGTCCTCTCCTGAATACCTCGTCGGCATCGATCTCGGCACGACCCACACCGTGGTCGCTTACGCGAAAATCGGCGAAACACCCGCCAACATCCGGATCTTCGAGATCGAACAATTGACCGCGCCGGGCCAGGTCGCGGCCAGAAGCTTGCTGCCCTCGGTGCGCTACCATCCGGCCGCGGGCGAACTGGCCGAAACCGACATCGTGTTCGCCGCGGAGGCGGACAGCGCGGTGATCGGCGAGGCCGCGCGCGTGCTCGGCGCCAAGACCAAGGGCCGTCTGGTCGCGAGCGCGAAAAGCTGGCTCTCGCATCCCGCGGTCGATCACGGCGCAGAGATCCTACCCTGGGGCGGCGACGAAGACGTGAGCAAGGTATCGCCGATCGATGCGAGCGCGAGCTACCTCGCGCATGTGCGCAAGATCTGGGGGCACCGCTTCAAGGACGCGCCGCTCGCGGAGCAGGACATCGTGATCACGGTGCCGGCCTCGTTCGACGAAGCCGCGCGCTCCTTGACCCTGGAGGCCGCGCGCCGCGCCGGCCTGCCGCAGGTCCGCCTGCTCGAGGAACCGCAAGCGGTCTGCTACGACTGGCTCAGGCGCAATGCCGGCAACATCGGCGAACTGCTCGCGGACGTGCATTTGCTGTTGGTCTGCGATGTCGGCGGCGGCACCACCGACCTGACCCTGATCAAGGTCGAGCACGGCGGCGCCGAGCCGAAACTGACCCGGATCGGCGTCGGCGACCATCTGATGCTCGGCGGCGACAATATCGACCTGGCGCTGGCGCACCGGGCCGAAAGCCGCCTGCTCCGCGGTGAGCAACGCCTGTCCGCGGCCGAATTGTCGCACTTGCTCGAACAATGCCGGATCGCGAAGGAACGTCTATTGGCCGACGACGCGCCCGAACAGGTCAATGTGACCTTGCTCGGCGGCGGCTCGAAGCTGATCGGCGGAACGCGGGCCGCGATCCTAGAACGCGAGGAAGTGCGCGAGATCGCGCTGGACGGCTTCTTCCCCTTGTCCGGACGCGGCGACCTGCCCGATCGCAAACGCAGCGGTGTCGTCGAATTCGGCCTGCCCTACGCGGCGGAGCCCGCGGTCAGCAAGCATATCGCCGCCTTCCTGAAGCTGCATGAAGGCGCCGCGCGCGAAGCCAGAGACGGCCAGGACAGCGCGCCCGATGCGCTGCTGGTCAACGGCGGCGTGTTCCGCAGCCCGGCCCTAAACCGGCGTATCGAGGATCTGTGCAAATCCTGGAGCGACGGGAAGCTGACCGTGCTCGAAAACCACCATCCGGAACTCGCGGTCGCCTTCGGCGCGGTCAGTTATGCGCTGGCCCGGCGCGAGAAAAAACTCAAGATCGGCGGCGGCGCCGCGCGCAGTTATTTCCTGCTGATCGATACCGGATCGAAGGCGGAGCAGCAGGGCGTCTGCATCCTGCCGAAAGGCAGCGAGGAAGGCGAGGAAGTGATCCTGAAGGACCGCCGCTTCGCGCTGCGTCTCGGCATGCCGGTGCGCTTCCATCTGTGTTCGATGTCCGGCGACACGCCGTACAAGCCCGGCGACATCGCCGACATCACCGAGCACTTTCATTCCCTGCCGCCGCTTGCGGCCGCCTTCGAGAGCGAAGACAGCGGGCATGGCGGCGAGGTTGTCGTCGAGCTGGCGGTCACCCAGACCGAAATAGGCACCTTGAAAATCGAATGCGTCTCGGTGGACAACAGCCGCCGGCGCTGGAATGTCGAATTTCAGATTCGCGCGAAAGGCCCCTCGGCCGTGCCTGGGGATGTGTCGCTGCCGCCGCAATTCGGCAAGGCGATCGAACAGATCCAGGCCGTGTTCGGCTCGAAATCGAAAGCGGTCGATCCGAAAGCGGTCAAAAGCCTGCGTACCGACCTCGAAAAAATCCTCGGCGAAGCCCGCGATGAATGGCGAACCCCGCTGCTCCGCGCGCTGTTCGCCGAATTGCTCGAAGGCGCCAAGTTTCGCCGGCGCTCGGAACATCACGAGCGGGTCTGGCTCAGCCTGACCGGTTTCTGCCTGCGCCCCGGTTTCGGCTTCGCGCTCGACGACTGGCGCGTCGAGCAGCTCTGGAAGCTGTATCCGCACGGCATCCAGTTCGTCAACGAGATCCAGAACTGGGCCGAATGGTGGACCTTGTGGCGGCGCATCGCCGGCGGATTGAACGAAGCCGCGCAGGAACAAATTTTTGTGGACATCGCCAAGTACATCAATCCGGCCGCCGCGCGGCAAGCCGGCGTCGCCAAGCAGTTGAAGGCGCGCAGTTTCGATGACATCGTGCGCCTCGCGGCCGTGCTCGAGCGCCTGCCGGTCGCGAAAAAAATCCAGCTCGGCGACTGGCTGCTGAATCGCCTGCAAAAACCCGGCGAATCGAACCAGACCTGGTGGGCGGTTGGCCGCATCGGCGCCCGCATGCCGTTCCACGGCAGCAGCCATAATGTGATTCCGCCCGAAACCGCGTGCCTGTGGCTGCGACAAATCGCGGAGGCCGACTGGAAAAAAATCCCGCAGGCCGGCTTCGCGGCGACCCTGATCGCACGGATGAGCGGCGACCGCGCCCGCGATGTCGAGGACGCCGCGCGCCGTCAGGTCGTCGAAAAACTCAGGTTCACGAAGGCGCCGGCCGCCTGGATCGATCTGGTCGAAACCTACAAGGAACTCGATGAAAAAGAAGAACAGCAGATTTTCGGCGAAGCGCTGCCGCCGGGCTTGAAATTGATCAACAAAAATTAGGGAAAACACCACACCATGAAACTGACCGGCCTTATATTATTCCTGGGTCTCATCATCCTTTATTTTCTGGACGCGGCATTCCGCCTGGAAATGCTGACATGGGAAATGCTCGGCCACATCGGGCTGCGTTTTTTGATCGGCTTCTTGATCCTCGGCATCGGCGTGTTCTACGAACACGCGATCCGCTTCAAAAGTTCGATGTTCATCATCCTGGCGCTGGCCCTGGGCGATGACATTCTCGACTATTACCGGAACGTGAACAGTTTTACCCCGGAAGTGTTCCTGCTCGGCATTTATATGCTGCTGTGGGGCGCATTGACGGGGTATGTCACGGTAAGACAAATTAGAAAATCATGAGTTAACTTCAAGGAGGCCTGGTGGCGCCGGGATATCAACGAATATCGCGAAACCCAGATGAACGCACGTAAAGTTGAGTTGCAGCGCTTGCTGGCGGAAAAAAGAATGGCCGGCCCGAGCGAAAATCCAAACACCGCGTTGGGGTCTTGAAGGGCGCAAGCACCAGCAATTCAGGCAATAATTCAACAAAATTGATTGGTGCAGCCTTTCTCCACCAGCGATCAACAACGAAGTGATTGGATACCGATAGTGGTAAAGGTTACTTCCTATTTTTGGAGGCGATTCCTGGGCAATGATGCCTTCGGCATCGGTTACCGTTGGGAGCCTCGAAATACTGGCAAAATTGCCAAAAAAAGGGATTCCAGTTCAATGCCACCCCAGAAATCCGATCTGGGGTCGCATGCTTGCCCTGCCATGG
>Ga0207968_100730_pt1 | contig 11167 bp, 11 predicted proteins | sample LakWasMet21_HOW5_2_FD_183867 | JGI IMG/M metagenome (GOLD analysis project Ga0207968, IMG submission 183867) | Freshwater sediment methanotrophic microbial communities from Lake Washington under simulated oxygen tension - Sediment Metagenome... | ecosystem: Environmental > Aquatic > Freshwater >...
CAGATTAAATTTAACAAACGATGTCATGACACTCAAATCAACCCGTTTCAGCTTTATTATCGCCATCAGTATTATTGGATTATTAAACACCTTTTTAGAAGTTAGCCTTTGGTGGTTGGTATTACCCTGTGTCGTTTTTCAACTGTTCATCATTTACGGTTCGGTAATCATTCAATCCAATTTTCACGGGCCAGCCTATTGCTGCGCGGATGTTTCGGAAAAATTAATTGCCTTATCGTTTGATGATGGTCCAAATCAGGAATTCACGCCCCAGGTGCTTTCTATATTGGCGCAGTATCACGCAGCGGCGACTTTTTTTGTTATCGGTAAAAACGTTCCGGGCAATGAAGGTGTTTTGCAACAGATTGATGCCGCAGGGCACAGCATTGGCAATCACAGTTACACACATGGTTTTTTTGTGGATTTTAAAAACTTGCCGGGCTTTTTGGATGAGCTAAATCAGACTACAGCAGCTGTTTTCGACATCATCGGCAAACGAATGAAATTATTCCGGCCGCCTTACGGAGTCACCACACCCAGCTTGGTAAAAGCTGCAAAACTATTGGATTACAGCATCATCGGCTGGACTATCCGCTCGTTTGATACAACTGGTGATACCGCCCAAACCATAACCCAGCGCGTACAGAAAAAAATAAAGCCCGGTGCCATTATTTTGTTTCATGATACTTCGGATAAAACCATTCAGGTGCTAACGCAAACGCTTAATTTTGCGCAAGAACATGGCTATAAAGTCGTCAGTGTTGATAGGCTTTTAAAGATTGAAGCTTATGAATAATGGGCAGCAACTTTAAGCCATTCATGATGCATACAAGCCCATCACGAACGGCTTAACTTACCGACATTGAAGGTTAGTGAGAGGAGAGTATTACTTTTCAACCGCATCCAAAACGCACAATGCCGTCATATTTACAATCCTGCGCACGGTCGCAGACTGCGTAAGAATATGTACCGGCCTGGCACTTCCAAGTAATACCGGACCGATAGAAATGCCATTGCCTGCAGCGACTTTGAGCAGGTTGTAAGCGATATTTGCGGCGTCGATATTGGGTAAAACCAACAGGTTCGCGCTGCCTTTTAACGGTGAACTCGGCATCAGCTGTTTTAAAATATCAAAATCCAGCGCGGTATCGCCATGCATTTCACCATCAACTTCCAAGTCCGGGGCCTGTGCCTTGAGAATGGCAAGCGTAGCTCTCATCTTTTGCGCTGATTCGCTGTTACTCGTGCCAAAATTTGAATGGGATAACAACGCAACCCGTGGGCTTAAGCCAAAACGGCGTATCTGTTCCGCGGCTAACAAGGTTATTTCGGCGAGTTGTTCGGCACTGGGATTTTCATTGATGTGGGTATCGACCAAGGCAATCTGCCGGTCTGGCAAAATCAGTACGTTCATCGAGGCGTAGACATCAACTCCTGAGCGTTTACCCAGCACATTGTCGATATATTGCAAGTGCAAACTGGTTGAGCCAAAGGTGCCGCAAATCATGCCATCGGCATCACCTTTATGGATCATCATCGAGCCAATCAAGGTATGCCGACGACGCATTTCCAGTTTGGCATATTGTTCGGTGACGCCTTTACGCTGGGTCATCTGCAAATAGGTTTGCCAATAATCCCGATAACGCTCGTCAAACTCAGGATTAACGATTTGAAAATCAATGCCGGGCTTTAGACGTAAGCCGAACTTTTGGATGCGTTTTGCCAGAATGTTCGGGGGGCCGATCAAGATTGGATTGGCAATTTTTTCATCAACAATAATCTGCAGTGCGCGCAGTACATTTTCTTCTTCGCCTTCAGCAAAAACGATACGTTTCTTATACGCCGGCACGTCTTTGGTCAGTTGAAAAATGGGTCGCATGAAGGTGCCGCTGTGATAGGCAAATTGTTGTAAGTGCTCGATATACGCTTGCATATCGACAACCGGGCGGGTGGCAACACCGGAAGCCTGCGCCGCATGTACGATGGCTGGCGCGATTTTGGTCATCAGCCGGTGATCGAAAGGCATCGGAATCAGGTAGTCGGGGCCAAAAGACAAGTTATTAACACCGTAGGTTTTGGCCACAATATCTGATTGCTCGGCTTGCGCTAATTCTGCAATTGCCTGTACTGCGGCCATTTTCATTGCCAGATTTACCGTGGTCGCGCCGCAATCCAGCGCGCCTCTGAAGATGTAAGGAAAACACAACACGTTATTTACTTGATTGGGATAATCGGAGCGACCGGTGGCAATAATTGCATCGCTGCGAACTGCCTTAATGTCTTCCGGAAGAATCTCGGGATTAGGATTGGCTAACGCAAATATGATCGGCCGATCGGCCATGCGTTTGACCATGTCTTGCTTCAATACGCCGCCTGCTGATAAGCCAAGAAAAATATCCGCACCGATGATAATTTCGGCCAAAGTACGGGCATTGGTTGTCTGTGCAAAACGGGCTTTGTCAGGATCCATTAATTCAATGCGACCTTGATAAACCACACCGCCCAAGTCAGTGACGAAAATGTTTTCGACCGGAAAGCCGACTTCAACCAGCAAATTTAAACAGGCGAGCGCTGCAGCACCCGCACCCGATACTACCAATTTACAATGCTTAAGATCTTTGCCGACAACTTTTAAACCGTTGATTAATGCCGCTGCAACGATAATAGCCGTGCCATGTTGGTCGTCATGGAACACCGGAATATTCATGCGCTCACTGAGTTTGCGTTCAATATAAAAGCATTCCGGCGCCTTAATATCTTCTAAATTAATGCCGCCGAAAGTAGGTTCTAAGGCGGCGATAATGTCACACAGTTTGTCCGGGTCAGATTCATTCAGCTCAAGATCGAATACATCGATCCCGGCAAATTTTTTGAATAATACCGCCTTGCCTTCCATAACCGGCTTGGCTGCCAATGGGCCGATATTGCCCAAACCCAGCACCGCCGTACCATTGGTAACGACGCCCACCAAATTGCCACGGGCGGTATATTTAAAAACGTTGGCGGCATCGTTGACGATTTCATCACACGCCGCGGCCACACCAGGCGAATAAGCTAAAGCCAGATCGCGCTGGTTGGATAGATGCTTGGTGGGCGTGACACTGATTTTGCCCGGCGTCGGAAACTGGTGATATTCAAGAGCGGCTTCGCGTAAACGTAAGTGTTCGGGTTCTTTAGGATCGATGGGTGATGTCATGTTAAGTGAGATTTTTTTAAGTTATTGATGTTACGCGCAGCGTAACTAAAACTCCCATATACCGCGCCGAGCACTGACGTTGTTATCGGGAACAGCCCGTAGGGGCACGGCATGGAGAGCCTGCCCCGCTTTATCGGGCATGCCGTGCGTTGACAATGGGGCAGGAGCCCCATTTGGCAACCTCCGATGGCAACGGCAGCGCGCAGGAAATAAGCGGTGTCCGGGCGGCTTTTTCTTTGGATACTTTCTTTTGGCCGTGCAAAAGAAAGTATCTCGCCTTCGGGTGCGAGAACCCGTTTAAATTTACGTCGCTTGCGACACATTAACTTTCTAATCAAAAATTAGTAGCATTAATAAATTAGCGTTTGCGGACAGCATCCAGAATCAGGTCTTGATCCAAGACGATAAGCATTTTTCCTGGGATGTCGCTTTCTGGGATATTGACTAATGATTTGACGTAACCGCCGTCACCGCTCAGCAGTTCATTTACGTCTTGTATTTTCGATTTTTCAAACGTGGCGATGGCATCAAGCTCATCAACCAGTAAACCAACCGGGCCTTTTTGCGTTCGGACTACAATAATCGCCCCGGTGGATTTTTCTGTTCGTTCCACATCGACAGGCTGACCAGTCAAGATTCTACCGTCAATTACCATGGTCGGGAGTTTTTCATTGATTCCGTCTGGACTGTTATCGCAATACATCACGCTACCAACGATATAAGATTTAACGCCCGGCAGGGTGTTGACCAGCGCAACATCAACCGCTTCAAGCACATCGCAAGCAAAAAATGCATAGATTTCGGTACCGATATAAAACGTTGCCAGATCGACTGTTTCGGCACTTATCGGCTCTTGCGGGTAAACGATTGTTTCTCTCTGCTTAGCATCGGTGGCTTCGGTTTTTTCGCCGATGGGTATAAACACGAAGGCGGCGACATCATTTTGGTAATCGCCGGTAGTTTTAAACTCGCGGTAGCCGCGTGACGAGTAACAGCCGACCGCATAATATTTTTTGTTATAAAGCACGATTTTGGATTTTCCGGTGCCCTCTTTGAGTTCAAAAAATTCAGGATCGGAGCAAAAAACCTCACCCGTTTTGAAATTGGACTCCCCGGTCGAAGCGATTATGCGACCGCTGGGGCGTTCTACAAATAATCCAAATGTGCCGGGTTTATCAGGCAGGCAATCTTCCAGCATGTGTTTAAATTCCTGAGTGGAGTCAAACACGATGCCGATCCCGCCAACGACGGTGTTCAGGTCATCGATATGGCGAATGGCCGCGTTATAAACATAAGTGGGATTGCCTTCATACAGCCAGGAATCTTCAAAAAGAGAAACTCGGTATTCTTGCGGCGAGCGCAAGGAAAAACTTTCTTGTGCATAGCTGGCATGCACCTGCCGACCAACCGCATTGACGGGGTCATTATGCAGATTGGATTCAGCCACGATAGTGCCTTTGATGTCATAGATAAACAGGCGTGTGTAGACGGTATACAGCTTGTTGATATAGCTCAAAATATCGCTGATTTTCGCTACATCATCGGCACTTAGACGACCTTCAGAAAGAATGCGCCGGACTTCAGATGTCAAAGCCCACCAACGGCAATCATTACTCCGCTCATAGAGGTTGCGATCCATAATATCAATCATCAACCGCGCGATAGACTCGGCACTACGCAGTTCCGAGGTGATCATCGTGGTATGCAGCTTGTTGCTTGAGTCTGACAGCGCTTGAGCGGTGCGTGCGCCCATCGAACGTATTTGTCTGAGAATGGCTTTGAGCGATACCAGATTGCCATGGTCGTTGGTGGCCATGACTTGGCCGTTCCAAATAACGCGGTGTAAGAACTGGTTGATGCCCTCGGCCGCACCGGCGATTACACCGGATTGCTGCGGTGACAGCGAGTCACCATGTCTAAGGATGTCGGCAGTGATTTCCCGTTCAGAGGCGGAAGCCGTAAATGCCGACTGCAAAGGAATCATCGCGTGCCCATACCATTCTTGGCCGGCATAACCTTGATAAGGACGTCCCCGGTGCGTGACAGACAGATATTCGCGGCCGGCAAATTGGGTAACGCCGTAGACATTACCTTCTCGAACGGCTTCGATGACACGACCAAGCGGTACATGGTCAGGATCACTGGTGGCAATCACTACAGAATCGGCGTTCAGCAACAACATGGCCACCTTGTCACCTCTCTTTTGTAAGCTGCGAAATACCCCGTCCATTTCATTATCAAACCGAAACGATAGGCATAACACGCCAATAACTGAGTCATCGAGCGGGTCGAGGATACGTTTTGAATAAATCAGCGCCCGATCGACACCAGGCCGGAGATTGGTTTTACCAAAGGTTTCAACGTAGTCTTCCAACGAATGTAATGTCTGCTGAATAATCGGATCTGAGATGCGTTGATCGACGATTCCCGTGTTGCGGTCAAGCCTTGCCAGGATGTGGCTGTCGGCATCGAGAATAATGATGTCGTCGTATACGGTATATTTTGAGCCGTATTCGTCGAGCAGTTGGTTAATAGCATCTATGTAGATCCGCTCACCTTTGGTAGAGCCTTGCACGAAATCGCAGATGTCGGCGTTGGTTGCCAAAAAACCGATGTCGGCAGTACGTTCGTACAGGTTACGCACCAAAATATCTATCGATACTTGCGCCTTGGATTCCAGCTCCAGACAGGTTTTTTTGATTTCTTCAGACACCAGTTGATTGGTCAACGTGCTTTCCAAATCGCCAAAGCCTTTTTTGGTGGCTTCCATTGCCGGCAATATGGAGGCGGCTTCTTTGGGACAACTGATTTCCGCAATTGCAGAAATCAGTCCCCACGTGCCATTCAACTCACGGAGAATTTCCTTGCACTGGGCAACGCTACGAATATAGGGGGAGAATGTTTCAAAACGGTCAGCCTCTGACAGCATGTTATGTTTCCTTGTTATGCGTTAAAAATGAAACGAGACATTGATGGCAACAGCAAGATGTAAGCCATATTGTCTGGTTTGCTACAAATTAAGGTTTGAGCGGATATTGTTGGGCTTGTGTTGAGGCAGGCGATTTAATCTATGCACATTTTTAGTGCGTTAGGCGGTGGTCATTCACTAATCTTGTGCAGGTTGGAGCGTAAATGGGATGTCTAAATCGGAGTCAAAGTCATAGCCATGCGGCGGCAATATCAACTAGTAAGATGCGTTTCTCGTCCAGCCTGAGCGATAACGTTTTGCAAAGCACATCGGTATTAAAGTCCCTATAGCGCTCTGAAGTGACCAGACGATAGTTGTCATTTTCAGACTCAAGTGCCAGTAATTGATAAAAATAAGGTCGCCAGGCCCAGTTAAAGCCAATTTGTGCGGGATCTTCAAACCATTTGCCATCGGCAAAATTAAAATTTGACGAGACTTGCTCGCCATCGTTATTGCACAAATAAAACCTTAGAACACCACTTTCCTCAAAGGGATGGGCTGAGAGATGGTTTAAATTGAAATCGGTTGCTAATGCTTGCTTAAGTTGTTCACAAAGAATTTTAATTTTGGCGATATATTGAATTTTGTGTTGTTCTTTGGTCAAGGTGTTGTCTAGGAAGGTTTTTCTTAACTCGCTGATGTGCGTTTGATAATGGCTTGAGTGTTTGAATTCAGCCTCGGCTGGAGCAAACAAATAGCCCTGCATATATTGAGCGCCACAGCTTAAGCCGAAAAAGAATTCCTCGGCCGTTTCCACGCCTTCACACACAATGCGGCAACCGGTGCGTTTCGCCAAGCGGGTTAGCAGGTGCACTATATCGCTGGCGATGCCGCCTTTAGTGGCCTGTTTAAATAGCCGCATATCCAATTTAATAATGTCAGGTTGGATGGCCATGACTCTTTCCAACTGCGAAAATCCCGCACCAAAATCATCAATAGCCACTTTCAATCCATGCTTTCGATAGACATCGACAACGTCAACCAGTTTGTCCAAGTCGCCTTTGGATTCAGTGATTTCGATAATGATCCGGCTTCGGTCAATATTAAATTCATCCAGCATGAGCAAGGTCGGTAATGAATTTACATCAGAGACATAGTCAATCCATTGCGCGGAAATGTTCAGTGTTAAGTAGCCGTTACAATCTGAGGTACTGAATTTTTGCAGTGCTTGCCGCCGAACAATACGATCCCATTCAATCAGTTGTTCATCAGCAATATGCGGCGAGGAGAATAACTCGCCTGCCGAAATGACGTTGCCGTCGATGCCCACTTGTCTGGCTAAGGCTTCATAACCAATGATTCTGCCGCTGGCAATGCCAACAATAGGCTGAAAGTAGGGGAATAGTTTTTCTTCATTCATGTGTGGAAAGCATTACTAAGTTTTGCACTTTTGGAGTCGAATTCGCGCAATGGGTTAAATCACACTTAAAGATAAGCAAACTATTCGCCCTAATTTAAGTGAATATAAATTGTAGAATTTGCAAAGATTGTCAGGCAAAAAAAAGCGTCCTATCGGAGAAAGATAGGACGCCCAAGGTACCAAGCACAGGGATGAACAATCAAAAGCATGTTCATTAATATAAAAGCATTAACAATGCCAAAAGTTAAAATGTAACTATTTCAATTGGTTGTGTATTGTTTGTTGTTTTAGTTCGTAATAGATTGCACCAAAATGAGGCGATGACGTGGGGGTCGCGTTCTAAATTAGTGCGTTGATCCCCTGAGAGTTGGCTGATTATTCAAGACGACCATGGTTTTTGGTATATCAGGCAAACAGTCAATTTTGAGGTTGTTGAAAAGATTGAATTTAGGGCTGCATCGCTAGCTCGATTACACCTTACCGCGTTCGAACCCATTATCTATAGTGGTTGACTGAAATGGTATGCTAGTTCAGGATCCTGCCTTACTAAACACTTTCACCTAAGTTACCAAAACTCATGGCCAGCTTACTTCAATCCTTACAGCAGAAAAAACAGCAAATTCTCGACATTGCCGGTCAATACCATGCCGCTAATGTGCGTGTGTTTGGTTCGGTAATACGCGGAGAAGAACGAGAAGACAGCGACATTGATTTATTGGTGGATTTTTTGCCTGGAACAACGCTGCTGGATCAAGTCGGTTTAAGTTTGGCGCTATCCGAAGCGTTAGAACGCAAAGTCGATGTTGTCAGCGAAAGAGGTTTAAATAAATATTTGAGCCAAAGGATTCTTCAAGAAGCCATGCCATTATGAAAGACCGTTTTATCTTCATCGCTGCAGCGCTGGAAAGCATCGAGTTAATCCAATCCTATACTGCTGATTACGATTTAACCGCGTTTTTGGCGGACAGAAAAACTCAGGACGCGGTTATTCGTAACCTGGAAATAATTGGTCAAGCACTTAAAGATTTTGGTGTAGATCAGTTGCTGACAGTACAACCGAACATCCCTTGGCGGGAAATTGCCGGAATGCGCAATGTGCTGGCACATGAATATTTGGGCGTTGACCCGGTAATGGTGTGGGAAACGGTACAAACTAATTTGGAGCCCCTGCAACATGTGCTGGAAACAATGATGGGTAAATTAGCTCGTAGGTTGGGCTGAATGCAATGAAGCCCAACAATTCTGCGCATTAAATGTTGGGCTTCGTGCCTCAGCACCAACCTACACAAACGAGGCGATTAAATCTTAACAATCAATTCCAAAACGCCTGGTTCCGCAGATAACCATACGGTTAAAATAACCCCAGCTCGTAGGTTGGGCTAAATGCAATGAAGCCCAACATTTTTATTTCACAACTGGCAATTCCTTAATATGAACATAAATGAACTTCATAACTTGTCCGCAGTCGAAAAACTTATGATTATCGAAGCGCTTTGGGAAGATTTGGTAAGTGACGAAAGCAGTCTTCCTAATATGGCTTGGCATGAAACAGAGCTTAAAGAAACTGAAGAAAAATTCTTAGATGGCAACATCGAAGTTCTGGATTGGCAGCAAGCCAAAAAGGAATTACGTTCTAAATTCGAATGAAAGTCCAAGTTCTTCGTTCAGCCATGGAAGATATAGCTACAGGACGGAAATTCTATGATCATCAAGAAGCTGGTGTTGGCGACTATTTTTTCGATAGTTTATTTGCTGAGATAGATTCATTGTCTCTCTACGCGGGTATTCATTCAGTTCATTTTGGATTTTTCCGCTTATTGGCAAAACGTTTTCCTTATGCCATTTACTATAAGATCATTGATGGCAAGGCTACCGTTTTTCGCGTTCTTGATTGTAGGCGTAACCCAAGTCGACTTCGTAAGGCTCTTAAAACCAAATAATCCAAAATTCGGAGCATCAAATGTTGGGCTTCGTGCCTCAGCACCAACCTACACAAACGAAGCGATTAAATCTTAACAATCAATTCCAAAACGCCTGGTTCCGCCGATAACCATACGGTTAAAATAACCCCAACCACATTTTCGCAATTAAGACTTAAGGTCTAACTCACCCGACTGAATAACCACATGAAAATAATCTCCTGGAATGTTAACGGCATTCGCGCTGTGCAAGGCAAAGGCTTTGCTGAAACTCTCGCTCAACTTGATGCTGACTGTATTTTGTTGCAGGAAACCAAGGCGCAGGCCGATCAGATCGACAAAGCGCTGGAGGGCATTAACGGTTACCATATTTATTCCAACTGCGCGGATCGCAAAGGCTATTCCGGGGTGACGATTTTATCCAAGCAGGAGCCGCTGCAAATTATCCATGACATTGGCATTGACGAGCATGATAGGGAAGGGCGGGTGATTGTTGCCGAGTTCGAGCATTTTTATTTGCTTAATGTGTATGTGCCGAATTCTGGCGAGGAATTGGCCAGATTGGATTATCGGCACACCTGGGATCTGGAGTTTTTGGCCTATTTACAGCAGCTGCAAAGCAAGAAGCCGGTGATTGCTTGCGGTGATTTTAATGTCGCGCATCAGGAAATCGATATTGCCCGCCCAAAGCCGAATTACAACAAATCATCCGGTTATACCCAGGTTGAAATCGACGGTTTCAGTCGTTTTATCGACGCTGGATTGGTTGATACTTTCCGGCATAAGCATCCAGATACGGTGGCTTACAGCTGGTGGAGTTTTCGTGCCGGAGCCAGGGTAAGGAACGTGGGTTGGCGGATTGATTATGTGTTGACCAGCCAAGCGTTGCTCGGCAAGGTCAAGCAGGCGTTTATTCTGCCGGACATTACCGGCTCGGATCATTGTCCGGTGGGTATCGAGCTTGATCTTTAAGAATTCTGGATGAATGCTGATTGAACTTCCCCTCACCCAACCCTCTCCCGCAAGGAGAGGGCTTTAGTTTAAGACGAGCAATGTCTAATCGCGAACAACTTATACGAGACCATCGCGCTGCATTAATACATTGCAGCAAATGTCCCGCGATGATCGGCCCTGTGGTCAGCGGCAGTCCGGTGTTATCGCCGATTTTATTAATCGGTCAGGCGCCCGGAGATAAGGAAGGCGGCTTTGGTAAACCCTTTGCCTGGACGGCGGGTAAAACGATGTTCAAATGGTTTGAACGCATCGGGCTGGATGAAGAAAAATTTAGACAGCGTGTGTACATGGCCGCCGTGTGTCGTTGTTTTCCCGGCAAAAATCCCAAAGGTGGTGATCGTGTGCCTAATCCGGCCGAAATCGACAACTGTGCGGGTTGGCTGCAAGCGGAAGTCGATTTACTTAAACCAACTCTGATCCTGCCCGTCGGCAAACTGGCCATCAGCCAATTAATGCCGGTGAAAAAACTTAACGATGTGATCGGTACACTTCACCCTGTTACCTTTCATGGTCACAGTGCCGAAGCAATCCCATTGCCACATCCGTCCGGTGCGTCGACTTGGCACCGCACCGAATCGGGTTTGGCATTACTGGAATCGGCATTGACGATCTTGCAACAGCATCCGGCTTGGCAACACGTCTGCAATCAATAGGCTGGGCTTTCAGGTCCTAGGCTTTCACGGCTTGGATTTTCAATCTAGCGCTAATCT
>Ga0207968_100736_pt1 | contig 11094 bp, 10 predicted proteins | sample LakWasMet21_HOW5_2_FD_183867 | JGI IMG/M metagenome (GOLD analysis project Ga0207968, IMG submission 183867) | Freshwater sediment methanotrophic microbial communities from Lake Washington under simulated oxygen tension - Sediment Metagenome... | ecosystem: Environmental > Aquatic > Freshwater >...
GGCAGTTGACACAGTTCCGCTATGGCTTCGAGAGCGCCCTTGGCATAGACCGTGCCGTTTGCATCGCCACCGCTGGACAGTATGTTCGCAACCGCGAACAAATCCGGCCGGAGACCATAAGCACGAATTAGGGTGCGCTCGGCGAAGCTGGCCTTGCTCGAACCCCCTTGCGCCTCCCAGAGCGTGTGCACAGCCATGTCCATCGGATCGGTGGGTTCGCGCGGACAAGCGAAAAGGGCCGCTTCCAGGATTTCTCGCGGCTTATCCGATAGCTTATTTTTTTCATCTTGATCCCAGCGTGTCTCCTCGCTGCATAGGGAAACGACCGTCATACGATTTTCGGTGAGCGTGCCGGTCTTGTCGGTGCATAATACCGTGGTGGCTCCCAGCGTCTCTATCGCTGACGCGCGGCGGGTAAGTACGCGGACCTGGGAAATACGCCACGCTCCCATCGCCATGAATACGGTCATGACGAGAGGGAACTCTTCTGGCAGCATGGACATGCCGATCGCGATGCCGCCCAGTATGGCCTCAAGCCAGGAGCCGCGCAGCAGCCCAAACAATAATACCGTTAGCAACCCTACGAGAGCGCCGATAAGGGCGAAGGTCCTCACAAACGAATGTATCTGGCGTTGTAAACGCGGTTGTTCCGTTTCGATGGCGCCAAGGGCGCGTCCGATTTTGCCCATTTCACTGCGCATGCCGGTCGCATGCACCAGAGCCTGTCCGGTACCGCGCACCACCAGCGTTCCGGCAAAAATATAGGGTAAGTCTTCACCGCCCGGCTTCGGCACGGCTCGCTGATCTTGAGTCTCTGCTGCGCCATCCTGAGCCGATTTGCGCACCGGCATGGATTCGCCGGTCAGCAGCGATTCATCGAGCAACAGGTCTTGCGACCCTACCAGAGTGGCATCTGCCGCAATCCGGTCGCCCTCGGAAATGACGATCAGGTCGTCTCGCACCACCTCCCGGCCGGCAATGAGAATTCTCTTGCCGTCCCGGATGACCAGCGCCCGGGGACTTGCTAGATTTCGCAGTGCTTCCAATACTTTTTCACTGCGGGTCTCCTGAACAAGGGTGATCATTACCGAGAGGGATGCGAAAATAAGCAAGAGTATGGCTTCTATTCTGTCGCCCATTAAAAAATAGACGATACCTCCGCCTATTAGCAGCGCAAACATGGGTTGGCGCAGCACTTCGAACAAGATGCGCCAAAATCCCCGCTTGTCTGACCTAGGCAACTCATTGTATCCGTCCAGTTTCAGACGTTTTGCCGCCGCTGCACTACTCAGGCCGGTAATGGGTGCATGTTCTTTCATAGAGGGTTCCATATGCCACGGCTCTTTATGCGGCGACTAGGCGCTCGTTGCGCAAGTAATCGATGCAGCGGTCGATGACGGTCCGGTATTCCGGGTGCCGGTCAACAAGCTTGCCAAGGAACATGAGGCAGCGGCCGCTGACAAAAGCCCAGCCTCCGCCCGGCATATTGGGGCGCTGGATCTGCCAATCGCCCGGTTCGTTCCGCAACTGCTTGGTGGCCAGCCAGCGCAAAGCGGATTGAAGAGCTTGCAGGAAGTGAGGATGGTGTCCGTGGCGGTCGACTTCCTGTAAGGCCACGGCAGCCAGGCCGGTATCCCAGATGGGGGACACGCAGGTCTGGCAGTAAACGATATCATCCTTGACGACCAGTAAGCGGTCGATTGATGCCCGGGCGATCCGCCGCTGTTCATTGCCGGCAGGGAATCCTAAGTAATCCATGACTTCATAGGCGTTGACCTTGGCCGTGAAGGCAATATCCAGGCCAGAGAGTGTAGAGGCATCTGTTAGCATAGTTGATTTTCCTCTGCTTTCACTTTTGTTAGGGTTGTCGGTCGGCGCACAGAGGCGATTGTTAAAACTTTGCTGTCGGCGGCGAGCAAGCCTAGGCCAGACAGTAGGAAACGCACATAAAGCCGCTCGACTTAGCCATCGCTGCATGTCGGGGTATGGACGGTGGGAGCGCATTTTAAGCGCGACATGACCGCACTACCGCGAGAACGTAACCTGTGGTCGCGGTTGCAAACCGCTCCCACTATCCACATAGCCGACTAGTTTCGGGAAGTCATTTTTGGCTAAATCCTTATTGGACGGTAAACTCCGATGGCTAGGCCGACTGTGAACTGATGCTTAGGGCTGCACATCAGCTTCCCAGGAAACGCGCGCCGGGCACCATTGCCAGACGCCCAGCGTCACGATCCGGGTCAGCGCGGTTGGGAAACACATCGCGCGCCCGATGCTCACATCTCGGTTGATCAACTGATTGCTTTCCCCGCACCGCTTGAGGTAATCATCGCTTTTGATCTCATTCAGGTCGGCGTGCGGCATAAACAACGCCACCACGGGGATTGGCAGCACAGCCAGGGAAGAGTCATCCACCCACTCGGAACCGGAGCAATGCGTGGTGCCTTCAGTGGCATCGCGCGTGTCATCCTTGATCAGGGATTGGCTACAACCCGACAGAACCAACATAGTCGATAGGATTAGCAGACTCAGTTTGGCGTATAACGTGATATGTTTCATAAAAACCTCCGGCGGTTTATGCCGCAATCAGGACATTAAGCTAGAAAAATATCTTAGCCGCAATATTGGGCGCCGTCGGTAGGGTAACGTACATAAAGCCGTTGTTGGTGATAAGCGGCACCAAATGCCGATTAACTGTGTCTGAGAATATAAGCCCCTTACCTTTACACCAGCAGGTGATAACATGCTATATCAACGAGTACAACCCATCGATGTATCGACCGACGGCGATAAACACCGCTTGACTTCCGGTTCACAGCGCTTGTCCTGTAAAGCCAGAATAGCGCACAGAAGTCTCATGACCCTCCGTAAATGGCTTTCAGGTGTCTCGCGAATAACCCTGATCGGCACCTTGGCTATTGCCGGCTGTACCTCTGAACACTCGGAAGGGAAAGACAAACTATCGCAGCAAGAGAAAGGGCATGCCACGGCTAAATCTGTTCATAAGGAAGTGGGCGAGGCGTCTTGGTATGGACCGGGATTTCAAGGTCAGGAGACCGCCAATGGCGAGACCTTTGACCAAAAAGAGATGACGGCCGCCCATCCGAGTTTGCCGATGGGGACCAAGGCCACAGTGACCAACCTCGAGAATGACAAGAAGGTCGTTGTCAGAATCAATGACCGTGGGCCCTATGCCGAGGAACGCGTCATCGATCTCTCCCGCGCAGCCGCTAAAAAGCTTGGCATGAAAGAGGACGGCACCAGCCAGGTCAAGATTGAGACCAAATCTATCAAGAAGAAGGGATCCGCCGACCAATCCAGCAAAAAATAGGGTGCAAGATAAGACCTTCACCATGAACAGCTTCGACTTTAAAGCAATGGTTCCAATTTTCCATTGCTTGTAGTTTGCCATTAAATCATACGCTGAAACTTGCCCATCCCGACGCGCCTGGCGTTTGGGAATGATGGCGGAAAATTTTTATAGCCTTATCAGCTTACCAGTTATTGCAAAAAATCTGACGCCTCACCGGCAACAGCGTATAGTAGAGATTGTGAAAACTATCGTTTTTACAATCTCTTGCCCATGCTTTTTCCGCCAACAATACTTAGGCATCCCTAAAGCCGGCGCATAACCCCTCAAATATAGGCCAAAGCCTATATCCGCCCCTCATTCGGCATAACCGCCACTTTACCCGGTCTCATTCAGCTCGAAACAAACCGTCAGCTCGCTCATCGCCATAAAAGAAGGTAGAAAATGAATAAAGACCCACCTTTAGTTCTCAACCCTGCTCAAGACCATAGGATTAATCGAAAAGCCGCTACGTATGCAATTTTTGGCGATTTGCTGTTTATCGTACTTCCCTTGGTCGTGATTTCAATTGTTGACGTAAGTGTTGGCAGATCGCTATTCGCACTGATTGAAACTCCAGAATTATCATTTGGCGCGGCAGTACTATTTGGGCAAACCATTATTAAAGTTGTTTCTGGTTTCGCACATTCAAAACCATCTGGAGCGGAGCAACCTGTCTTTGTAATCGCGATGATTATTGTTTTTGGCTTGGTTCCGTCGTTGGTTGTACTGGCATTGCTCCTAAGCATAACCCCCATTCCTCATGGCCTACAGATAGCCCAAGCCTGCATTTTTGCCCAAGGAGTCATCGTATTCTTCACGTTCGGCGTGACTGGACATGCCCAATCTCTTCGCCATTAAAACCGGCAGTAAGATCACTCTGCAATCTTGCCTTCGACGTTTACAGACTTCGATAAGTACCTATGCAAATCCCAACCGGCTTCCTCCACAGCCTTACGATGTACCGAGGCATTGTCCATAACCACGATGGTCAATTTCTCAGGACTGCGCGAGCGCACGAAACCGTTCATCGACGCCATGATCTCCTGATGGGTGACCGAGCCGTCCACCGTGTGGAAATAGACTTCTAGCCCTCTAGATCCAACGATCACACGCCCCCATTTTACCCGGTTTTTTATGCACACCTGCTTCCATCGCCGATTTTGTGATGAAAAGCCTGAGCAATAAATCATCCTAACCGGACGCAGTCGTTATTGTAGTAAGCCCTCGATCGACCGACACTCCTCGTCCGTCAGTTCAAATTCGAAAATCGCCAGGTCTTCCCGTATATGTTGCTCGGAAGTGGTGCCGGTCAAAGGGATGACGCCGATTTGGGTCAAAAAACGGAAAAACACTTGCGCGCTGCTGCGGCCGTATTTGACGGTCAGAGATTTCACAATCTTATCCGCCAACACACCGGGATTGGCGGTCAGCGTCCAGAAGCTTTGATAGATGATGCCGTGCTGCCGGCAAAAATCGCGCAAGCTTCGATCATAATGGGTATCGGCATAGAAGCGGTTTTGCAACACCGCAGGTTTGACGGCGGCGGCATCGAATAAAAACGTGAGCGTTGCAAGATCGTAGCAATTGCTGATACCCAGTTGTTTGGCAACTCCGTCATCACAAGCCCGTTCCATCGCCTGCCAGACTTCCAACAATTGTTGCCGGTTTGCCAAGGGCGAATGCAATACGAGGCAATCCAGATAAGATGTTTGCAAATTTTTTAACGAGCATCGAATCGATTGCGCTACCTGATCACTCAGGCTGGCATTCGGGTCATAGGGAATTTTTTGCGGATCGTGACCGCCGAGCGGCGTGAACTTGGTTTGAAGATACAAGTCTTCACGCGCCACGATTCCGGCTTGACTGCACGCGGCGATCCCGTCGCCGACACCGACTTCGTGATAATGTTTGGGCTGACAGGCGGTATCGATACCGCGAAAACCCGCTCGGATAGCCGTTTCCACCAACGCGGCAGATTTTTCCTGCTTCCACGCCGTGCCGTAAATAATCCGTGGCATTCTGACCCCGAAGGGAGAGTGTAAAAAGTGGTCAGGATTCATAAATACTCCAGGACAAAACAAGGCGGGATTTCTGTGTTTGGGCTCCGGTCTCCTGCTCGCGATTTCCAGCTCGGCTTTTACTTTGGCAACCGAATCAAGTAAATGTTGGCGCATCCATTGATCAGATTGCTGCTTACGCTCAAGCGCAAGTAAAAGCGCTTCGCTCATTGCAACCTGTAACTCTTCGCCAGTATTTATAACACGACTTTTTTAAAATTTGCCGTCTTTGTGCTAAAGCACTAACATTTGCTACCGTTTTAATAGTTTGTGAAATTCTAATGCCCGGCTTACCGATTAAAGACTTCCCGCCCGAATTGCACCGCAGGCGCAAAGAGGAAGCGAAGCGCCACTATCTCGCCCTGACCCGCCAGGCCTTGGTGCTCTTGGAACAAGCTTTGTCGGCTCAGCCTCGAAAGACGGCCGAACTGCGGCCCAACCCGCTCAAACCCGCAACAGTTATCTCCTCCGCTGACATCATCCGTGAACTTTGTTTAATTGTTGACTAACGGCAATCATATTCTCTATTTGGGCAAGCCGTATTAAGCCGCATAACCGACGATACAAGACATTCGCCGGAATACGCTGAGCTATTCCACCTTGACATAACACTTCATTCCAAAATCAATTTAAAGCGCACATTATGCTTGCAACATCCATCATTACCCCAGTGTTCGTCCAATTCACCAGTATTTTTGGGTGGGCAATACCGCTTCTACTTTTAATTGCCTTCTTGAAAACACGTTTTGTGAAAGGTGTATTCGGTGAATTCCAGGTCAATTGGGCTGCCCGACGGTTTCTTGATAAAAATGTGTACCACTTGTTCAAAAACGTCACCCTGCCGACAACGAACGGCACGACTCAGATTGATCATGTGATCGTATCCAAGTACGGCATCTTCGTGATCGAAACCAAGAACATGAAAGGCTGGATATTCGGCGATCCGAATCAGAAAACCTGGACGCAAACGATTTACCGACATACCAGCAAATTTCATAACCCGCTGCGTCAGAATCACACGCATATGCAAATACTGCAATCGGCGCTGGGACTTGATCCGAGCAAGATTTTTTCGCTGGTGGTTTTTGTCGGCGACAGCACCTTCAAAACATCCATGCCGGACAATGTGGTTTCTGGCCGCGGTTATATCCGTTTTATCAAAAACAAAAAACAAGTTGTTTTGAGCGATAGCGAAATTCGATCGATCTGCGAAAGGATTCAATCTGCCCGGTTAAAGCCTTCGCTCAAAACGCATATCCGTCATGTCAGATATGTTAAATCGATTGTCGACGGTAAAAAATGGAAAAATAATCAAACCTGCCCGAAATGCGGCAAAGCGATGGTACTGCGAACCACACGAAACGGCGATACCCCAGGCAAGACATTTATGGGATGCTCCGGATTCCCAAGATGCAGAACAATCAAGCCGATGGCATGAGCCTAAGGCTATTTTCTCTGTAATTAAGACCGCATAAAAACGACTAAAAATCAATAAGTAGCTTTACCAAGATCTAACGTAATAAAATTATGCTAAGATCAGAAAGGAACTGAGTTAATCCCTATTCTGGATGTTTTTTTCTATCAGAAGAGTGTATTTAGTTGGCGCCATTTAAAAATAGACGCATCATATTTTTATTAGGCGTGTAGTATTTTTTAGAACCCGAAAAAACCTGAGATAATCTAATGTATACAAAACTGATATTATCATTGTTCTTGGTATCGGCACTGCTGATGGCGACATCTACTTGGTTGTATGTAACCAATAATGGTAAAGGAAATAACTGCCAAGGAAATAGTTGCGGTGGGGTGTCCCATAGAGTACCGGAAATTTCAATAACAGGAGGGGCGAGTGCGATTGCTCTGTTAACTGGTGTTGTTCTATTAATGAAAGAAAGAAAGCGGTCTAGACATTCTTCCAAATCTGACGAATAGCTAAATCGACTGACACGCCCATTGTCGTCAGGAAATGGGCGAATATAGGCCAATCGATGGTGCGAAGCGGCCATCTCGATAATCTGCCCCTTACCCATCAATGCCAATCGATAGCGTTGCTCGCAGTAGCGCATAAACTCATCAACACGCTCGCAGCGAGGTGGAATATGCCTTCCTCCTACCGAGACATCGTGTTCAGGCTGGGAACGAAACTCTCCCAGCTCTATTCGAAAGCCACGATCTCCATTGTCAATCCAAAGCGTAGATTCCGGCACTTCACGGTAAAACTCACTGTGCAGCCAGCGCAAGAACTCGGCCGACGCCGGCTCCGGCAAATGCCCTTCCGCTTCTCGCCTTTGGCAGGTGAAGGGGTATACAATGATCGGTTTGCAGAGCGAACAAGGATGTAAATCAATCCGATGCCGGATTTCCAAATCAATAACGCAAAAATCACCTAGGAGCCGAGATGTTGACATGGTCCACCGTTTTCGAAACCAAACTTGAACTCATTGATACCCAGCACAAAACCTTATTCGAAATGGTCAGCGCGTTGACCAATGTCGCGCCCGCGGAACGCACCGAACAACGCCTCGATCAAATTCTTGATGCTTTATTTGATTATACGCAAGAGCATTTCGTCGATGAAGAAGTGCTCATGACGCATTACAAGCTGGACGAACAATATATGCGGCTGCAACACATGGAGCATAAATCGTTCATTTACGACATTACGCAAATGCGCAGTCGTGTCACCGATGCCGAAGACCTGTCGGAACAGTTTGACCGAGTGGCGCGTTTTGCCACGTCCTGGCTGGTTTACCACACGCTTCGGGTCGATTTGATGATTCCTAAGCAAATTGTATTGATAAGGCACGGCAAAACACCCGCCGAAGCGTTTGCAATGGTCAAACAGGGCGGATGCTCCCCGGAAGTATCGAAACTGGTCCTTGATGCGGTACTGCATTTATGGGACGAGGCCATGGAACGGGTGCATACCCTGGAAGGACAATTAGCAAAGACAAATAGCCACACGGATGCCGCCCTACCCGTCAAGCCTAAATGACAACATTGAGTTGATAAGGCTGGCGTTTTTAAAACGCCAAAACACAAATTCGCTAGGGACCGGATTATCTGACAGGGCCTCCAAAGAATTGAGGATAGATTCAATCTAAAGGTTAAGCCAAAGACTGCCCCATAGGCGACAATGGGCTTTGTTCACCCTCCACGCTAAGCGATAAAAAGGGCGTTGCAAATTTCGGCACAGCAGAGGGTTTTCTGAACACCCACTCGCTGACCCAAGACAGTGCAGGATCATATAAATCCCTGTAAGCTTCCGGTTTTTCTTTCAGGACAACGGTTTTCAGCGGCGAAGCGGGTTCCGACATGAATTGGGCTATGCTCGCTAAACGCTGGCGAAGTTGGTTCGCATTACCCTGCGGCATCAGAAAATCATAGGAACGCTTACGCAATAAGGTGGAGCCTAGATAACTGGGATTAAGCCTCGCGAATTGATCATGCCGTAAATCGGCCAGCTTGGCGATCGTGGCGATTTCTTTGTCTGCCAGATAGTTCACGTCGAATTCATGGTCAATGCTGACCTTGACAAAATACGGCTCGTTTTTAATGGCAGGCAGTTCGATTCCATAGCCGGCTGGGCGGGCGAAGATTTTGGACAGCGCCAGCAAGCGCGGGACATAATCCTGCGTTTCTTCGGGTAACTGTAACGACCAGAAATCGGCCGGTAAACCTTCGGCCTGATTACGGCTGATCGCATTATCTACCGTGGCTTGTCCCGAATTATAAGCCGCCAAGGCAAGCAACCAATCCCCGTTAAAATGGTGATATAAACCGCTTAGGAAACGGATGGCCGCCTGGGTGGATTTTGGAATATCCAGCCGTTCGTCATAATCCGGTCTTTGCACCAGATTGTAATCCATGCCGGTGCTGGGAATGAATTGCCACAGCCCTTTCGCGCTTTTAGGTGACTCCGCCGTGGGCTGATAAGCGCTTTCAACAATAGGCAGCAATGCCAGCTCCAGCGGCAACCGATATTGACTGAGCTCTTCGACGATATGGTAAAGGTAGGGATGCGCGCGTTCGGCCACGCGATAAAGAAAATCAGGATTCCGGGTATAAGCCGCGATGAATTTATCGATGCGTTGATTAATCGCAGTTTGTTGACTTTGAGGTCCTGCCGGACTATCCCCTTTTTCGGGCAGGTTGCCTTTGCGCTGTTGTTGAGTATCCGCCTTGACCGCGGCCAGTTGCGACTCGGTGCAGGGCGTTGCCGTTTTTACAGGCTTACCCCTGCGAAGGAGTTTCGCTAAGGACGTTAGCACCTTATCGCTGTCGAGCCCGCTTGTTGATTCCCTTAACTCCCCGAGAGCCTTCTTCCGGAGAAAATCGGGGTGAGCCCCCCCGATTTCCCTTTGTCCCTTCAGTTTCAGTAAGGCCATTTTGTTATCCGTTTCGAGCGCGTTTCCTTGATGCGTCTTAACCGAAGGCGGCGTACACCCGCTATCCGTTGTTGCGGCAGTTTTCGCACCCAACAGTTTCCTGCCAAGCTCGGTATAGCGAGGCTGACCGAATTTCGCGCGGCCTAATTCGGTATAGTGTTGAACAGGTGCGGTCGCTGTTTGCGGAGGATTGTTCGGGGTAGGTCTTGAAAAGCCCGGTATGCCGTCAGAGTCTTTACGTATTTTCATCATAGCCGGCGAAGATCGGGAGTGAATGACGGCATCCGTCAATCCGGAACGCGCGTCATTTGCCGGTCCCCGTGTATTTACCGCGATAGGACTTGGAATTTTCATTCCCGAACGAATACGCGCCCACACATCGACAGCGCCGGCGGACGGCTTCTTTCCGGAATGGGCCTTGTGTTTGATTATTTTGGACGCTGTGGCGGCGCCGGCTTCGGGAACATGCGTGGCTAAGGAGATGCCGATCACAAGAGTGAAGATCCGCAGTAATAATCGCATAATCGTTACCCCCGACTCATAGACCCTGGCGGATATTGGCGGCTTGGGTCATTCACGGTCCAGGCAACCTGATACTCAGGTTGCTAGATCAAAAAGCGGCCATTGGCGAGGGTAATGCAAAAATATTTTCCCTTTGTGACTATTGTATCGGTAAAATAAAAAACACATAAGCTTTATTTAAGATTTTTTCCCAAGCAGGCCCCACTTTAGGTTATTGCCGAACACCTGCACAGCAAGATACGCCTCGTAACGCCGGCACAACGCCACCGTGACCAGGACAAGGCCATCCTGGCCAAACGGGTCGAGGTCTATGCGGCCGCCAAAGCCAAACACCCGGAGCGCTGGTCAAGAGACATCCGAAACTGGGATCCAGTCGGCGCCGTTACCCTCAACCCCGACAAGGCAACGCGAGAAAACTTGAAGACAGCCGCATGATTTTTGCGACAACTATCTTGAAAAACACCGCGGGCGCCGTCGTACAGGTAGGTTTCCGTATCGGTGGCCGTGCTGCATGCCATCGACGTGCGGCGGCATCGTAGGATACCTCAGTAGGATAAGCGCCTAACAAAAAGTTCACATGTATTGTTTTCTGGCGAACCCAACAAGCAAAGGACTGCTGACCGAGAAATACCTGTTGATTTATTGCTAAGGATTTCGTCAAAAACAACTTCCCTAAATGAAAGTGAATTAGCGGATAATAACACGCCATCGACAACGCAAATCCCAACAGGACATGATTGGTTACGAGCCTGCAATAGAAGTCAAAATGCAACGC
>Ga0207968_100738_pt1 | contig 11065 bp, 8 predicted proteins | sample LakWasMet21_HOW5_2_FD_183867 | JGI IMG/M metagenome (GOLD analysis project Ga0207968, IMG submission 183867) | Freshwater sediment methanotrophic microbial communities from Lake Washington under simulated oxygen tension - Sediment Metagenome... | ecosystem: Environmental > Aquatic > Freshwater >...
ACAACCAACGTGACGTTCATATGCTGAGATTTATAAAGCACTCTAGAGACTTAGGATTTTCAATTAAGCAAATTGCAGCATTGTTAAGCTTATGGCGTGACAAGAACCGCTCAAGCAGCAAGGTCAAGTCATTAGCCATCAAACATATTGAGGTGCTAGATCAAAAGATAAAAGAGTTGAATGCGATGAAGTCTGAATTATCACACTTAGTAAAATGTTGTCATGGTGATGAACGCCCTGATTGCCCGATACTCGATGAGCTGGCAATTGACGAAATATAAGTCTAACTTAACGACTACAACGCAAGTCATGAGGCTAGTTGATTTGCATCAATTAAATTTAGAATAATTATGTAATAATAAACACGTGAGAAAATTCATTAAATTTTTTGCGATATGGCTTATTGCGATTGCTATCCCTGTGCAAGGGGGTGCATCGGTAGCCATGACTAACTGTGAGCAACCAGTTAGTCATCACAGCCAAAATGTTGTGCCTGATCACCATCACGATCAACACAGTGGAAATGGTATGACAGCAGAGCACTCTCACGATGCAGTCAACTCAAATGACCATGTCTCACACAGTGCAGACAATAGTAAGCACTCCTGCGCGCATTGCGCCAAATGCACAACATCTTGTTCAGGGATTACATTAGTAGTCAACGCTGCAAATCTGTTTCAGCAATTAAATGCTGACGAAGCTAGATTTAGTTACAGTACTCGACTTTTCACTGGTTTCATTCCCTCTGGCCTAGAACGACCGCCACGACTCACCCTTATTTAGATTGTTTTGTCGAGTAGTGGCAAGCTTGTATTGCCTTTACTCGCACATTCACAGACATTCTTAAGCAGTTTATTTGCGAAGAATGTGAATTTTCCGAGTTAGTTATTTTGGAAAGCTAAATGAGAGGTTTCTATGAATTACATATTTTCCAAGCGGTCATTGACCGTGATCGTTCGTCCATCTTTGATGGGTCTAGTTACAGCGTTGCTATTTGCTACAACCACAGTCTCTGCGCTCGAAGAGACTGTAAAGACTTCAAGCGACACTCCTTACCAATCAGCGTTCGAAGATTATCGCGCTACCAGTAAAGATACCTTAACTGATTGGAAGTCTATTAACCAACCTTCAGGCGCTAGCGGGCATGCAGGACATCAGATGCAGGGCATGCAACACGATATGCAGCCCAGTGAAATGAACAGCGCCAAATCAACTATGGATCACAGTGGCATGGATCATAGCAAAATGGCCCACAATGACACGCCAGTGGATAGTGCTCCAAACAACACCATGGACCATAACATGGCAAATATGAGCCATCAGCACATGAACCATGAGATGTCAGGAGAAAAATCTACATCCAGTCCTAGCACAAAGTCAGGCCCCACAATGGATCATTCCAAAATGACCTCTATGGAACATCAGCATGGAGCAAGTGATAGTTCCATGGGGGAAATGGATCACAGCAAAATGGCAAATATGGGCCAGCCAAACAACCCTGCTGAGCCAAATAACCCGGAGGCTGCTCCGTATGCACACGATTCCGACACTGGCATGGAAGGCCATGACATGACTGAGCCAATGTCAAGTATGGATAAAACGGCAGAAACATCAGCTACAGCAGCTCAGCCGGCCAGCACGGGCTTCAGCATTATCCCGAATATGCATCCTGCTGTTGTACATTTCCCAATTGCATTAACACTAATTTCATTATTGTTTGTCTTGGGTGCACACATGCTTCGCAAGCATAGTGCCGTTCCTTTGTTGGCTGCTGCAAGTCACTACACTTTATGGTTAGCGGCGCTGAGTGCTGTTGTTGCAGCTGTATTTGGTTGGCTGGCATTTAACTCTGGCATGAATCACGATGATGCTGGGCATGCCGCCATGCTATTGCATCGGAAATGGGCTATTCCAACTGCGTTAGGACTAGCCGTACTTGCAGGCTGGGATGCTTGGAAAACTCGCGCAAATCAAGTCATGTCCCTTCCAACATTGGCACTTCTGTTTGTATTATCCGGTGCAATTGCAACCACTGCATGGCTGGGTGGCGAAATCGTATACCGTCACGGTATTGGGGTGTTGTCACTCCCAGCCAGTGAGGGCGCAGGTCATAACCATCAGCATAATAGCGGAAATGAAACTGAGCATGCGCATGAAGCTGCAGCGCCAGATGAACATGCCGGGCATCAGCATGGCGCTACCCAAGGAGAGTCGCATGAACATTAATGGATTTCCCATAAAGTATCGCACAATCACAGTCTTGGTCAGTGCCAGCTTGCTACTGGGGGGATGTGCTACATTTTCTAAAGATGGTGGTTTTGGTAATGTGCAGCAAACCACGAAACAGCATATCAAGCAGGAAATCGTTTGGCCTAAGACGAAAGACGAGCAAAGCAAAGTTAATGATCAAGTGAACGCTTTGCTTGAGCATAAGCTGGATGTTGAATCTGCCGTACAAATCGCCTTGCTCAACAATAAGCGATTGCAGGCTTCATTTTATGAGCTAGGCATATCAGAAGCTGACCTTGTACAAGCAGGCCGTTTGCCTAACCCGCGCTTCTCTATGTTATACGCCAAGAACAATGGCGAATACAAGATAGAACAAGCATTCACTTTTAACATCTTCTCTTTGATTACCATGCCTAAAGCGGTAGAAATCGAAAAGCGTCGATTTGAGCAGGTGCAAAAAGAGACTGCACTGGCAGTGCTTAAACTGGCCAACCATACTCGTCTTGCCTACTTTAATGCCGTGGCAGCTACAGAATTAGCTCGTTATAGCGGACAAGTGAAAGAAAGTGCTGAGGCAAGTGCCGAGCTTGCCAGACGCATGTACAAGGCAGGCAACTGGAATAAGCTGGAACAATCCAGAGAGCAAAGCTTTTATGCAGATGCAGCACTGGATTATGCTAACGCCAGAAATAAACAAGTGCGGGCACATGAGGCCTTGTCGAGGTTATTAAGCGTACCTGCTGACCAGATGACCTTACTTGAACGGTTACCTGATCTTCCTAAATCTGTTGAAGACCTGCAACCTTTCGAGCAGGCTGCTTTTGAAAGCCGTCTGGATTTACAAGCGATGCGACTTGAAACAGAAGCACTAGCTAAACAATTAGGACTGACCAAAACGACACGCTTTATTAACGTACTAGAAATTGGCCCGGCGCGAGTACTGGAAGGTAGGCGTGGCGACCCCTACAAAAAAGGATTGGAAATTTCTTTTGAGATTCCACTTTTCGACTGGGGAACTGCACGCGTAGCCAAAGCAGAGGCTATCTACATGCAAGCAGTCAATCAAACCGCACAGCTTGCAATCAATGCGCAATCTGAAATTCGTGAGGCCTACAACACCTATCGTACCAACTATGACGTGACTAAACATCTACGAGACGAGATTGTACCGATACGAAAAAGAATATTGAGTGAGAACCAGCTTCGCTATAACGGCATGCTCACCAGTCCGTTTGAGCTGTTCGGTGACGCTAGAGCACAGGTTGCCAGTGTTAAAAACTACATCGAATCATTACGTGAATTTTGGTTAGCAGATAGCACATTACAAATGACGCTAATTGGCTCTAACCCTATGGAAGGGCAATAAATATGAATTTACCAAATCTAAATCGACGCGGTTTCTTTAAGCTGGCTGGCCTTGGATTGGCAGGCATTGCCGCATCCTCAGTCAGTAAGGTAGCCATGGCCGCTATTCCTGAGATTGTGACAGCTGAGGCTGCAAATACCCAAGCACCACTTCATCCTAATACTGGTAGACCGTATAACCCAGTGGTAACGCTGAATGGCTGGAGCCTGCCTTGGCGCATGAATAAAGGTGTCAAAGAGTTTCACTTGGTCGCTGAGCCTGTAGTGCGTGAAATTGCACCAGGTATGAAAGCAAATTTATGGGGTTATAACGGCCAAAGCCCAGGCCCTACGATTGAGGTTGTGGAAGGTGATAAAGTGCGAATTTATGTCACCAATCGCTTGCCTGAAAAAACTAGCGTTCACTGGCATGGGCAACGGCTACCCAATGGCATGGATGGAGTAAGCGGCCTAAGCCAGCCACCGATTGAACCAGGCAAAACTTTTATGTATGAGTTTGAGGCAAAGCGACCAGGCACCTTCATGTATCACCCACATGCTGATGAAATGCTACAAATGGCAATGGGCTTAATGGGTAGCTGGATAACACACCCAAAGAATCCAAAATTTATGCCAGTAGACCGTGATTTTATATTCCTGCTGAATGCCTATGATATTGAACCTGGCAGCTATACACCCAAAGTAAATACCATGCTTGATTTCAACTTATGGACATGGAACAGCCGCGCATTTCCAGGAATCGATCCGATTGTGGTTCGTAAAAATGATCGTGTACGGATCCGCGTTGGCAACCTGACAATGACCAATCACCCGATACATCTGCATGGACATGAATTTGAAGTCACTGGCACTGATGGAGGGTGGGTACCGGCAACTGCGCGATGGCCTGAAGTAACAACCGACATAGCTGTGGGGCAGATGCGTGCTATTGAGTTTATTGCAAATGAGCCTGGCGACTGGGCTTTACATTGTCATAAGAGCCATCACACCATGAATGCAATGGGGCACAATGTACCCACTTTAATAGGTGTAAAACAGAACGATCTCATTAAAAAAATTGGTAATTTGGTTCCAGACTATATGTCGATGGGCGAAACAGGCATGTCTGAAATGACAGACATGGCAGAGATGATGGATATGCCTCTACCTGAAAACACGCTACCTATGATGACTGGCAAAGACCAATTCGGGGCGGTTGAGATGGGGGGCATGTTTACTACTGTAAAGGTCCGTCAAGGTTTGGCTAGGGATGATTACAAAGACCCTGGATTTTATAAGCACCCTAAAGGTACTGTCGCACATGAGGTTGCAAATGACTTGCCACCGATTAATCGAGCAGTACCAGGTAAATTAGATGAGGGGGTTGAGGTTAAAGTTAGAAAACCAAGTGTTCATAGTGGGCATTAGTTTCATCGAGTTTTATTTCATTTAAATTGACAAGTGAATGTAATATTTCAAACTGACTAATAAATTTAAACCTCTCCATTAAAGCTTAGTGGAGAGAATATAAATAGCTATAAACCTTTGAATGTTCTATTGAATTTATTGTCTGGATTGCGTATTTTTCTGCCATTCGTAATTATTGAACGAAATTCCGCTTTGGGCCGAATTGAGTCATTAACATTAAATTCTTTATAAGTTCTAGTGACGGCTTTGCATTAAGAACAAGTGGCTTTTTTAAATAATTATTGGTGGTTCATTTTACTGCAATGCGCAATTGAAAAAGTGATTGACAGTGTAGTGCAACGCAGTACAATAAATTCAAGTGTTAACCCGTCTGTTGCCCTTGAGACACAGAACCGGTCAAACAGCACAAGGCTGAATCAGTTTTGTGTGAGAAACGTAGCACCGTGAGGTCGTCAAAAGACAGCTACGTACCAATGGTTCCTCACAACGCACCAAACGGAAGGCCTCTTTTCAGAGGCCTTCTGCTTTTCGGTTACCGTATGTTTGCCTGCACTAAAAGATAATCGCATAGAAAGCATGGATGGTACGACGAGACTGATAGGGCATGACTGTATTATGGAGCTCAAGGAGATTGCAGAAACCACTAGCCCAGGCGCGGCATCCGTTGAGTAATGGAAGACGATCGGGCATCTTTGAGCATAAAAATGTTCCGTTCAAAAAACGTCTCCTCCCCAATTTCATTGACACAAATGCCTGATGAACTACTTAGAAATACTCTTCATCATCTTTAGGGATAAGATTACGTAGTATATCTTCCTTAGTTTTGAGCAATGAAGCGTCTGGGTTTTTAAAAATCTTATCCATGACACGTAACACAGCCAGAGCATTCAAGTAATTGCTCGCAAGCACTGAATGTTCGCCACGTTCAATTCTTTGTAATGTGTTTAAACTGATGCATGCTCTATACGCAAAATCTCGCATAGATATACCTCTTAGTTTTCGTTGAGCAGATATCACCTTCCCCCAATAGCTAATAGTGTCTAGGGCATCGATGCTAATCGGGGTGGTGTGGGGTATTCGTTTAGCCATAACGTACCTATAAAAAGTAATTTAAGTGCAATAATACACTTTTTATAGGTACGCAGGATTTTTTAAGAATCTACATCTTTGCCGGAAATAGACATTCTTTTAATATAAACCTGAGTAGAGTGTCGGTTTTGAATAGGAAACGATAGCAGGTGTTGCATGATAAATTGTGTCGGCTTTGAACAAGAACTAATGGCTGATTTAATAGGAATACGCACCGTAAGTATTGTAAATTGGAATTTTTGTCCAGAAATAGACCTCCTGATTTGCTCGTTAGCTATGCGAGGTGCGAGTCCAAAGTAAATGAGTCAAATACACTTGGAAAAAAGTAGGGGTATACTCACCATTCAGGTTACTAGTTGGCTGCTAATCGAGAGAATATTAGCACAAAGAAAAACGCCCCATTCTTTCGAATGAGGCGTCTTTGTTGGTGGGAAAGAGGGACTTGAACCCTCGACCCCAGGATTATGAAACCCGTAACTACGTGCTTTCTAATCCGCATGGAATATAGGGGTTGATGTTAAGTTGTTGTTAGTAAAAGAATTATTTTAAGTTTCAATACTTCCATATACTTCTGAGTACTCTTACATACTATTTTCGTGCAAGATATATGCAAGATATATGCAAGATATATGCAAGATATATGCAAGATATATGCAAGATATATGCAAGATATGGAGTGATTAATTGCACTCGTTAGTTTTTTCCGTCTGTTAACATAGAAGCAGTTTATAAATGGAATTTTTCTTTTATTAATCACTTTCTTCCTGAACTGAACCTAATAAATTTGAAAGCATTCTGCTTACTACTTTTACTGGTTTTGTTTTTTCCCCACTTTTTGAAGTGCTTATACTATTGTGTTGTTTTGAAGTTTGCTGAATTAATGTCTCAATTTCTTTTAATGAACCCAAAGAGCAAAAACTATATTGATGTTGGTTCCTTAAGTTTCTTGCCACATCGAATAAGAAAAAGGAGTTTCCATGAAGGGATGTAATATAGTTTTTTACAGTTGCCACCCATTTGTTTGGTCTTTGAATTGTTAACAGCAACATTAACTCATGTTTTTTTAGTGAGTTAGTTTCGTTCATTGCTTGATCGATCAATAAAGGTCCCATTTTTTGTGAAAATAGATCCTCTTTGCCCCAATTTACAATGCTTACTGGAAGTGCAGTTAAAATTTGTTGCACTTTCTGTTCAAATGTTTTGCCAAAATCACCTACCAACAAAAAACCTGCACCATCATAGTTGGCTCTGCCATGCTCAGCTAATATTGGAATTAAAATAATCCCTGTTTTGGTCATTACTTCCCAACAATTCAATATTTGTTGTAGTAACTCTTTTTTTATATTCGCATCACCATAGTCACTGTTGCGAAGCGCTTTTGAGGCAGCTTTCATTGCTTGCATCATGTATAGAAAGGAATGTTCTTCCAGAATATTCTTGATCTCTTGATAATATGGTTTTGCACGGTCATATTCTTTATCAGCATAGTGATCTTTGACCGCTGCTGGTAAATTGGACTCCTGAACACCTTCAGAAATCTCTTTTTGCATTAACTCTAGGTTAGCTGGGGAAGGTTTCCAGACAGCATGTTTGTAAGGATCAAAATCGGGGTTAAAACCTATCGTTTTACTAATCTTCAATTGACATGCTTTAAGATCAGCTAAAAGTATTTTGAGTGCATCATTTCGTTGTCGATCAATGCCAGTGTAAAACTCAATAACTTCAGGAAAGTTTACATACCTCAAATTTTCGAACATATAAGCAGCGAATGCTTCATCGTTATGCATTCTTTGTGCTGCAAAATAATGTATCCAATATAAGAATCTGAAACAGTAAACATTACCAACACTTACAATAATATTGTTTTTATAAAGCACATCAAAAACAATGTGCACTTCTAAATCCATGAACTTTTCAGTACAGCATTTTCTTAAAATATTAAGAAAATGTTCTCTAGTAAAATAAAAATCATTATCAGTGATCATTGACTCACAAAAGTAACCTAAGACAAATTCACAGTCTTTTAGATCTGGTTTGACAACATACTTGGGAATGTCATCCACATTAAAAAGTAGGTAGAGAACCCTTTTAATTACCTCGGACCGATTTACAGGATTTTCATCAAAATAAATTTCTGACACTTTTAGTAAAGTTAAGCAGTTTAATGGTGTGCGATACAGATTAAGAGCACTCAAGTCACCAATTAACTTAGATGTAACGGTATCTTCCTCACCAATGTATATTGTTTCATTATATTGTTTTATTAATTCACGAATTTGAGTCCGCTGAAGAGCCCAGAGATATATCGTATCAAATTCTAATTTTTCTAAAGTTTGATTTGGTACAGAAAACAATTTGTTTTCATCTAGTGTTTCCATGCAAATAATTAGCTTATTAGGAAATCGCTCAGTAATTTTTTCTAGTATCTTTATTGACTCTTTATCATTTCCAACCCAAGAATCAAGAATAATGCATTTAACATCTGATTCAGCTTGTTGTAAGCTTCTCAGTTCAGAGTTTATAGCATTTGTTAAGCCATTGTTTGGTTTGATATTTTTTGTATCAAGATATAACCAAAACTCTTGTTTTTTGGACCATGCCTCTTTAGCTAAATATAAAGCTAAACATGACAAGCCGAATTCGTGTCTAGCGCGTATTCGGGTAAGTTTCTGAGTTTTGAGTAGTTCGTTTGCATTAAATGTTTCGGCATTTTTAGCATTTTCATCAGTTTCAGCAACAGCAGATAGAATTGGTAACACCCAAACTCTAGGTTGGGAAGAATATGAAACTAGAGCATCATCAAATTTAGCTTGTAGGTAATGTGAAATTGTTTCGGATAAGTTTGAATTCTTTTCCTTATTCGCAAGATTAGTTACAGCTTCCGAAATTTGCACTTTCCCATTATCAGTATTAGAAAAGCTTACTCCAGCAACAAAGTTATGATATTTTTTTGTCCATTGCCTGTAGTGAATCTCTTCAACACCTTTATCACCACATATGACAATTTGGGCATAACCAAGCTCATCTGTTTTTTTACTAAATAGTGCTGGTGCAGAACACTCTACTAAGCTGGAGCCATTTACGAGGGAGTGACAAATAGATTGATTGTGATTGTGACCTGTAAGGCACAAGTGAAAATCTTTTTGCAATAAAGTTTTCAGTTCAATATTGGCCCATTCTGTCAGGAAGTTCAAAGGGTGATGTAAAACTAGTATTTTTATTTTGGTTTTAGACTCTGAAACCCATTTATGTAATTGTCTTGTAGCTACAGCTAATCGTTTCTCATCATTTAAATATTTCCCATCTAGCCCTGTAAGACCCCCACTACTGCATAAAGCTGAGTTCATACAAAATATACCTACATTACTGTTAATGTCCCAACCCCTACCAATGACATTGGATATTTGATTATTTTCTGAATGAACACCAAAAACAGCAAATCTTTTTTCAAAGTTAAGATAATTGTCAAATTTACTTACAAGAATATTATCCTCTGTTGCAATATGGTCATTAAAATTTGTTTCACTTAGTTGTTGGGAAATAATCCCTTCATGAATTACTAGAGAGCTTTTAATTTTGCTTCTGGATACATCGTGATTGCCAGGAACACAGATTCGTTTATTTTTTGTTAACCCAAGAGTATTTAATCTTGAGTCAAATTTTGATATGAAGTTGTCATATTCATCTGATGACTCGCCAGCTTGAGCAATATCGCCAGATATAACTAAATAATTATCACGGAATTCAGAAGCATTAATTTGCTCTTCTAAATCTTGAAAAAAAGAATTAAAGACTACTTCATGATTTTCTTCTTTCCCATGTAAATAATGTAAATCGGATAAATGTATTAAGTTTATTTTTGACATAGCTATCCATAAAGTTGATAAGAGTCTTTAATTTCTATTACAGAATCATAGCATGGTCGCAAATCAGTTTTAACTTGGATTTTTTTGTTATGAATTGCTTAGAATTTAAAGTTTCTATTATTAAGTTTACAAGAAATCAAAAAACATTAAAATTTATTAAGTAATAATTAATAGGCTGTTTTAGTGCGCATCCTTGTCAAAGAATCCCAAGTCACTAAATCAACATTTTCGTGAGGTGTCCATTTGATTCATCCTCGAACACTGATGAGACACATGCTCCAATAATGAGAGCAACAGAAATAATGTATTGAAGGAATTTAGAAAAAGTAATTAATAGTTATATACAAAAAGAATTAGCAGCTGAATGTGAATTTGATGCAACTGGTAAAGCTTAAATAGCTAAATAATAAAAACGAAATAGATAATTGATGTCTTTAAATAGTTTTTATTTATCAATGTTATATTGATAAAAGCTTTAATATTTATCTCATAAAATACAAAGTATGATAAATTTAATTAACAATTAATAATAAGGAAATAAAATGGGTATTGCATCTAAGGAAGTTCAGGAAAAACGTGCTGTTGTATTACGTTCATTTGTATTGGCACTACTTTTTTGTTTGCCATTTATTAACATGTTGACTGGCGCAATATTTCTTTTGATGTGGGGAGGCATGATTCTAGGAACTTCATCTAATGTTTTGAAAGATTTGCTGATACTGCTCGCTGCTATTGCAGCAATAGCAATTAGCTCTTACGGATCGTTATATATAAACTCCTCCAGTAAATCAGATTTAATAACAGGAGTAGTTGTAACTTTTATCGTAGCTTGGATTGCACTATATCTAGTACAAAAAAATGTTGAAGCAGTGAATGATTAAAGAAAAAGTTGTTCTTTTAATAGTAGGCGTAATACAAAATTAAACCAGCATACGCTGGTTTAATTTTTAGTAGTATCAGTTATGTAGAAATAAACTCATCCACATATTAAGAGATTCAATGGAGGATTTGCACCTTATTCTAGCAGCTCAATAATTGACAAGCGCTTAAGTCAGCTATCAAGACAAGTTGAGTTCAATGAGCCAGCTAAAACTAATTAATACCCGATT
>Ga0207968_100740_pt1 | contig 11063 bp, 10 predicted proteins | sample LakWasMet21_HOW5_2_FD_183867 | JGI IMG/M metagenome (GOLD analysis project Ga0207968, IMG submission 183867) | Freshwater sediment methanotrophic microbial communities from Lake Washington under simulated oxygen tension - Sediment Metagenome... | ecosystem: Environmental > Aquatic > Freshwater >...
ATGCCGCAATCCATCACCCGTTCACCGCGCCAAGCTGCTCAATCGAAGAATTGCAGGCGAATCCCGGCACGGCCTTGTCGCGCGCCTACGATCTGGTGCTGAACGGCACCGAAGTCGGCGGTGGTTCGATCCGTATCAACCGGCCGGCGATGCAGCAGACCGTGTTCGAGATTCTCGGCATCAAGGAAGACGAAGCCCGCGAAAAATTCGGCTTCCTGCTCGATGCGTTGAAGTACGGCGCGCCGCCGCATGGCGGTTTGGCATTCGGCATGGACCGTCTGGTGATGCTGATGACCGGCTCGACCTCGATCCGCGATGTGATCGCGTTCCCCAAAACGCAGTCGGCGGCTTGTCCTCTGGTCAGCGCGCCGGCCGTCGTTGCCGAGGAACAATTGCGCGAACTGGGTATCAAATTGATCAAACAGGCGGGCAAAGAGAAAGCTTCATAAATAAAAGCTCGTAGGGCGGATAAGTGCTAGCGCTTATCCGCCCTACAACGAAGGGTACTCGGTTGAACGAAATTATTTTCTTAGTCGAAGAGGCGCCGGAGGGTGGTTTTTCCGCGCGCGCACGGGATGTTTCGATATTCACCGATACCGATGATTTATGCGATTTGCATCAAAAGGTGCGCGATGCGGTGAGCTGTCATTTTGATCCGGCCGATAAGCCTAAAATGATCCGGTTGCATTTTGTACGCGAAGAAATCATCTCTGCATGAAATTATCTTGCAATATAACGGGATTGGAGCTTTCCCGGCGGTTGGCCATAGTGGGTTATCAAATCAGTCGCCAAAGCGGCAGTCACATTAGGCTGACGACGCACCAACAGGGCGAGCATCATCTTACCGTGCCGCAGCATAATCCGCTAAAAGTCAAAACGTTGTCCGCCGTATTGAAGGATGTCGCCGAACACTTTTCCCTCAATCAGGATGAGCTTATTAAGTTTTTGTTTGACTGAGTCAAAAATGAACGGTTTCGCTTGCAATCCACATTAAGTGGTTTGTGCTGTTTTCCAGGATAAATAATGTCAACTACTGCTTTTCCGATAGAAGATTACGCTTTGCTGAGTGATGCCGAGTGCGACGAACGCATCGTCGCGGCCAAAGCCAAACTCGGCAAGCGCTGCGTGATTCTGGGCCACCATTATCAGCGCGACGAGGTGTTCAAGCATGCCGATTTTACCGGCGACTCGCTGAAGCTGTCGCGCAACGCGGCCGAATCCGACGCCGAATACATCGTGTTTTGCGGCGTGCATTTCATGGCCGAGGTCGCCGACATATTGTCTCGTCCCGAGCAGATTTCGATTCTGCCGGATTTGGCGGCCGGCTGTTCGATGGCGGACATGGCCAATCTGCTCAAGGTGCGGAAATGTTGGCAGGAATTGGCCGAGGTGATCGATGTCGAAAGCGAAGTCACGCCGGTCACCTACATCAATTCCGCAGCCGACCTGAAGGCGTTTTGCGGCGAACATGAAGGTATCGTTTGCACGTCGTCGAATGCGCGGAAGATTCTCGAATGGAGCTTTGCGCGGCGCAGCAAGGTGCTGTTCTTTCCGGACCAGCATCTGGGCCGCAATACCGGCTATCGGATGGGCATCCCTCTGGAGCAGATGGTCGCCTGGGATTTCAACAAGCCGCGCGGCGGGCTGACCGAGGAGCAGATCAAAAATGCCAAGATCATCCTCTGGAACGGTTATTGTTCGGTGCATCAGGCCTTCAAGCCGGAGCAGATCGACCAGTTTCTGGAACGCTATCCCGAAACGAAGGTGATCTCGCATCCCGAAGCTTCATTCGAAGTCTGCCAGAAATCCGAATACATCGGTTCGACCGAATACATCCTGAAAACGGTGCGCGAGGCCGAGCCGAATACCCGCTGGCTGGTCGCGACCGAACTGAATCTGGTCAACCGCCTGAACGAGGAATGCAAGGCGCAGGGCAAGCACGTGCATTTCATGTCGCCGATGCTGTGCATGTGTTCGACGATGTTCCGAACCGACCCGCAGCATCTGGCCTGGGTAATGGAAAATCTGGCCGCGGGCCATGTGATCAACCGGATCACGGTGCCGCCGAAAGAGGCGGCGCTGGCGAAAAAGGCGCTGGATAGCATGTTGGCTGTGGCGTAGGCTGTTTTAATCACCGGAAAACCAAAGCCATTTTTTTTCAAATCCCATAGGTACTTAAAAGTATGCGCGCGAACTCATCGTTATTGCATTGGCGGATGCCGGCGGCGTCTGTTTTGTGTATATTGCTTGCGGCCGGCTGCGGCAAAGACACTCCGAAAAGCGCATTTCCGGAGACGGTCAAAAAATACGCGCAGGTGGCCACGTTGGAAGGGATGGTTTCCGACAACGCAGGGCCGATCAAGCTCGGCACGGTCAAGGCCTACGACGAGAAAGAGAACGTGATTGCCGAAACGGCATTGCAAGGCAGCGATCATTACAAAATCGAAATTCCAGCCGGCACCGCCTTACCGATAGTCTTGACTTTTTCTCGGCCGCAAGGCGTCGAGAAGATGATTGCCGCGGTCGTGCATCCGAACGTGACCAAATACGACATCACCCCGCTTTCGACGGCGATCGCAAAAAAGGCCAAGGCGCTCGGCGGTTATACGCACGGCAACCTGCTCGTCGCGGCCGAAAGCATGGGCACCGTGCCCGACGACAACAAAATGACCGCCGGCTTTCGCGGCGATCCGACCAAGCAGTATGGCGGCTGGCATTGAGATCGGCATAAGCGCCCAGCCGGTCATGCATTGCGCGATCGATGAGAGCGTTACTGGTCGAAGATGACCAAATTTTAGCCGACGGCCTGTCGCGCAGTCTCGGCGACTGGGGCTTTACCGTGACCTTGGCGATGACGGGCGGCTACGCCAATGCGGCGCTCCATACCCAGACCTATGACCTGGTCATTCTCGATCTGGGTTTGCCGGACTGCGACGGCAAGGATATCCTGAGGCAGCTCAGGGCGCGCAAATCCACAGTCCCGGTGCTGATTCTGACCGCAAGGGGCGGACTCAATGATCGTGTCAGCGGGCTTGAACTGGGCGCCGACGATTATTTGGCCAAGCCTTTCGAATTGAGGGAGCTCGAAGCCAGGGTGCGGGCATTGATCAGGCGCAGCCTCGGCGGCTTTAACCATCAGATCGTCGTCGGCCGCTTGATTCTGGATACCCTCGGGCAACAATTGAAGGTCGATGACAAGCCGATCTTCCTGCCGGCGAGGGAGTATGGCGTGCTGCAGGCATTGATATTGCAGGTCGGCCGCGTGGTCAGCAAGGACGTGATCGTGCAGCGGTTGACGGTCGGCGCGGAAGAGTTGGCCGACAATGCGATCGAAGTGTATATTCATCGTCTGCGCAGACGCCTCGAACCGTTCGGCATCCGGATCAGAACCGTCCGCGGCCTGGGTTATCTGCTGGAGCTCGGCGATGGCGGTTAAGCCCAAGAGCCTCCGCATCCAGCTGCTTTCGCGCCTGACTTTTCCACTGTTGGTCGTGGTGCTATTGGATGCCGCGGTCTCCTATTATGTGGCTCTCCATTACGCCAATACCGCTTATGATCACTGGTTGCTCGATTCGGCAAGTTCGCTGGTTCAGCAGGTCAAGGGCCAGCAAGATAAGGTTACCTTCGAATTGCCGCCGATCGCAGTGAAAGTGTTCCGCTGGAACGAAATGGACGAAACTTTTTTTAAAGTGGAATCGTTGCGATTCGGGTTCATTGCCGGCGACAAGGCGCTTCCCAGCCCGCCGCAGCCGATCTCCGATCAAAAGCAACCTTATTTCATCGACGCCCAGATTCAACTCAAAAAAGTCAGAGTCGTGTCGCTGGTGACGATACCTCCGAACAGCACCGAAAGCGTGCGGGTTTCCGTCGCGGAAACCTTGAATAAACGGCGCCGGATGACGGTCGAAGTTCTGACGGCTGTGGCGGTGCCCCAATTCTTGTTCGTGATCGTGACCGGCTTTCATGTTTGGACGGGAGTCAAACGTGGACTCAAACCGTTGCAGGAGCTTGCCAGCGCCCTCTCGCAACGTTCCGCGCGGGATCTCGAACCGATACCCGATACCGACGCGCCGCTCGAGGTGCATTCCTTGACGCATACGATCAACGCGCTTTTGCAAAGCCTGGGTGCGGCGATGATGAGCCAGCGGCGCTTCATCGAAAACGCCGCGCATCAATTACGAACGCCTTTGGCGGGACTCAAAATACAGGCGGAGCGCGCGCTGCAGGCCGACGATCTCGACACGATGAAGTTGACCATGGGACAGATCAAAAATGCGGCCGACCGTGTCGCGCATCTGAGTACGCAGTTGCTTACGCTCGCCCGCTCGGAATCGATGGCGAGCAATTTATCCGAATTCGAACGGGTCGATTTGAAAACGGTGGTTTACGACTGCTGCATGGATTGGGCGCCGAAAGCGTTGGACAGAAACATCGAACTGGGCTTCGATGCGCAGGTATCGCCACACTTCGTCCATGCGGACGAAACCCTGCTCCGCGAGTTGATCAACAATTTGCTCGATAATGCGATACGGTACAGTCATGCGGGTGGGCAGATCAACGTGGCCGTCCGGGCGTCTCCACGGATTCTATTGACCGTCGAAGATAACGGTCCCGGCATTCAAGCCAGCGAAACCGACAAGGTATTCGAGCGCTTTTACCGGATTCCCGGTAGCCCTGGAGATGGCTGCGGCCTCGGGCTCGCGATTGTGAAGGAAATTGCGGAGTTACATGGCGCGTGGGTTGAAATGGGACGCGGATCTGATGGCATAGGGACGCGTATCTCGATCACGTTCCCCGTCTCGTCGCGCGGTCAAGTCTGAACGTCGGGATCAAACCTGACAGGTTCGTGTAAGGTTCAATTGCTAGCATATTAACGTTATCTGAATAAGCCACTCAGATCCGTGGTATTGTACCCTTGAGCCTTCATGCGAATTGTTTTACTGCTTGCTCCACTCGTTTTGCTGTCCGCTAGCGGCTGCGAACGGCACGGCGAACCTGCCTCGCCTCCGCCGGCTGCTCAAACCACCCCGCCTCCTGCCTCCGACAAACGCACGGTCACCTTGCGTCAGGAATCGCTTCCCTATATCACGGTGCGCGAGGTTCGGCCGGAAGTCGTTGCCGGCGCGATCACGGCCCCGGCACGGGTGGATTTCCGCGCACAAGCGATTTCGACCGCCGGCACGGTAGTGGCCGGACGCGTCAGCAAGGTCTATGTTCAGGTTGGCGACAGAATCAAGGCCGGAGCGCCGCTGGCGACCTTGGTCAGCAGCGAGGCGGCGCAGATGCGCGCCGATCATACGCGCGCGGAAGCGGAGCTGGCGCGCGCCGAGGATCACCTTCGGCGGCAACTGGAAATGCAGCGCACCGGGGTGGGCTTGGAAATCGAACGGGTGGAAGCCGAAACCCAGCTCAAACAAGCGCGTACCGAGCTGGAGCGCAGCCGCGATTTTTTGCGCCTGCTTGGCGACGGCAGCGCCGGGGAGGTGGTCGTGCGCGCGCCGATAGACAGCACGGTGCTGAAGGCGCATGTGTCGACCGGCGCCGCGGTGGAGCAGGGCTCGCCGTTGTTCGATCTGGGCGAGCCTTCGGCGGCCTGGATCATTGCCGACGTCTTCGAGAAAGATCTGCTGTTGGTCGAAAAAGGCGCCAAGGCCGAGATCGAGCTGGCTTCGTTCCCCGATCCGATTCATGGCCATGTGGTCGGCGAAAGCGCCGCGATTCAGACCGAATTGCGCCGGGCATCGGTGTTCATCGCAGTTGACGACGCCAAAATCCCGTTGCGGCCGGGCATGTATGCGCGGGTCACGATAGAAGCCTCCGCGCCTAGCCGGATCATGCTGCCGACCTCGGCCGTGTTGATTAAAGACGGCCGGGAGACCGTGGTGTACGTCGAAATCGCGCCCGGCCGTTTCGAGGCGCGCCCGGTTCAGGTCGGGCAGGCGCGCGAAGGCTTGGCGCCGGTGTTGAAAGGACTGTCCGGCGGCGAGAGGGTGGTGGTCGGCGGCGCGCTGCTGATCGACGGCGAAGCCTCGATGCTGTTGTAGGAGTTGGATCGTGCTCAAATTGTTGATCGAAACCTGTGTGCATCGCCGCGTCGCCGCGATCGTGATCACCGCCATCATCGCGCTGTTCGGCGTGCATGCCTACCTCGAAACGCCAATCGAAGCCTACCCGGACGTGACCAATACGCAGGTCACCGTGATCAGCCTGATGCCGGGTTATGCGCCCGAAGAGGTGGAGCGGCAAGTGACGGTGCCGCTGGAGCGCACGCTGAATGGTTCGCCGGGCATGTTGCAGATGCGTAGCCAGAGCCTGTTCGGTTTGTCGTTGATCACGATCACCTTCGAGGACGACGTCGACAGCTTCCATTCGCGGACCTTGATTACGGAGCGTCTGGCCGGGGCCGAAATACCGGCGTCGGTCAAGCCGGTGTTGGCGCCCGATTACACGCCGCTGGGCGAGATCTATAAATTCGTGGTGACCAGCGACCGCCATTCGCTGTACGAACTGCGCTCGGAAATGGAATGGAACGTGTCGCGGGTGCTGCGTCAGGTCCAGGGCGTGGCCGACGTGTTGACCTTTGGCGGTTATTACAAGGAGATCTATGTCGAGATCGATCCGGTTCGGCTGGAGTCTTTCGGCCTGACCTTGGATGAGGTCAATCGCGCGATCGCCAGCGCGAACCGGAACGTCGGCGCAGGCTTTCTGCGCCACGGCGATCAGCAGATGGTGATTCGCAGCGTCGGTTTTCTGAGTTCGCCGGAAGACGTCAAGAAGATCGTCCTGAAGAGCGAAGGTGGAACGCCCTTGACGGTCGGCGATGTGGCGCGTCTGGTGCAGGCTTACACCCCGCGTCAGGGAACGGTAGGGCAAGATGAACAGAAAGAAGCGGTGGAAGGCATCGTGCTGCTGCGCCGCGGGCAAAATCCTTCGCGCGTGCTGGAAGGCGTGCACGAGAAAATCGAGGAACTGAATACCCGGATTTTGCCGGCAGGGATGAAACTGGTGCCGTTTCTGGATCGCTCCGAACTGGTCCATAACACCTTGCATACCGTTTACGACAATCTGCTGCATGGCTTTCTGCTGGTGGTCGGTGTGGTCTGGCTGTTCCTGCGCAGCATTCGCGGCTCGCTGATCGTCGCCTGCGTGATCCCGCTCTCTTTATTGGTCGCTTTTATCGGTCTGTACCGGTTGGAGATGCCCGCGAATTTGATTTCGATGGGCGCGATCGACTTCGGGATCATTCTGGACGGCGCGGTCGTCCTGGTCGAGAGCGTGATCCATCAGGCCAGCCACCGCCATCCCAAAAATCATCGCGACATGGTGCAGTTGATTGCCGATGCGGCCTTTAGCGTGGCCAAGCCGACCTTTTTCGCGATGCTGATCATCATTGCGGCCTTGCTGCCAGTGTTTACCCTGGAGCGGGTCGAGGGGCGCATCTTCCGGCCCTTGGCGTTGACCTACAGTTTTGCGTTGGGCGGCGGCCTGATCTTCGCGCTGACCCTGGTTCCGGCGCTCTGCGCGGCGCTGATCCACCCCCAGCATGCGATGATCGAGGAGCCGCGTTTTTTGGTGCGCTTGCGGAGCGCCTATGGTCGAGTATTGACATGGTCTCTCGATCATCGTCCGGCGCTTCTGGGCGCCGCCGCGGTCTTGTTGTTGACCGGTACGCTGGCCGCCGGCAGGCTCGGCAGCGAATTTTTGCCGGAACTGGACGAAGGCGATGTGCATGTGTTCGTCGAAATGCCGGCCAGCATTTCGCTGGCCAGAGGCCAGGCCATTTTGCTCGACATGCGCGAGCGCCTGCTGCGCTTTCCGGAGGTCAAGAGCATACTCAGTCAGCAAGGGCGCTCGGAGGACGGCACCGACAACGAGGGCGTCAACATGAGCGAAACCTTCGTGCATATGAAGCCGCGCGAGCAATGGCGGGAAGGCTTGCACAAGGACGCGTTGGTCGATGCGATGCGCGCGTCGCTGGTCGCGATACCCGGCGTGCGCTTCAATTTCTCTCAGCCGATCAAGGATAACGTCGAGGAAGCCGTCAGCGGCGTGCGCGGCAAGGTGGTATTGAAAATCTACGGCACCGATCTGGAAAAAATGCGCGCGACATTGGAGCAGGCCAAGAACATGCTGAAGCCGATCCCCGGCGTGATCGATCTGGATTTGTATCGGGAATCGATCGTGCCGCAATTGCAAATCAAGCTGGATCGCGCCGCGCTGGCGCGCGAAGGGATTACGATCGATGCGGCGCAGGATACGATCGAAACCGGCCTCGCCGGCAAGGTGATCACCGAACTCTGGCAGAACGAGCGGCCGGTGCCGGTGCGGACGATCCTGCCGAGCAGCGAGCGCAGCGACAAGGAGCAGATCGCCCGTCTGAAACTGCCGACGCCCTCGGGGGCGCGAATTCCTCTCGGCGAGGTTGCCGCGATGCCGATCGAGCGCGGCAGAACGTCGATCGAGCGCGAAGCGAACCGCCGCTTCCTGGCGCTGAAGTTCAATGTCGAGGGCCGTGATCTGGGGTCGGTCGTGCACGATGCGATGGCGGCGGTCGATGGCAAGGTGAAGCTTGAGGAGGGTAGCTTCCTGGTCTGGGGCGGCGAGTTCGAAAACCAGCAAAGAGCGATGGGGCGGCTTGCGGTCGTGGTGCCGATCGCGGTGCTGATCGTGCTCGGCTTGCTCTACGGTGCCCTGCAGTCGGCGCGCAGCGCGATCGCGATTTTGTTGTGTACGCCGTTCGCGATGGTCGGCGGTGTGTTTTTATTGCTTCTGGTCGGCATTCCGTTGTCCGTCAGCGCGGCGATCGGTTTTATCGCGTTGCTGGGGCAGGTGTCTTTGATGGGGCTGCTGGTGCTCAGTGCGACCGAAGAGCGCCGCCGCCAGGGCCAGGCCTTGACCGAGGCGATCATCGAGGGCGCGACGGACCGCTTGCGGCCGGTGCTGATGGCTTCGATGCTGGCCTTGCTGGGACTGTTGCCGATGGCGGTGTCGACCGGCATCGGCAGCGAAACCCAGCAGCCCTTCGCGGTGGTGATCGTCGGCGGCATGTTTACCACTTTCTTCGTGGCGATGCTGGTGTTGCCGGTCATTTACGCCTATATCACGCCGAAACGTCTGATCAGTCCGGAAGAGGCTGATGCCATCTCGGAGGAGGCCGTATGAACAGGATCGCTAAGAAAATATATTTTGGACTGTGCGCCGTGAACTTGATGGGGGTCTGCGGGCTGATGATGTCTGTCGATACGCTGGCGGACGATGCGTCGGTGCTTCCCGAGACGGTGACGATTCAGCAATTGATCGAGATCACCCGGAGTCAGAGTCCGCGCTTCGCGGCCCTGCAGCAGCGCCTCGAAGCGGCCAATGCCGGCGTGGTCGCGGCCGGCGTCCTGCCCAATCCTCGGCTCAGCTATGGCCGCTTCGACCTCGTCAGCCGGCATAACACGATGTTCGACGGTAACGTGCAGCAGCAGGTCACCTTGGAGGTGCCGGTGCAGATTGCCGGTCAGCGCGGAAAGCGTGTCGAGGCCGCGGAAAAAAAGGTCGAGGCGACGGCAGCCGATATCGGCGCCGAATTTGCCGGGCTGATCTATGAAGAATGGTCGCTGTTCGTCAAACAATTGGCCGACAAGCAGCGGATCGCGGTGCTCGACGAGACCGTGCAATACATGCAGAAACTGGTCGGCATCGTGTCCGGGCGTGCGCAGGCGGGCAGCGCCAGCCGGTATGACTTGCTCAGGGTCGAAATCGAATTAAAAAAGATACAGACCCAGCTCGAAACCGTGCGCAACGATTTGTCGGCGGCGGCTGCGGACATGGGCGTCTTGTTGGGCCTGTCCGGCTGGATGCCGCAGGCGCAGGGCGATCTGACCAGTCTGAATGTGCCGACCGACATGGATAAACTGTGGGCGGATGCGGAGCAACTGCACCCCGAAATCGAGGCAACCCGGCGCGGCGAGATCGCGGCGGACGCCGACGTGGCGCGCGCCAAGCGCGAACGCTGGCCGACACCCTCCCTCCAGGTCGGAACGGTGTTTACCGACGCGCCTTACGGCAATACCAGCTTTGCTGGCGTCGCGGTCGACCTGCCGATCTTCGATCGCGGTCAAGGCGCCCTCGCGCGCGCGAATGCCGATAAACATGCGGCGATTCTACAGCACAATCTGACGGTTGCGCGGACACGGGGCGCGCTTGAACGCGCGGTCGAACTCCTCTCCCGCCGGCGTGCAACCCGAACCCGTTTCGAGCAGGACGTGATAGAGCAACTGCCGGATCTGGAAAGCATGGGTGAGGCCAGCTATCGCCTGGGCAAAGGCAGTCTCTTGGAACTTCTGGACGCGTCGCGCTCGCGCACCGAAACCCGGCTGACCCAACTGGATTTGAAGCAGTCCGAAATCGAAGCCGAGCTGGATGTGCTGCGGGCGTCCGGCTTATTGAGTCAAATGGTCGAAAAGCAACAAACCCGATTGAATTGAGGATGTCCTCATTTTCCGCCGCGCCAGGTCTGGCGTAAAGCACGGCTTTCGTACAGCCGCGCCGGACGTTCGCCGAAGCGCGCGGCTTGCGTTTATTACGCCTTGATTTCAAACGCCTGCGCCGTTATAATTCACCAGCTTAATCGATTGGAGCACTGTGTGGCAGATAGAAGATGGTCTACTGTCAGCAAGATACTGCTTTATCAAGTTCTGATAATTATACTGATGACGGCCGGATTCGCCGTCGCTGGCGGAAAAATGGCGGCTTTATCCTCGGCTCTGGGTGGAGCGGCGGCATTTTTTCCGAACCTGTTCTTTGCATACAGGATTAAAAAGGCGACCGGGCAGGAAGCGCGCAAGATCGTCGTATCATTTTACACCGGCGAAGCGGGCAAGCTGTTGTTGACGGCGGCTTCCTTCGTCCTGATTTTTCAAATCCCTAACATTGAGTTATTACCGCTGTTCGTCGGTTATCTGACGGCATTGTCGGTTTTTTGGTTTGCGCTATTGATGCGCTGATATTTTTTTTGACGAGAGAGGAACGATGGCAACCGAAGCGCACGCGGCTGAAGGGGCAACCGGCTATATCAT
>Ga0207968_100746_pt1 | contig 10990 bp, 10 predicted proteins | sample LakWasMet21_HOW5_2_FD_183867 | JGI IMG/M metagenome (GOLD analysis project Ga0207968, IMG submission 183867) | Freshwater sediment methanotrophic microbial communities from Lake Washington under simulated oxygen tension - Sediment Metagenome... | ecosystem: Environmental > Aquatic > Freshwater >...
TCTACGGCTTCAAATGAGCCCGAGACCCCAGCAGGCTCTTGGAATGCAGGTGTTACCTTTTATGCCATCACTTGAATGTTATCTCCGCAATTCGTTGCTGATGTTTACCCGTTTCACTGTTTGGCTAGGAAGAGCTTCCCCTTTTGAAGAGTGATACGACCCTCATGCTGCCGCCCGATAATTTTCTTTCTTGGTCAGCAATGCCCAGGCAATGCGGGCATTCTTGTTGGCTATCGCGACATTGGAAATATTTTCACCGCGTCGACGCTTGATGTCGCTGATCCAGCGATGACGCTTGTCGTCGTACTTGTGTGCCACCCGCGAAACCGAGCGTCCGCCGTGAATCAGCAACGTCCGCAAATAGGTATCGCCACGCTTGCTGATGCCTAGTAGCGTCGGCTTGCCTCCGGTGGAATGCTGCCGGGGCACCAGCCCTAACCAGGCCGCCAGCTCGCGGCCGCTTTTAAAGACGCTAATGTCGCCGATGGCCGCGAGCAGCGCGGTCGCGGTTAATAGTCCCACACCCGGAATCGTCATCAACCGTTGGCAGTCTTCATGCTGAGCGCTGATGGCCGCTAATTTCCGTTCAAGCGCCGCAATGCGTTGATCCAAATATCCCATTTCATCATAAAGGTCATTGAGCAATTCCCGGAACAAAGCGGATAAGGCAGTCTCCGCATCTTCCAGAAGCGCCGGCAAGGCTTTCCTGACATGATGAATACCTTTTGGTATCACCAGGCCGTATTCCAATAATAGACCGCGCACCTGATTGGCTTGCGCGGTGCGTCGAGCCACCAGCTGGCTACGCACCCGATGCAGGCTTTGAATGTCTTGTTGTTCGATCCCCTTGGTCGGCACAAAACGCATGTTGGGACGTTGTACCGCCTCACAAATGGCTTCTGCATCGACCGCGTCATTTTTGTTCGATTTGACGTAGGGCTTGACGAACTGCGGCGCCATCATACGCACCGTATGGCCGAACTCACTAAAACGGCGCGCCCAATGGTGGGCTCCGCCACACGCTTCCAGCCCAATCAGACAAGGGGGCAGATTGGCCACGAAAGCGGCCAGTTGCTTGCGACTGAGCGTTTTGTTGATGACGCGCTGCCCGGCTGCATCGACACCGTATAAATGGAAGCTTTGTTTAGCCAAATCAATGCCCAATACTTTGACGTCATTGGCGGTGTTTGTATGATCGTTTGCCATGGTCTGCCTCGCTTCTGTTAAGAGAATATAGAAAATACCATCTTGGCCCCATTTCGGCCGGTTGGGAAGTGGGGCGGACCATTCCATTAGGTCTTGCATAATTACATAGGGTTGTTTTTCTGGTGCCGTCACGTTGTTGGGTGTATTGTCTGGCCTAACCCGGCGGTCAAAGGGACGCGTAGGCCGTTGGCGGTTTTGAAGGGTTGTTTTTAATCCAGGTTCGACGGCTTCGCTTAAAGCTTGTCTCCGGCGCGCCCCTTACCTTTACGTTAGGCGCTGTTCCCATAGATAAAAGTTACGTGTATCATTTGATCTATGAGTCCAACAGTTTTCCGCGAAGCCGGTTTCCGATTTTTCTTTTTTTCGCGGGAAGAACCGAGAATGCATGTTCATGTGCAAGGCCAAAACGGCGAAGCCAAATATTGGCTTGATCCAAAAATTGAACTTGCTCAATCTGTCGGTCTTTCTCGACGTGAAATCGATGAAGCACTTCGCCTTGTACAGGAGCATGAATTTGAAATCCGCAACGCTTGGCATAAGCACTTCCCCTGTTGAAGTAACCAATATCTCTAAATACGGATTCTGGCTGCTATTGGGAGATGAAGAACTTTTCTTGCCATTTTCCGAATTCCCCTGGTTTCGAGATGCCAATATTGCAAAGATTTTGCATGTCGAACTTCCTTCTTCGAATCACCTGTACTGGCCCGAATTGGATATTGACTTAGCCGTTGAATCAATCCGTCATCCCGAACAGTTTCCGCTGGTCAGCCATGTCAGCGCCTAACCCAACGGTCAAAGGGACGCGCCCCTTACCTTTACGTTAGGCGGCGGCGCAACCCGTAACCCGTAAGGCGGATTCGCCGATAGGCAATCCGCCATAGCTTTGAAGCGTGTTGGCGTTTTGCTTTCGCGAAAACGCCCTACAGTGCTCATTATCCCCAGTAGCTTTATCGTTTTCACGCCTCTCTTTTCATTGTTCTCGAGGAACAGCATCCGACTGTAAGTCACTGCGTTTATGGATGACTGCCACTACATCGATATGCGTGGGTTTGATCTCGTATAAAATACGATAGGAGTAACTCGATACTTCGCGAATAGTTTCTTCGTTCAACTCCGGCACAATTCGGCCTATGAGCGGAAGTTCAGCCAATAATTAGGGTTTTGTTTACCAGTGCCTCTGCGACTCGTTTGGCGTAAGTCGGTGAGTTCTGGGCGATAAAATCATGAATATGGCGCAACTGAGTCTTGGCATGGCCGGTCCACCTTACCATGATTGTATATCTTTCAGCACTTGTTCGGCTTGTGTGGCTTTGTCCAGTTGAGCATCTTGTTGTCCGCGGTGGATATTGTCCAGTACATAAAGGCGGTACATGATCTCTTCCATGTCGGCGGTATCCGGCAAACGCTGTATAGCGTCAATGGCTTCTTGTTTTAAGGTTGGTGTTTGCATCTCGGTTATCCCTTTTGGAATCGAAAACAAAAGAAATTGCCGGCTGGATTATCGCGGCAATTCAACAGTAACTGGAAAGGTTCGTACCTCAGCTTATCCTATCGTACTACAGACTATGCCTCTACAATGTCTTCTTTCAGGCGCAATACAGATGTAACGATATCGTCACGTTCTTGCTTAGAAACCTGCAAAGTGATTTCTGAATTATTGGATTTCTAGTTCAAAAGACACAAAACGTTAATAAGCCTGTAAGTCCATAGCATTGTATGTCGGGAAGTCCATAGTTCGCGATTGATATGCTTCGTACCTGATCCCATCGTATCGAGCTTTAACATTTTATGCAAACCGATTCCTTTCAATCCGTCGCAGATTACTTTGAAATCTATTTCGTCTTGGGTTGTCAGGTTTTAACACAGGTCTCCACTACCGTGATGCCTTTGGAATAGCGGCTGTCGGTCCGGTCCACAGTCTGCATTTCCTGTATGGAATCGACATGTCCGAACGAGTCAACTCGACTTGCTTGCTACCTCAGTCGTCGGAAGCTCAACCCCCCAAATCTTTTCGCAATAGTCCCTGATGGCCCGGTCGGAGGAAAACTTTCCGATGCGCGCGACATTCAGAATGCTCATCCGTGTCCATTGCTCGGTGTCCTGGTAGGCCTTGTCCACGGCCTCCTGGCAATCCAGGTACGCCTGGAAATCGGCAAACAGCAGGTATTCGTCATGCTGGAGCAAGGCATCGGTCAGCGGCTTGAAGAGTGACGTGTCGCCGCCCGAGAAATGGCCGGCCGCGATCAGATCGATCGCGGCGCGCAGTTCCTGATTCCCTTGATAATAGTCCCGCGGCCGGTAGCCCTCGGCTTGCAGGCGGGCGACTTCGTCCGCGGTCAGGCCGAACAGGAAAAAGTTTTCCGCGCCGACTTCCTCGCGGATCTCGATGTTGGCGCCGTCCAGGGTGCCAATGGTCAGCGCGCCGTTCATCGAAAACTTCATGTTGCCGGTGCCCGAGGCTTCCTTGCCCGCGGTCGAAATCTGCTCGGACAAGTCGGCCGCAGGATAGATACGGCGGCAGTTTTTGACATTGTAATTCGGGACGAACGCGACTTTGATCAGGCCGCGCACGTCCGGATCTTGATTGACCACCTCGGCGACCGAATTGATCAGCTTGATGATCAGCTTCGCCATCCAATAGCCCGGAGCCGCCTTGCCGCCGAAAATAAAGGTGCGCGGGGTCATCGAGACATCCGGATTTTGCTTGATGCGATGGTACAGGGCGACGATATGCAGCACGTTCAGATGCTGGCGCTTGTATTCGTGCAGGCGTTTGACCTGAATGTCGAACAACGTCTCCGGATTTACCTGAATCCCGGTCTTCTCGAGGATGTAGTCCGCCAGATCGCGCTTGTTGGCTGCCTTGACCGCGCGCCATTCGCCTCGAAAGACGGGATCGTCGGCGTAGGGTTCGAGCTGTCGGAGTGCGTTCAAATCCCGCAGCCACCCCTCGCCGATATTGCCGGTGATCAGCGCCGCCAGCCGGGGATTGATCAAGGCCAGAAAACGGCGCGGGGTGACGCCGTTGGTCACGTTCAGAAATTTTTCCGGAAACAGCGCATAAAAGTCGCCGAGCACGTCGCGCTTGAGCAGGTCGCTGTGCAGTTCCGCGACGCCGTTGATCGCATGGCTGCCGACACAGGCCAGATTCGCCATGCGCACATATTTTGGGGCGGCCTCGTCGATCAGTGACAGCCGCGCCAGGCGCGCGTCGTCGCCGGGGAAATGCTGGCTGACCTGGTCGAGAAAGCGCCGGTTGATTTCGAAGATGATCTCCAGGTGTCTCGGTAATAATTGCTGAAACAGCGGCAGCGGCCATTTTTCCAGGGCTTCCGGCAGCAGGGTGTGATTGGTGTAGGCGAAGGTGTTTTGGGTGATGTGCCAGGCTGGGTCCCAATCCATCTCGTGCTCGTCGATCAGCAGCCGCATCAGCTCGGCGATACCGATCGACGGGTGCGTATCGTTCAACTGCGCGGCAAAGCGCTGGTGAAAGTTTTCGAGTTTGCCGCCCAGGAACAGGTGGGTGCGGATCAGGTCTTGCAGTGAACAGGAGACGAAAAAATATTGCTGTTGGAGCCTCAGCAGCTTGCCTTCGGTCGAGGCGTCGTTCGGATACAGGACCTTGGTGATGTTTTCCGAAAAGACTTTTTGCTCGACCGCCGCGTAATAATCGCCGACGTTGAAGGCCTGAAAGTCGAACGATTCGCAAGCCTGCGCCGACCACAGGCGCAATGTGTTGCAGGTATCGACCTTGAAGCCGGGCACCGGGGTTTCATAAGGCACGCCCTTGATCACTTGCGCGGGTATCCAGCGTACCCGGTAGTTTCCCTGGCTGTCCCGATAGCTTTCGGTATGGCCGCCGAATTTGACTTCGAGCGCCAACTCGGGACGTGGCAGTTCCCACGGGTTGCCGAGATTCAGCCATTTGTCGGTGATTTCGACCTGCCAGCCGTCGCGGATGATCTGGTCGAAGATACCGAATTCGTAGCGGATGCCGTAGCCGATCGCCGGGATTTCAAGGCTCGCCAGCGAATCCATGAAACAGGCGGCCAGCCGTCCCAGGCCGCCGTTGCCGAGGCCCGGTTCCTCCTCCTGTTCGAGCAAGTCTTCCAGGGACAGGTATTCGCCCTTCAGCTTCTTGCCATTTCGTTCCAGGTACAGGCGCAGCAGGCGCATGTCATGCAGCGACAGCTTTTCTTTCTTCAGCGTTTCATCGACCAGATCGAAAATCCCGAGGTTCAGCAGGTTGTTGCCGAGTTGCGGACCGATCAGGAATTCGGCCGAAAAATAACAGATGACCTTGGTGTCCGACCTCATCACCTTGCGCACGGTGTTCATCCAGCGCTGCAACAGCCGGTCGCGCGCGGCGTAGGCCGCCGCGGTATAAAAATCGTTCAGGGTCGCGCTCGTCCTGTCGCGGACCTGCAGGTAATGCAGATTATCCATGAACGACTGACGTAGCGCGGGGACGCTTAAACCGGTGCGGATATCCTCGGCATGTTCATGCTGGATTGGATCGTTGGCCATGAAAAACCTCCATTAACTGAATCTTGATAAGCTGTTTCAAGGCTTGCGCGACCGATACAAAGACACCGTGCCGACCAGCGTCGCGCGGCGGGCCATTTCCTCCACGTCGATGAAACCCGCGTTTTGGAATATCCGCGGCAGCAAGCCTTGTATATTCTCCATCAGCTCTTCGGTCCAGCGCAGCGCATACGAAATCAACAAGCAATAAAGATTATGCGGCTTACCGAGATCGAGAACATGGAATTCGCCGCCGGGGCGCAGTACGCGAAACACCTCGGCAGCCGCACGCTGTTTATCTGCATAGGTCAGGTGATGCATCACGAAACTGGACAGCACCCGATCGAAGCAGGCGTCCGGATAAGGAAGCCGGGTGGCCGATGCTTCCTGTAAACCGATTTCGACTTCGGCAGCCAGCGCTTTGCGCTGGGCTATTTGCAGAATTTCCAGATCGATATCCAGGCCTATCATGGCGGCTTCGGCATGCCTTTGTTTGATCATCAAGGCGAGGGTACCGGTGCCGCAGCCCAAATCCAAGACGCTAGAGTGCGGCTGTATTCCAGCCTGATCAATCAGGTGTTCTTTGAGCTCTGTGTCCGGTAGCGTCAAATTTGACAGGAAGTCGTAGTAGGGTGTCAGCCAATGAAAATGCATCGCGGGGATGTAGCGTTTTTGGGGTTTCATGACAGCGATTCCTCAGTCTGATCGTTTTGGGCACCTATTCGGCTATAAGTTTCGGCTGGGGCGGTTTGAATCATCTTCATGTCTCCAATCGCTAATGAATTTCCTTGTGATGCAGGCTGATTTTGACCAGCGACCCGCCCAGAAAAACCATATTGATTCCCAAAAACAAACCCAACAGCCACTGCGATGTGGCCGACAGGCTGATCGCGACGATCAGCGCAAACGCCAGGGCCGTGACGCCGCTGAAAAGCATCAAGCCCCAGTTGGCCAAAGGCCGCATCATCAAGGCCAAGGACATTTTGGCAATGCCTTCGAAAGCGAAAAACAGCGCCATCAGCATCGTCAAGGTCAGTATGCCGGCGGCGGGATGCGCGACAAACCAATAGCCTACCGCGGCCTGCAAAATCCCGATGAAAAGCCATGCTCCAAAACCGGGCATAGTCGAAAAGAGAAGCGCCCGGGCGATATGAACGGCGCCGCCAAACAAAATGATCCAGCCCAACAGGATCGCGATGGCCACGGTAAAGAACTGAGGAATCGCCAGCGCGGAAAGTCCAAGCAGGATGATCAAAATGCCTTCCGCTAAAAACCATTTCCAATGCGTCTGAAAATAATTTAGCATCTGTTGGTGCAGGTGTTTGATTTCGAGCTGGATATTGTCTTTTTCGTTCATATTTACTCCTGTAGGAATGGCGATTTATCAGAAAACCCGCGCATGTATTCTACGCGGGTAAATGGTGCTATGCGATGTCCAAACCAAAGAAAATCGGCCGTTTCGCGTCATGGCCTACGATTCGGCTAAGTGTCTTAGCCTAGCAGGAACACGGATTCCGGTATAGACTCTAAAGAATATTACCAAGTCATTCAAAATAGGCTTACCTTTATGAACACGTCACTGACTTCGTTACACAAGGCAAAAGGCAGTGTGCTGGTATTAACAGCCCTTGCGCTTTTTCTTTTGATGGGCATGGCTGCGTTAGCCATCGATTTGAGCAACGCCGAGACCAATAAAACACGGTTACAGAATCTTGCGGATGCATTGGCCTTAAGCGCGGCTATTTCGTTGAACAAGCAAGAGTACAGCCCTACCGACCCCAAAAAAGATGTCGAGGTGTACGCGGAAAAATACGCGAAATTAACAAATACGCTTCCTGAATTTAAATCGGCTTCGGGAAACGGCGGAGTGACCTTGACCGCCGCCGACTTTACCTTTACCTTTGCCACCAATTGGAGCGATACCGCCGCTGACTGGAAAGACGCCACCGCGATCGATGGCGCGAGGTTTGCCCGCGTCACCATGAATCCCCAAAATCTCAACACATGGTTTGCCCGCTTGATGGGCTTTGATACCCTAGCCGTTTCCGCCTCGGCTGTCGCCGGGACCACGCCCATCAATCCCTGCCAAAATGTCCTTCCGATCATGATGTGCGTACAAACAACGCCTTCGGTCGATAAAAATTGCGAGGACAATACTCAAAAAGATTACAACTCGAATAATGACTGCTATGGTTATGAACTGAATGTCGTGTATGAAACCAAAACATCCAAATGGCAGAGCGGTGATATTGGACCCGGTAACTTCGGCTTTTTTGATGTTGGCGCTGGAGGATCTGACATCAGAAAATGTTTAGCCGGCGACCCCGATTGCACGGCTAATTTATGCAAGATTCTCGCCAGTCCTGGTCCAGCGAGCCTTAATTCTGAACCGGGGGGTAAAGTCGGTCCAGGCGATCAGGGGTTGAACACCCGCTTTGATGACTTTTCGGGTCCCATTAAGTATGCGCCTCCGCCCTCGACAATTCTTCCCGATTCGCTGGTCAGCGACAGTTTAGGCGTGACGTTAAGTAATACGGGGCGTACCCCGGGTGATGAATTTAATCCGGCCAATAATTATACTGTACCGCCGCAAGCCAAGCCTTCCGCACAAATCTACAATTATTTTTACAAAGATAATTACCTGACATCCAGCGATCTGACATCCGGGCACGCGTTCACGCCGGGCCGCCGCCTGGTCACGATGCCCTTGGTCAGATGCGGAGTGGATCCGACGAAAGGTGGGGGTGGGGTGATTACCGCGCCTATCGAAGGGATGGGATGCTGGTTTTTAACCGAAAAACAAACCAATAAGGCGATATACGCAGAGTTTTTAGGCGAAGGTACTTGCCCTACGAACGGTACTGTCACCTCGACAAATAACTTTGGCTTTTATAAAGTCCAACTTTATAAAGATCCGTTTGGAGGAATTTCCTAAATGTCGCGTCCTGGAAGCGTTTTTAGCAAACCTCAAACCGGCGCGGCACTCGTCGAATTTGCCCTGGTGCTGCCGCTGCTGTTGTTTTTAATGTTGGGAATCACGGAGTTCAGTTATGCCTTTTATCACCTGAATATTCTGAACAAGTCGGTGCAGGATGGGGCGCTCTATTTTGCGGATCTGGCGCGCTGCAAGGGTGCTAACGATTGCAGCCCCATTTATCCGATTCCTGATCCGATCAACACGTCCGGTACCTATTATAATAATGCCGCCAATCTGGTCATCTATGGCAACACCGCGGGCACAGGCAGTCCTTTAATGCCCAATGCGGCGAATTACAGCATTGACATCGCTAGGCTCGACGCCAATCATATTCGGGTCACGGCTACATACAAGCATGCGTTTATCGCGGCGAACGCGTTTAGCAACCTCGCGCGTATCGTCTCTGGATCCACCAGCGGTTTTCCCAACCCATACTTCTTAACCGCTTCTTCGGTAATGAGGGCACAATGAAAACACAACACGGCGCGGCTCTGGTCGAATTTGCATTGATCGCTCTGATCTTTTTCATGATCTTGTTTGGCTTGTTCGAGTTCGCGCGCGCCTTGTTTACGTACAACACCCTGGTCGAGGCGACGCGCCGGGGGGCGCGGGTAGCGGCGGTATGCCCAATTTCTGCGACCGGCACCCTCCAGGCACAGCAAGTCACGGTTTTTGACCCCAACACGCCGGATGGAACCAGCACAGTGACCGGGATGTTTCAACTTTCCACCGCCAATGTTCAGGTCTCCTATTACAATAGCGACAGTCAAAGCGCAAAACCCAATCCGGCTTGGATAAACGGACCGCTTGTGTCTAACTCAAGCACTTACGATCAGATTACCTTTGTCAGGGTGCAACTGCAAAACCTCCCCAACTTCTTGACGCTGAATATTCCGGGTTTTCCGATTTCCCTTTCCTTGCCGCCGATTCAAACCACATTGCCGAGCCAGAGCCTGGGTAGAATCAGCTCTCAAAATCCAGTCACCCAGCGCTGTTGCTACGGCGTGTGTACATGATCTGCTGGCTTGGATTTCAATATTCGGCGTCATGAAAAACGTTCTGTACATCGTCCAGATCGTTCAACATATCCAAAAACTTTTCGAACAACGCAATGTCGTCGCCGCTGATCTTCGTGGCGCCTTTCGGCACGAATTGAATTTCGTCGGCCTCGAAATCAATCTCGCCCAACAAATCGGTCAAGGCTTGCTTGGCCTTGGCGTAGTCGGCCTGCGGTGCGAAGACGGTAATTTTCCCCTCTTCGTTTTCAATATCGCTCACATCCACATCGGCCGTCAGCAAGGCTTCGAGCACGGCGTCCTCGTCGGCGCCCTTGAATGCCAGGATGGCGGCATGGTCGAACATGTGGCTGACGGTGCCGGGGGTGCCGATTTTGCACTTGGTTTTGGTGAAACACAGGCGGACATCGCCGAAAGTCCGGTTAGGGTTGTCGGTCAGACAATCGACAATCACCATGCAACCGCCGGGGCCGAAGCCTTCATAGCGTGCCGGCGCGAAGTCTTCGCCACCACCGCCTTTCGCCTTGTCGAGGGCTTTTTCAATCACGTGGCCGGGGACCTGATCTTTCTTGGCGCGATCGATCAACCCCCGTAATGTCAGGTTTCCAGCCGGGTCGATGCCGCCGGACTTGGCGCTCACATAAATTTCGCGCCCATATTTGCTATAGACCTTGGTCTTGGCATCAGCCGTTTTGGCCATGGAAACTTTACGGTTTTGATAGGCTCTACCCATTGGGTTGTTGCTCCGTTGAACACAAAAAGAGGCAGATTTTACAGGCAAGTAGAGGCAAAGGAAACCTTTTAGCCCTCTAAAACGTCACCTCCACTCCGACCCAATAGGCCCTCGGTGCGCCGGGGCCGATAAACGTGCTGCTCAGCCAGTCCCGGGAATTGTAATTCCAGCCGCTCGCGCCGATCGCGCCTCTTTCCGACGGTGAGAACGGATTGACCCCCAACCGCCCGGCGGTCGCATACTGGCGGTCGAACACGTTGTTGATCATGCCGAAAAACGACAGGCCCCGGGTGACTTCGTAGCGGGTCTTCAGGTTGAAGATCGCATAGCCCGCCACGCTGCCGGGGTCCGTGTACTGCCGTCCTCGGGTCAACACGGTCTCGCCGGTCGGGGTGAAGGCGTAATACTGGTGGTAGGCGCCCTGGGTATGTTCGTTGTTTTCGTTGCCGCGCACGAACGACGACGAATGCGCGATCATGTTGACGCCCAGCGTCCATTTGTTGGTCAGATGGAAATTCATGTTGGCGTTGATGT
>Ga0207968_100750_pt1 | contig 10930 bp, 7 predicted proteins | sample LakWasMet21_HOW5_2_FD_183867 | JGI IMG/M metagenome (GOLD analysis project Ga0207968, IMG submission 183867) | Freshwater sediment methanotrophic microbial communities from Lake Washington under simulated oxygen tension - Sediment Metagenome... | ecosystem: Environmental > Aquatic > Freshwater >...
AGATGTTCAGCAACTCCTGTCGACTGGCGCAGGGCATGGTCAACGATACCGTCAAGGCGTTCGATCTGCAGAGCAAAACCAATCTATCCAATGTCTCATTCACCCAAGGCATCAGCGATGTCTTTTCCAGTTGGACCAATACCAGTACGCTGGGCGATCCGGTACAGCAGGTCAAACAAAACGCGCCCAATGACATGGCGCAAAAAATCCAGGGCAATCTGGTCTGGCGCGCGTTGATCAATCAGAATGCTGGCGCCTGGTTCCGCTTCGGCGGCAATAGCCTGTTGGAGGCGGCGATGAGCATCTCCGGCACGGTCATTGTCGATGCTCCCCAAGCTGCTCCCGACGGCAAAGGCGAAAACAATCCGGTGAGTGCGCCGCCGCCCATTCTTCGCATCAAGGACCTGATCTACGGCAGCGATGCCGGCAACACTTATCAAACCGTCAAACTGTACAGCTGTTCGGATGGCCATGGGGCCGACCAGTGCCTGAAACCGGTGGTTCAGAACGTCAATCTGGTCGGCCTCAAACAGCGGGTCATGGAGATCCTGCTAGGCTCGGCCAGCAACGGCAATGGCCTGATTGTTAAATTCTCGACCAACCAGGGCCAAATCACCGCCACCGAACAGGCTTTCATGCAAACCGTACCGGATGCCATCGGCGGCATGATCCACAATCTGGCCCGCGAAGACGCCGGGATAGCCAAGCTCTGGGCCGAAGAAGCCGCGCCGGTGATTGCCTTGGAAATGGCGCAATTGATCGTCAACGATTTACTGAGTGCGGTACAGACGGCCGCCCAGATCAACGATCATGCCTATGCCAAATTGCTGATGGATGCCCTGAAGGACGCCCGTGAACAGATCCAGGACGAATACGTCACCATCGCAGGGCGTTATGGCAATCCGCAAACCCTGATGGCGTTTTATCAGCAACTGATGAATACCGTCAAACCGCGGCAATACGGCAGTGTAGCTCAGCTTCCGGCATCCGCACCGGCGTGGCCGAACCCTTAGCCAGCCATTTCCGTTCGTCAGCCTTTTCAAGTCAGGTCCCTATGTTCGAAATCTTTTCCGTCGGCGATTCGGCCTACCTGCAAGCCGTGTTAAATGCGGTCGCGATGATTTCCGGAACCGGCGATTACCGCACCGCCGCCGGCGTGGGGGGCTTGATCGGTGTGATCATCATCATGCTGCGGGCTTTGCTCCAATGGGATGGCAGGGGAATTCGCTATCAGGATCTGTTTCTGGCTTACGTTTTGTGGTTGATGCTGTATGCACCTTCCGTCAAGGTCACGATTGAAGATGCTTATACCGACAGCGTGGTCGTGGTCGATCATGTCCCGTTGGGACCGGCCGTCGTCGGCAGCGTCATGTCGAATATGGGTTATCGGTCGACGCGCCTTTTCGAACAGGCCTTTGCCCTGCCCTCGATGACCGGTCATGGTTTTGCCGATAGTTTGCAAACCTTGACCGCGGTTCGGAGGAACCTGCTTTCCCGGGTCGGCTTGGGCGCCGCCAATGCCCCCAATGCCGGCAGCGACATGGAAACGTCCTTTGCCAATTACGTCCGGGAATGTACCCTGACCGGGGTGGACTTGAATCTGAAATCGGTCGACGCCATTTTGCGCGATGCCGATCCCCTCAATGCGATTCGGTTTGACTCCGACATTTACATGACCCAAATCTATGGTGGCCAGCCACAAACCAAAACCTGCACCGATGCCTGGGCAGATTTGGGCGTGGTCGCGAATGGCGCTTTCGCTACCTCCCTGGAAAACCTGTTGCAGCAGACCCTGGGTGTCGCCGCGGCGAGCGATACCGTGCCGAAAATTCAGGAGGCCTTTGATGCACTGGCCGGTCCCGGCGTCATCAATGCGGCCGATTATATGCTGATGTCGGCGATTTTGCCGATGTTCGAAAAAGGCGTCATTGGCCGGCATGAGGATGCGATGCACTGGACCAAAGCCTCGATGATCGAACAAGCCATCCAGCAGCGCAATACTCAATGGGCGTCGGAACAGACCTTGTTTTCTCGGATTGTCCGGCCCATGATGGCGTTTATCGAGGGCTTGAGCTATGCGATTGCGCCGATCATGGCGTTCGTGGTGCTGTTCGGCAGTGTGGGCTTACGGATGAACATCGGTTACTTTTCCATGCTGCTCTGGATCCAGTTGTGGATGCCGATTCTCGCGGTGGTGAATTTGTTCATCAATATGTCGGCAGCCGGCAAAATGGCGGCGTTGACTTCAGCCAACTACAATCTGCCGTCGATGATGGGCATTTACCAGCTCGATATGGAATTACAGCAATGGCTGTCCATCGGAGGGATGTTGGCGGCCTCGACACCGGCGATCACCCTTATGCTGATTTACCGCGGCGCCGTGACCGCCACGCATTTTTTAGGAAGGATGGACGGCGGCGATTACGTCAACGAGAAAATCGCCACCCCGGATGTGGTCAGTCCCGGACCGCTACTGAACGCACAACCGCTGCATCAGTACAGCCCTCTGTCGGCGGTCACTCTAAGCGGAAGCGATAAAGTCTTGCCGACCTTTTCCGCAGGACGTGACCTGAACGCGGCCGTGGCGTCCGCCTACCAGGCGTCCGAACAAGCCACGAGCAGTTTCATGCATAACGTGTCGGCGACGGCTTCAAAAACCCACAGTATCACCAGCGATGCGTTTGACAGCCATTCCCTGGGCCAGCAGATCGCCAGCAGTTCCAGCCATACCGATGCCTATAACCGGCAGTACGGTGAAAGCTTCGCCAAGAAGCATAGCGATACGGGCATTTCTGCGGATCACTTCTCCGCATTGGTGGCCGGCAGCGCCAATGCCGGCGCCAAATTGTCCGAAGAGGCCTTGGGCGCCGCCATTTCAGGCCGGTTACAGAACGATTTTAAAGTCGGCCAGGATAAATCCGATTCGATCGCCGCGGATATTGCGCAAACGGTGACGAACAGTCAGGGTTATCAAGCGGGGCTTGCGAAAAGTCTAGCCCTGGATGCGCAATCCGGCACCCGTAACGTGGCCTCAATGGGCTTGCAAAATCAATCGTTATCGTCGTTACAACACAGTGCAACCGATGCCATTTCCGCGTCGGAAACCTATCAACAAACGGTCTCCGCCGGGCAACGCTTCGGAGCCCAGGCCAGCTTTGGCGCTGCGGAGACGGGTTTAAGACTGGCCAGTGACCATGCCTTGATGGAACGACTGGATCAAACACTGGATCAGTATGGCCTCCGCGGGGATGCACAGCGATTAGCTTCGCAATGGAAAGCAGCCGGTTGGATGGCCAATAGCGATCAGAGCTATGCGGCGGCAGGCATGTCCTTGTTAACCGGGTTTTCCTCCCCCCGCTATCGAACCCTGGATAGTCAGCAGTCGCGTAGTGCGGAAATCGCGGGCTACCAGTTATTAGGCGATGCGTTTCATGCGCCCACATCGGACGCTGACTGGAATCCAGGGAAAAACGAAAACCTGAAATCCCAGGCTCCCGTCATGGGCGCAGTCCAAACGCGGGTTGAGCACGCAGCTCTTGCTGATCCTCGACATGAAGCTGATGCCACTTCCCACCAGGTACAGAGCCAGATCCATACGACTCGTGGGCGGATGGCGGCGAGTCAAAAGTCGATTGCAGCCGATCATCATCAGAACCTCGAGCGTTTGGATCAACAGACGAATACGGGGGTTGCCGAGATGAGGCAACTCAAAGCCGAACATTTTAGGTCCACGATAGCCGCTGCCGCCAACAATACCCCTTCAGCCGCGGAGTGGTCATACAACATGCTAGGCGGCAGTCTCTATGATACGGCTAAAACAATTGAAGCGGTCGGAGCTGCCAGCAGTGAGGCTATCCACCAATTTACCGGAAGCTTTCAAGAAGCGCTTTCGAAAGGCGAAACCTATTGGGATGCGCTTAAATTAGCCGCATCAGAGTCGTCTTCCGGGTTTGAACAAGCTTCACAAATCTGGTCCGATCACCGAGTCAATGAAGTGGCCGACAAACTGACGCCGAGCCAGCAAGCCTATTATCGCGCCGCCATGTTCGAAGCCTTTGCCGGAATTGCCGTCGGCGGTGAAGACAATGACAGCTTGGGGCTGGCAAAACAAAGGCTGCTTGAGGAAGAAGGCGACACCGACGGCAACAATATCGCGAAGTTGCTACGCAGTGCCGCCGGGCAAAATCGAAATGATCTGATTGATCAGATTGGTAACTTCAACCGGGCACGCGGACGGGTTAACAATTAATAATCGATCCGACTGCTACCTGCTTCTAATCAGCACTCGCATACCGCCAACAACAATCCAACGTATCAGGAGGACGACGGAAAAAAGCATCAGCCAGTAATTGATCATAAAATCCCGTTGGTTGGCAATGATCATTGCTATTAAAAGCAATCCAGTCCAATAATATCTGCTCTCGTGGGACAGTCTGGCTGCGAGGTGTTCCACGCATTGCACAAACAATTCAGCCAAGGCCAAAAGGCCAAAACCGATGGCTCCGAATGCCGCGAAAAGAGTTAGGTTTACGGGTAGCATTGCCCAGTCACTCACCCACCAGAGCAAGCCAAAGCCTAACGCGATAAATGTCATCCATGTAAAGGCAGCAAACGACAAGCGGCGCGTTTGAAAACGCTGGATCAGTCGCTGCAATCCGCTGGGAATCTTGCTGAAGGTCGTACCACAAAAGGGACAGATGGACCGTAACGGCTGGCCATAATAACTGACTACCCGAGGCACCATAGTCCGGTTGCATGCTAGGCAATTGACAGTGCTATGCTGACCGGCAAAGCGGGATTGTACTGATGCAGCCTGCAGGGGCCTGGTTGATAGTTTGGAGCGGCGTAAAGGAGACGAGAACGAGGGCATGATGGGCCTCCAATAGAACTCAATGCTGTCTATGGTACGTCATTCAAACTCAGTTGCCAATACCTGTAATAACCTGTAAAACTCTGGATTTGAACCGGCGACATCAAAAATTAGTTAGAATAAAATCTAACATTGACAGGCAAAAGTCGAGCCTTTGCTGCCTGTCGCCCTAAGTCATCGAAAGTCTGCTCAACATCAGAAAGCAGACTCACGATGGTTGAGACAAATTGATGCTCTTCGTGTAGACCCAGCCAGATGCTCTCTCCATAATAGATGAAGCCCTCCATCATTTATCGTCACGACTGATTCAATTTTGAACCTTTGCTCATTGTCTCCGATTATTCGCTTCGATCAGGTCACGGTCACTGCCCTGGACAAAATCATTCTGTCCAACATCAGCTTCGCTCTCTTGCCCGGACAGAAAGCTGCGTTATATGGCAAATCCGGCGCCGGCAAAAGCAGTGTGCTGAGAACCCTGATGGGTCTTCATGCCATACAATCTGGAACGGTTTATTTTCAGGGCGAACCCTTAACATCACTCTCTGTTCGGATAATCCGAAACTGCACCGCTTACATTGGTCAAGAACCGGTGCTGGGGGCTGAAAGCGTAAGAGAGGCCCTTCTATTACCTTTTCAATTTAAAGCCCACCGCCATCATCGGCCCACGGAAGCTCAACTGATGGCTGTTTTGCATCGACTGCAGCTACCTGCGGCTATTTTAAATAGTAAAAGCAGCCGAATATCCGGCGGTGAAAAACAACGTATCGCCCTGGCACGCGGTCTATTATTGGATAAAAAAGTGTATTTGCTCGACGAGGTCACCAGTGCTCTGGACAGAGAAAGCAAACAGGCTGTTTTCGAGGTTTTCTCTGACCCCCAACTGACCGTGCTTTCTGTCAGTCACGATCCTGAGTGGATGGAACGCTGTGATATCGTTATTGAACTGGAAACCGGTATTCTGAACAAGATAGAGCGCCATGGAAACCCTTGATATTGCACTGCCGCAGATGGCGATCCTTTATGCCCTTTGTTTGATACCCTGGTTATTGCTCTGGCTGATCGGTTTGCGTCTAAGCCGGGATCTCGTCATCGGCATCGTGCGGATGACTATTCAGTTATCCCTGGTGGGAATCTATTTAAAAGCCCTTTTCAATCTTAACGATCCTTGGTTGAACGGACTATGGATACTGGTCATGTTGATTGTGGCGGATCTGAGTATTCTGCGGCGCGCTGGCGTTAAAGCGCGATATTTTGCGCTAGCCACCTTTACCGCAATAGGTTCAAGCATACTGTTCTCCACCGGCTATCTGGTAGCGCTGGTTATCCAACCGGCGCATTTTTACGAGGCCCGCTATGTCGTGCCTTTAGCCGGCATGATTCTCGGTAATTGTCTGCAAGGCAACGTCATTGCGTTGGAACGCTTCTATTCGGCTCTCCGCAAAAACGAAAATGAATATGCGACTTTTCTAATGCTCGGTGCCACACGCCGGGAAGCTGTTCGTCCTTATTTTCGAGATGGTGTTAAAGCGGCGATCAACCCCACCCTGGCCAGTATGGCCACAATGGGCGTGGTTTCTTTGCCCGGCATGATGACGGGACAAATTCTCGGTGGAAGTGAGCCGTGGCTGGCGGTGAAATATCAAATCGCCATCATGATCTGTATTTTTACCAGCTCTACCATCGCCACCATCATCAACTTGAAACTCAGTCTGAATATCGCATTCAATGAGTTTGATGTGTTGAAGGATGAGGTTTTTGCGCGGCGTTGATAAGCTCATAGCGACCCCTTTCTGCCGTTCATCCTCGGTAGTAAGTTATGACTGATGTAGTTCAATTAGCAGCCATACTTTATTTATCCCGATGATGTTAAGTTTTGGATCAGACTGGTTTTAGTTGTCAAGAATTGCAGGCGTGGGACAAGGCGACGCCGGCGAGGCTTTCAACGTGGTCCCTTGCGGAGTGTAGCAATTGGGATCGGCGGGCGCGTCTTCATCGGTCCGGCCATGGATGCCCCAGGTCAGCGGTTGATCCTGAGCGTAGCGCTTGCCGAGTTCCTGCGCTATTTGGGCTCTTGCCAATTCGACGCCCAGATAAAAAGCATGCCCGCCATCGTTCTCGACGCCCAAATGCGGATATAAGGCAAAAGGATCGTTGTCGGACCATAATCCGTCACGATTGAAGATGTGAATTCCTTCGGCTGTAATCATGATGCGAAAACTGGGGTCACGGATAGCGGCCTGTAATTCCTGTATTTCCGCCAGCGACAACGGAAATGGTGCCCGTTCATGCAGCGTCATCAAGCCATCATCAATATGCTTCGGCAACCGGTTGCTTTCCCGTGCGGCCAGCATGATGCGGCGAGCCAGATCGGCTTCCTTGATCGCCTTGCAGGCATGCTTGCTCACTTGCGTCGCCAAAATGTGGCGGACGTGCAGCTCCGAACAAATGCCCAACAGCATGGCGTTCATCCCGGCGGTATCGGCATGGGTCAGTTCGGTGAGATTCCCCACGCCCATCATCATTTCCACGTCCGGATGCCGCCGCCGTACTTCGTGGTAGCGGACAATAGAATCGGTGAAGCCAAAGTGGATGGGGTCGAGAATCGGATCGACGATGAACGACCGAGCCTTGGCCTGCATTTTGGCGATAACGCGATCAAGCGAATCCAGATCGGCGTGCGGTGTGGAAATCAGCACTGGTGTCGAAGCCACCTCATCGGCAATCCATAGTGTTTCTTCATTAAGGCTCAACAGAAAATCAGCACCCGCACGTCCCGCCAACAATAAATTCTCGGGGTCAAGCGAATCCACGCTGACCAAAAAACCTTCGTTCTTCAACGCCTTGATGGCGTCGGCCAAATGGGGAAACGGCGTCGCCGGCAAACACCCCAGATCAATGACATCCGCACCGTCACGCCGGTAAGCCTCGGCGCGGCGAATGATGGCCGGGACATCAATGTGAGGCGCCTCGACAACCTCACCAAAGATAAGCAGTTCATAACGGCTCAGGTCCGGGCGTTTTCGCGCTTTGCCGAAGAAATCCGGCAAATCGTTCAGCTCCTCCGGTCCTCGTTCTACCGGTATGCCGAGTTCTTGAGATAACGCTTCTAAATCACCTCGGCAGCGGCCGGGAACCAGAATCCGGTCGGCACCAAAAGTGTCGGTCAAACGACGTTTAATCATATCGGTGGTCATCAGCGCAGCCACCGTAATGCCCAAGACATGAACGGTGTATTCAAATTCCGGCGCCATGTCTTCAATAGTGCGCCGCAATTGCTTTTCGGCCAATTTGCCGGTAAGGAACAGAATATGTTCAGCCATCTGTTACGCATGCTCAAAGACGACGCCACAGGCAACACTCAACCTGTTCCGGTTAAGGCGGTTGGATGCGTATTAGCCAAATTGATGCGTTCGAAATATTTTTTTAACTCCACCTTGATCGGCATGAAATACACATGCCAACCGTTCTCCGCCGCCGAGCCGATCAGCCGGTTGGCGAACGCGACATTCCAATCGTAATCGGGCCGGAAATGCTTGGGAAATTTGACATGATTCTTCACTTCCCAATAATTCTGCGAGGCCGACGTCACCACAGGGCTGATACCGATATAGGTTTCCAGGCCGTCCATGTGCTCGGCAAACAGTTCCACCAGACGATGATCGTAGAACGGTTGCGAAAAAAAGCCGTTGGCGCCGGCATCGGCCTTGCGCTGGATATAATGGCATTCGTGTTGCATGCCTTGTCGATGCGGATCAAACCCGGCATAGATGTTCAGTTTTGGAAAGCGCCTGCGTACCGCCCGGATCAGGTCTACCACGTCGGTATTGCAGTAGCTGCGTTTCAGGCCTTCAGGAGGATCGCCAGTCACCAGTAACACGTTGTCGAGCTGGTAATCCTCGATGATGCGATACAGCTCGCCGCTTTCGATTTTGAAATCGATGGCCCGGAAATGCGGAATAAACCGGTATTGGTTTCGATCGACATGTCTCGCCAGTTCCCAACTGCGCATATCGAAGCGCTGGATATCCGGTACGTTGATGATGTTAATGCAGTCATTCAGACTCTGCACAAACGCATATTGTTTTTCAAAGGCATCCAAGTTTCTGGGGACGATTTCAAACGAAATATTCATTAAAACAACCCACTGATCACGCCGTCGTCGCTGATGTCGATCCGTTCTGCGGCCGGAGCTTTCGGCAGGCCCGGCATGGTCATCATATCGCCGGCAATCGCGACGATGAAACCGGCACCGTTGGCGAGGCGCACTTCGCTAATTTCGACGGTGTGACCGCTCGGTGCGCCCTTGTTGTTGGGATTGGTCGAAAACGACATCTGGGTTTTCGCCATGCAGATCGGGAAATGACCGTAGTTGGTCTGCAAGGCTTTAATCTCGCCCATGATCTTCGGGCTTGCGCTGACGCTGCCGGCACCGTATAGCTTGGTGGCGATGGCTTCGATCTTGTTCCACAGCGGCAGGTCATCGTCGTAAACGTAATTGAAGGCCGGCTCGCGGCTGTCGACGATGTTCAAAATTTCGCGTGCCAGTTCTTCCGCACCCGCCCCGCCGTGCGCCCAGTGTTTGGCGACCACGCATTTCGCGCCCAAGGCCTCGCATTGAGTTTTGAGCAATTCGATTTCGGCGTCGGTGTCGAAGGTGAAATGATTAATGCTGACCACGCAAGGCAGGCCGTAGTGGCTTTGGATATTGTGTAAATGGCGCTCCAGGTTGGCGAAGCCTTTTTTCAAGGCTGCCAGGTTTTCCTGATTCAATTCATCCTTGCCGACGCCGCCATGGAATTTCAGCGCCCGTACCGTAGCGACCAATACCACCGCCGACGGCTTCAGGCCGGACGTCCGGCATTTGATGTCCAGAAACTTCTCGGCCCCTAGATCGGCACCGAAGCCGGCTTCGGTGACCGCGTAATCGGCCAATTTCAACGCGGTTTTGGTGGCGGTGACGGTATTGCAGCCGTGGGCAATGTTAGCGAACGGGCCGCCGTGAATGATTGCCAGATTATTTTCCAGGGTTTGCACCAGATTGGGTTTGATGGCATCTTTCAGCACCGCCGCCATCGCGCCGTGGGCATTTAAATCTTTGGCGTAAACCGGCGTGACTTTATCGGATTTGTAACCGATGACGATACGCCCCAGTCGTTCTTTTAGATCGGCTCGGCTGGTGGCCAGGCACAGAATCGCCATCACTTCCGAAGCCACGACGATATCGAAGCCGTCCTCGCGCAGATAACCGTTGGCAGCGCCCCCCATGCCGACCACGATCTTGCGCAGAGCCCGGTCGTTCATGTCGATGACGCGCTTCCATTGAATGCGGCGTGGGTCGATATCCAGTGCATTGCCATGGTTGATGTGGTTATCGATCAACGCCGATAACAAATTATGCGCAACGCCGATGGCATGAAAGTCACCGGTAAAATGCAGATTGATGTCTTCCATCGGCACCACTTGCGCATAACCGCCGCCGGCGGCACCGCCTTTCACGCCGAAGCAAGGGCCGAGCGAGGGCTCGCGCAGACACATGATGGCTTGCTTACCGATGCGGTTCAAGGCGTCGCCGAGGCCAACCGTAGTGGTGGTTTTACCTTCGCCAGCCGGTGTCGGGCTGATCGCCGTGACCAGAATCAGCTTGCCGTCAGGTTTATCGGCGAGACTGTTCACATATTCCAATGAAATTTTGGTTTTGTAATGGCCGTAAGGATCGAGATGTTCGGTGGGAATGCCAAATTTTTCGCCAGCCAATTCAATGATGGGGCGCATTTTGGCTTGTTGGGCGATTTCTATGTCGGACATGGGGCGTTCCAAAGAAAGGAGTCAAATCTGATTTTAAATCGGTGTTTGTGAAACCCCGGCACTCAGCCGGGGTGATTGATACCGGAATGCTCGTTAGCCTAACGAAGCACGCAAGGTTTTAGCGGCGGCCACCATGTTGGTCAGCGCCGGTATCACCTCAGCCCACTGGCGGGTTTTCAGGCCGCAATCCGGATTGACCCACAGCTGTTCAGCGGGAATGCGCTCGGCGGCCTTGCGCATCAGCGCCACGATATG
>Ga0207968_100754_pt1 | contig 10871 bp, 11 predicted proteins | sample LakWasMet21_HOW5_2_FD_183867 | JGI IMG/M metagenome (GOLD analysis project Ga0207968, IMG submission 183867) | Freshwater sediment methanotrophic microbial communities from Lake Washington under simulated oxygen tension - Sediment Metagenome... | ecosystem: Environmental > Aquatic > Freshwater >...
CTTTATGCAGTTCATTCTCTATCTTATTTTTATTCTGGAGCATTACCCGTTTAGGGATTAAAGCCATTGTAAGAAAAGGCGAAGAATTTACGACTGCTAAACAATGGGCTGTTATTGGTGCCGGTGCTGTAGGTGGTTTAGCTTACACATTCTCTGATTCATTCTGGTTTTCGGCTGTTGAGGGTGAGGTTTACGCGATGTCGTCTTTCTTTACAGCATTTGTATTTTGGGCAATTTTAAAGTGGGAAGAAGAAGATACTACCAACCCGATTGGTGCTATGCGTTGGTTAGTGGTAATTGCTTACTTAATGGGTTTATCCATTGGTGTCCATTTACTGAACTTACTTGTTATTCCTACTATTTGCTTTGTGTACTATTTCAAAAAACACAAATTCGAGTGGAAATCATTCATCATCACCGGTATTATTTCCTTGATCCTATTGGGCGGTATTCAAAACATCATGATTCCAAAAATCGTGAAGTTTGCTGCTGATTACGAGGTATTTTTCGTAAACAAATTAGGCATGGGCTTTAACGTTGGTTCTATTGTTTATTTCGTGTTATTGTTCACGGCTATTACTTCTTTGATACTTCATACCATCAACAAAAAAGAGTCGTATTACAAATTTGGCTTCTACACGGCTGTTCTATTTGCTGCTATCGCAACCATTTCAGGATATGGCGCTTCTGCTTTAATTACACGTGCCATTGTTTTAGGTGCTTTACTTTATGGGATTCATAAATTAAAAACCAAAAGTGAAAACACACTGAATGTGATCTTAATTAGTTTCGCTACGTTAATTATCGGTTACTCTTCTTTCTTTATTTTAATTATCCGTTCGCAAGCTAATACACCAATGGATGAGAATGATCCTGAAAATGCGATCACCATGTTATCTTACTTAAATCGTGAACAATATGGTGACTGGCCTTTAACATACGGTCAGTATTATAATGCTCCAACAAAATCTCAGCAGTATTTTAAAGACGGGGAACCGGTTTATGCTAAAAACGAAAAAACTCAGAAATATGAAATAACTGATGATCGAAAAAAATCGATCCCGGTTTACGAAGAAGAATATTGTACTGTTTTTCCACGTATGTGGAGCCAGCAAGCTAATCACGAAGCATCTTACCGTTATTGGGGCGATGTACAAGGTCATCACAAGAAAAAAGTGAAAATGAATGAGCAAAGCGGACAAATGGAGGAAGTACAAATTCCAACATTTATGGCCAACTTAAATTACTTTGTGGGTTACCAGCTTAAATACATGTACCTGCGTTATTTTGCCTGGAACTTTATTGGTCGCCAAAACGACATACAAGGCTTAAATGGTAATCCATTGGAGGGTAACTGGAAAACAGGTATTAAAGGAGTGGATGATTTCTTTTTAGATACAGATACTGCTTTTGTGCAACATGCGGCTAAAAATAATATGGCCAACAATTCATTTTTTGCTTTACCTTTTATTTTAGGAATTTTAGGTTTCTTCTTTCAATACAAAAACAACAAAGGCGATATGTGGGTAGTATCTTTACTATTTTTACTTACCGGACTAGCCATTGTATTTTATCTGAATCAATATCCTTATCAACCACGTGAGCGTGATTATGCTTATGCGGCCTCATTTTATGCCTTTGCGGTGTGGATAGGCTTAGGTGTATTATTCCTTTTCGATCTATTAAGCAAAAAATCAAATGCGAAAACAGCAGCTATTTTAGCAACTGTTGTTGGTTTAATTATTCCAACAATTATGGCCGCTCAAGGTTGGGACGACCACAATCGTTCTAAAAGAACCATGAGTCGTGATTTTGCTGTAAACTATTTAAATTCTTGTGCACCAAATGCGATCTTATTTACCAATGGTGATAATGATACTTTCCCATTATGGTATGCGCAAGAAGTAGAAGGCATCAGAACTGATGTGCGTGTTGTAAACTTAAGTTTATTGCAAACAGATTGGTACATCAACCAAATGCGTCGTGCAGCTTACGAATCTGCGCCGGTGCCATTCACCATTCCTGCAGAAAAATATGTGCAAGGAACCCGTGATGTAGTTTACATTATGGATAAAGGCACTGGGCCAATGAATTTGAAAAAAGCCATTGAGTTTGTAGAGTCTGATGATCCAACCAATAAATTAGATTATGGTAGCAGACCGTTGGATTATTTCCCGACCAATACTTTCTATGTACCTGTTGATTCTATGCAGGTAATGAGAGAAAAAGTAGTTGCTGTGAAAGACACTGCCCGTTTAGCTAAAAACATTAAGTGGACCATTAATCGCTCTTACTTAACTAAAAACGATCTAATGGTATTGGATCTGATTGCACATAATAACTGGAAACGTCCTATTTACTTTGCTGTAACTACCGGCGCCGAAGCGTATTTAGGATTAGAAGAATATTTCCAATTGGAAGGTTTATCTTACCGTTTAGTACCAATTAAAAACACTGAAACAGAAATGCAACAAGGTGGACGTGTAAATACAGACGTTATGTATGACAACATCATGAATAAATTTATGTGGGGAGGTTTAGATAAAAAAGGTGTAAGTTTAGATGAGAACTGTACGCGTATGGCATCTAACATGCGTATGCAAATGGCAACTTTAGCCGGCGCTTTAATTAACAAAGGGCAAAAACAAAAAGCAGAAAAAGTGCTTGACTTATGTTTAGAAAAAATGCCTGATGAAAATGTTCGCTATGAAGCTACATTATATACGATCATAGCAGGTTATTACCAAATAGGTAATATGAAAAAAGCGACTGATCTATCTGCTAAATTATTTGACATTTATGAAAATGATTTGAAAGTGTATCAATCACAAAAATCAATTCATAGAGCTTCATTTAACCGTGAAATTGGTCAGGCAAAAGAAATCATGCGTCGTTTAGTGATGTTGGCTGAACAATTTAAACAAGATGCTCATTCTAAAGAATTAATGACTCGATTAACGGCTATTGTCCCCATGGAAGAATTAATGCCGCAAGAACCACAGGGGCCAACGCAACAACCAGAACAAGTGTTGCAATAAAGTTTTAACTTTAAAACGCCCCGCAGATTTTTTCTCGGGGCGTTTTTGTTTTATAAACGTTTTACACCCTTCGACTCCCCGCCCGAATGAATCCGTTCGGACAGGCGCTCAGGGTGACAAAAAAAATAATATGACATTTCCTCAATACAGAAAATACAAAAACAACAAACACTTCTTCAAGATCATTAGCAATGGCGAGTTTGATGAAATTCATTTTATTGGAAGTAAGATCATAATCACAAAACATCATGCTAAAATTTTACCTGATAGAAACCTGCTACATGATTTACTACACGACGTAGGAAATACATGCGAATTATCAACTGAAGAAGAATATCAATCACAATTAAAAAATAAACTTAGATAAGTACTTAATCTGACAAGAGTTGTCAGTTCGAGCGAAGTCGAGAACAACCACAAAAACTATGAATAAAATAGCTATCATCGGATGCGGCAATATGGGTTTGATCTATGCCAATTCTTTTTTACGATATAAGATCGTTACCAAAGAAAATTTATTACTGGTAGAAAAAAATAATGATCGACAAAACAGTTTATCTGCCATGAATATTGGCAAAGTAGTTACTACTACTGATCCGTCTATTGCCGATTGTAACATTGTTATCTTAGCTGTAAAGCCACAAGATTTTAAAGAGTTAGCACAGAGTTTAAGAGAAGTGATCAATCCAAATTGTGTCATCTTATCCATCATGGCAGGAACAGAAATTGCATTTATTCAAACACAATTAAACCATCCATTCATTGTGCGTGCTATGCCAAATCTGCCGGTAGAATTAAGTATGGGGATGACGGCCTTTAGCTCATCTCAAGAAATATCTCATGACAACATCTTACTGGTTGAAAATTTATTATCCACCACCGGAAGAACTCTATATTTAAAAGACGAACAACAATTAAATGCCGTTACAGCTTTGAGTGGTAGCGGCCCTGCTTACTTTTTTTATTTTATGAAACATTTGATCGAAGCCGGTGTAGAAATGGGCTTAGAGGAATCTGTATCTTCTATACTAGCAAAACAAACCATGCTAGGAGCATTTCATTTAATTAATAATGGCCAAAAAACATTAGATGAATACATTACATCTGTTGCTTCTAAAGGAGGAACAACAGAAGCTGCCTTAAAAACGTTTGACGAAAACAAGATGGGAAAAACCATTGTAGAAGCACTTAAAAATGCCGAACAACGTGCTAAAGAACTTGCTATCAAATAATTGCTTAACTTTATAATATGGAAACAATTACAACAAATGCGCCTACTGCAAAAAAAAGTAAATGGAAAAGAGTACTTATTATCACCATATTCTTGCTAATTATTTCATTGGTTTCCTATGTTTTAATTTGCGGCATGACCTATAGTTCGGGTGTGAGAACAGGCGTGGCTATTAAAATTTCTCAAAAAGGATACCTTTTTAAAACATACGAAGGTGAATTAAACCTGGGTGGTTTATCTGAAGGGGACGGTACTATTATGCCAACTCGTATTTGGAATTTTTCAGTTCAAAGAAAAGATACCGCAGTATACAATAAGCTAACCAGAACCCAAGGAAAACACGTAAGGCTCTATTATAAAGAAGTAATGAAAAATTTATTTTGGCAAGCGGAAACACCTTATATTGTTGAAAAAGTTGAATTGGTGAATTAGAGTGTATTGTCACCTTCGACTCCCCACCCAGATGAATCCGTTCGGACGGGCGCTCAGGGTGACAAATAAAAAAGTAAAATAAACTCTTACTTCCCTTCAATCCAATTGGTAATTTGTTCATCAGTTGGCTCAACCGATGAAGGAAGGTATTTTACAAGGTGACCTTTTTCGTCAATCAAAAATTTATTAAAGTTCCATTTCACAGTTGCGTCTAAAACGCCATTTTCTTTTTTAGAGGTCAACCATTGATAAATAGGGCTTGTTTTAATACTAATCTTATCCATCATGGGAAAAGTAACGCCATAATTTTTACTGCAAAAAGATTTAATATCAGAGTTAGTGCCGGGTTCTTGTCCGCCAAAATCATTACAAGGAAAGCCAATTACCACAAAGTTTTTAGATTTATACATCTGGTACAAACCTTCTAAACCGACATACTGAGGCGTATAACCACATTCAGAAGCGGTATTCACAATTAATACTTTTTTGCCTTTCAGATCAGCAAAATTAAAATCTTTCCCTTCTAAAGTTTGAGTTTTAAAGTCATGCAAAGTTTTTACTGTGGAACCTGTAAAAGATGCTGAAATTGCAGCTAAAGCCAATGCGAATAAGTTTTTCATATAGAGATTATATTATTTTTAATTTGTCATATGGAATACGCCAAACACTAATTATTTATGATGTTAATATTGAAAAATGGCTATTTCATGATTTATGTTTGTTATCTAACAAAGATAGACGAATAGCGTAAAAAAGCGATTTATTTTCATAAATTTGTCACGCCTTGCAAACAGATTCTCATAATACTACCAGCGATACTATAACTTATAGTAAACTCAAATCATTTTTTAAGTTAACCAAGTTTACTTTATCGGCATTAGTGGTTTTTTCAGCAATCATTACTTTTTTTACGGTGGCAGAAGAATTTAACTGGAAACAAGTATTTGCCATTTGCGTGGGAGGTTTTTTTGTAACAGCTGCGGCTAATGGCTTTAACCAGATCATAGAAAAAGACCTGGATAAATTAATGAACCGAACCAAATTAAGACCCATTCCTACAGGCAATTTATCGGTAACTCAAGCTCTCATATTTTGTGCTGTTTTTGGTGTTACAGGCACCGTTTTATTATGGTTATTCACCAATCCTTTATGTGGCATCATTGGTTTTTTATCCATTATTATGTATGCTTTTGTGTACACCCCTTTAAAACGCGTTACTCCATTTTCAGTATTTATAGGTGCAATTCCTGGAGCCTTACCTACTCTCATCGGTGCCATTGCTGCATCCGAAGGTTTTGGTAAAATATCTTTTTTTGCTATGCTTTTGTTTTTAATTCAATTTTTCTGGCAATTTCCTCATTTTTGGGCCATCGCCTGGGTAAGTCATGATGATTACCAACGCGCCGGTTTCTTTATGCTACCATCAAAAGGCGGCAGAGACAAAAGCTCCCGTTCACAAATTTTAGTATATACTTTATCATTATTTCCTATTGCTTTAACACCGTATTTCTTCGAATTTACCGGTTGGATGTCTGCTGCTGTTGTGAGTAGCATGGGTGCTGTATTTATCTATCAGGCTTATAATCTTTATCGATCCGGCAGTATTGAAGATGCAAGAAAATTAATGTTTGGCTCATTTATTTATTTACCCATTGTACAGTTAGCCTTAATGATTGACTGCAAATTTTTAAATTAATTCTATCATGGAAGAAAAAATCAAACCTAGTCCGGATTACAAAATCGAATTAAAAGCTGCTCAGCAAAAAGCCTCCAAACCTTTATTATGGGTTGGTATTGTTAGTATTGTGATGCTTTTTGCCGGATTAACCAGTGCTTATGTAGTAAGAGCCGATAATGGCAATTGGTTGTTGTTTAACCTGCCCGACATATTTTTTGTAAGCACAGCGATCATTATTGCAAGCAGTATCACATTATTTATTGGCTTACAAATGGCCAAGAAAAACAATAACATAGGTATTGTGTTGAGTGTTTTAGCTACTTTTATTTTAGGACTGATCTTTACTTATTGTCAATTTGCAGGCTGGAATGAATTAACGGCAAAAGGAGTAGTATTTGCCGGCAAGTATGCCAATGCTTCTGGGTCATTTTTATATGTGTTAACCGGCTTACATTTAGCACATTTATTCGGGGGCTTAATTTCGCTTTTGGTAACCCTAATTAACAGTCTTAGACGAAAATATAATGCAGAAAACACCCTGGGTCTGGAACTTTGTTCAATATATTGGCATTTTCTGGATATTTTATGGGTCTATTTGTTTTTATTTTTGTATTATATTCGTTAAACTTGCACCATATTTTACTCAAAAATTGTTAAAACTCAAATTTTAATTTATGTCTCATAGTACAGAAATTGATTCAAAAGAAGCCTGGAGCGGCGGCCAATCACCGTTTCGCGTAAGCTACGGAAAAATGATGATGTGGTTTTTCCTTATTTCTGATGCCTTGACCTTTGGTGGTTTATTGGTGTCTTATGGATTTATCCGTCACAAATGGCCTGAAGCTTGGCCAAAAGCTGAACATGTATTTACTCACTTTCCATTTGTTGAGCAACATTTACCTTTAGCTTATGTAGGTTTAATGACCTTTATCTTAATTATGTCTTCTGTAACTATGGTATTAGCTGTAGAAGCAGGACACAGAAATGATAAAAAGAAAGTTATTGTTTGGATGTTCTGGACTATTGTTGGTGGAGCTACATTCGTAGGTTCTCAGGCTTGGGAGTGGTATCACTTTATCCATGGAACTGCTGAAGGTGCATTACGCCAAGTGTGGGACATGGAAACAGGTAAATATGTAGAACAAATTGTTTACGGAGCCAATATGACTGTAAATGAATATGGACCTGCTCAGTTTGCAAACTACTTCTTTTTTATTACAGGTTTTCATGGATTCCACGTATTCTCAGGAGTTATTATCAACTTAATTATCTTCTTAAATGTAATTAAAGGCACTTATGAAAGACGAGGTCATTATGAAATGATTGAGAAAGTTGGTTTATACTGGCACTTTGTAGATTTAGTTTGGGTATTCGTATTTACCTTCTTCTACTTATTGTAAAATTATTATTAATAAAATTTAAAACTTAACTATTATGTCAGAATTTCACGACGATTACCCGCAATATGAGTTAATGGCTAACCATAGCGAGGAAGAAGGAAAAAAGATCCGTCGCACACTTTGGAATGTGTTTTGGATCATGCTTGCCATTACTATTATCGAATTAATTATTGGTTCAATGGCTCCTAGCCATGGATGGAGCGGAACAGCTTGGTTGCAATTTTTATTTATTGGTTTAACAGTTGTAAAAGCAGGTTTTATTGTGATGGCCTTTATGCACCTTGGTCATGAGGTGAAATTTATGAAATATGTTGTATTATTACCCTATACCATATTTATGTTGTATGGCATCTTTATTATCTTAAACGAAGGTATTTATAGCGGACAACCAGTAAATAAAGCTAAAATGGATCATATTATTATTGATCAACAAAAAGCTTTAACTAATCATGATTTACATCATGATGGTGCAGCAGCTACTGAAGGCCATAAAGAAGGACACAAAGAAGAAGCTCATCACTAAATAAGACAAATTTTAAAAAAACCCGTTCATGATTTGAGCGGGTTTTTTTATTGCATAAAACCAGCAGTGATTTACTATTTTTGATTAGCACAAATGAAAAATATTTCAACTTCCATAATAAAAAATAAACTCCCCAGGTACGCATTAATCTTATTAATGCTGGTGTATTCCTATTTTTTATGGCTAATGATAAAAATCACTTTACAATATTGGCCTATACAAACTGATGTGGCTTTCTTATCTATTAAACAAGATTATATTCATCTCTTACATTATCGCATTGCTTTTTTCGTTCATGTATTCAGTGCAATTTTTGTGTTGTTAGCAGGCTACACACAATTTTCAAATTCAATAAGAACAAAGTACCCACAATGGCATCGGCATTTAGGGTGGTTATATGTTGTTGTTACATTATTGTTTGCCGGGCCATCAGGATTTATCATTGCTATTTATGCCAACGGCGGATCGAGTTCTCAAATAGCGTTTTGCTTACTGGCATTTTTATGGATGTTGTTTACAGCCATCGCGCTTTTAAAAATCATAAAAAAACAAGTACCTTCACATAAAGCCTGGATGATCCGTAGCTTTGCTTTGGCATTATCTGCCATTACGTTGCGAGCCTGGAAATATATATTAGTCGCAGTATTTCATCCAAAACCAATGGACGTATATCAAATTGTAGCATGGCTTGGCTGGACATTAAATTTAGTAATTGCAGAAATAATTATTTTAAATAAAATAAAATAAAACATGACTATAAAACAACTATTTAGTTTATCACTTATCAGCTTACTGACAGTTGCCTGTAATCCGAATGCCTCAGAAGACGCAAAAGAACATATCATCACTGAAGAAGTTCAGAATATTGATAAAGAAAAAACTTTAAGCTCAGAACAAAAAGAAAAAGTTCAACATAAAACCGCCGTTGCAAAAGATGTTATATTATCATTATATGTTGGCGTTTTCAGATCTAAGAAAATGAATAACAAGAAAAACCCAATGCTTGAAAACAAGATCAGTATTTCATTGGACTCTATTTCACATGATGTATTATTCGGACATTCTGTAGTTGCCGGTAACAATCGACCTTTTGCCGGAAAATTCATTAAAAAAGACGGACTATATATTGCTGAATGTAAAGAGCCAGGTGATGATAAATATGATGGTGTTTTTACATTTACATTAAACCCTCAAGACGAAAGCATTAAAGGTGCTTGGACTTCCAATGATAAAAAGCTAGCGGTAACTGAACGTTCTTATGATCTGAAAAAAGTAGAATTCAAATATAATCCACATCAGGAATTGGGAGATATTTCTGCTGAAGTATATCAATCGTCTAATACTAATAGCAATGAGTTTGAACGTATTACTTCGGATGCGGGTAAATTTAACGCGTCTACCTCTTTACTTAAAAAAGAAGATGTAGAAAATATGTATAAACGCGACCTAGAAGTGATGCGTAATGCTATTTATGCAAGACATGGCTATTCGTTTAAAAACAGACAAATGCGCAACTTTTTTGATACTTATGTAGATTGGTACATCCCTGTATCAACAGATATTTCAAAAGATCTGACAGATATTGAAAAAAAGAATATTGATTTGATCAAACGTTACGAAAAACATGCTGAAACATATTATGATGAGTACGGAAGATAGAGATAAATTATTTGATAGAGATTTTTTCACCTAAAAATTTCGGAGAAGTGTGCAACAAATAAATATCTAACACACATTTAACTCTGGCAAAATACTCGCGTACTTTAGTTTTAAATGAATAATTTTTATTTACCTCTTTCGCATTAAAGGCTACTGCATTTATACCATTTTTATTGGCTATAAACAAAGCCCGTTGATTATGAAACTCTTGAGAGACGATCGTGATCGAATCTTCTCCAAATACTTCCTTACATCTTACTACACTATCCAGCGTTCTGAAACCTGCATAATCCAACACAATGCAGGAATCCGGAACACCCAATGCCAACAATGCTTCTCGCATATCCGAAGGCTCATCATAACCTTCAATATGATTATCTCCACTTAATAATAAAAATTGTACTTTCCGGGTAATGAATAATTCGTAAGCTGCTTGGATACGATATGTGAAATACATATTAGCGGTTCCACGTTTACTTAATTTACTGGCACCTAAAACTAAACCTACTTTACGTTTTGGTAGTTTCTCAAGATCAGAATACAATTGAGTTTTAGTGGATGAAACGATCCAATGATTATTAATGAGAATTAAAAGGAAACTAAAAATTAAAGAAAACATTAACCATTTAAAAGCACGTTTATATTTTATAAAAAAGACTTTCATTAAATGAAAAACGATACGATCGTAAACATTGCAAACAATACGCTGGCAATGCCATTGGTCGTAAAAAATGCTAAATTTACTTTAGACAGATCATTGGGTTTAACCAAAGTATGCTGATATACCACTAAACAAGAAAACAAGCCTGCTCCTATCCAATATAAAAAATTAAAATGCCCAATATAACCTGCCAATAAAACAAAGGCAATAGAAAAAGCATGTAATACTTCCGAAAAATGCAGAGCACCT
>Ga0207968_100756_pt1 | contig 10857 bp, 6 predicted proteins | sample LakWasMet21_HOW5_2_FD_183867 | JGI IMG/M metagenome (GOLD analysis project Ga0207968, IMG submission 183867) | Freshwater sediment methanotrophic microbial communities from Lake Washington under simulated oxygen tension - Sediment Metagenome... | ecosystem: Environmental > Aquatic > Freshwater >...
GAATTTGGCTGACAATTATTTCTTATCAATATTGTTTGTTGATTACGATCACCTTGCATTGACCTGCGCAGCGTCTATTGGGTTTCATTATTGATGGTAATTAAATCAGATTTAAAACCATTGCTGGCTAAATCTGCCTTAGTTTTGTTAATCAGCTCCAGATTTTTGAGCGGGCCTACGCGTACACGGTGCCAAACCCCTTTGTTAGGAATGGTGGCGGTTTGTACCACAGCCTCAAAGCCTTGTAAGGCCAGCGTGGCTTTCATGTTGTCGGCTTCGTCTTCAGTCTGAAACGCACCTACCTGTAAAAAGTAGGTGTTTTTTGCTGATGCATCAGTGCTTTGCTCTTTGCTTTTTACTTCTTCAGTTGTTACCTGGCGCTCGCTGCCAGGCAGTATGGTGTAGAAGTCAAAACGCGTTTTGTCTTCAGCAGTTTCAGCCGGTTTGGCTTTTTCTTCGGCGGCAGCCTCTTTATCTTGCGCGGCTTTTTCCTTAGTAGTTTCTGCGATTTTTTCGGATACCGGTTTATTCGGTGAAGCTAAATCGGCAAACGGACTTTCTTCGCCCTTAATCATCATCACTACGGCTAAAGACGCGGCCACGCCGAGTAAAAACCCGATTAATAAACCGGTGACAAATGGATTGCCCTGGCTTGGTTTGGACGAACGTTCTGGTCTAGGTTTGTAATCCCTACTCATAATGATTCCTTACATTCTTTCTTTAGCAGCGACACCCAGTAAATCCAGGCCGTTTTTAAGCACTTGCTGGGTAGCGCTAATTAAACTTAAGCGTGCGAGTTTTAACTGTTCATCTTCGATTAAGAATTTATATTCGTTATAGTAGCTGTGTAAGTCACTGGCTAGCTCTTTTAAGTAATTCGCCACCACATGCGGTGCCAGCTCGGTAGCCGCATTGGCCACTACTTCCGGGTACTCGCTTAAGCGCTGCATCAATGCAGTTTCGTGCGCGGTGGTTAGCGGGTTCAGGTTAACTTGCGCTAGGCTACTTACGTCACCGTTCCATTGGCTAAGCACACTGCAAATACGGGCATGTGCATATTGAATGTAATACACAGGGTTGTCGTTGCTTTGGCTGCGCGCTAAATCAATATCGAACACCAATTGTGAGTCAGCACGGCGTGCGGCTAGGAAGTAGCGCGTTGCGTCACAGCCTACTTCTTCAATTAAATCACGCAGGGTGACATAGCTACCCGCGCGTTTCGAAAGTTTAACTTCCTCGCCACCACGCATCACGGTTACCATTTGATGCAAAACGTAATCTGGCCAGCCTTTAGGGATGCCAATATCTAATGCCTGTAAGCCTGCGCGTACACGGGTGATGGTGCTGTGGTGGTCTGCGCCCTGCTCGTTAATTACGCGCACGAAGCCACGGTTCCATTTGTCGGTGTGGTAGGCTACATCTGGTACAAAGTAAGTGTAGCCGCCGTCGGTTTTGCGCATCACGCGGTCTTTGTCATCACCAAAGTCTGTGGTTTTAAGCCATAGTGCGTCATCTTGTTCGTAGGTGTGGCCGCTTTTAATCAAATCTTGAACCGTTTGCTCCACTTTGCCTGTAGTGTACAGCGCGCTTTCTAGTGAAAACACGTCAAATTTGATTTGAAACGCTTTTAAGTCTAAATCTTGCTCGTGGCGTAGATAAGCCACGCTAAAGGCGCGGATTGAGTTTAAATCATTAATGTCGCCACTGGCGGTCACTTCAATATCGTCTGCAACCACGGTATGTTTGGCTAAGAACGCTGCGGCAATATCGTTGATGTATTCACCACGGTAGCCATTTTCCGGAAAGCTCTCGTGCTCGGTAGAGATGCCTTTGCATCTTGCCAGTACCGAGATAGTCAGGTTGTCGATTTGGGCACCGGCATCGTTGTAGTAGAACTCACGCGTGACATTCCAGCCGTTGGCGTCCAAGAGGCGTGCCAAGCAGTCGCCCACCGCTGCGCCGCGGCCATGACCCACATGCAGAGGGCCGGTTGGGTTAGCAGATACAAACTCTACCTGTACTTTTTGCTGTTGGCCGTTGTTGTTGCGGCCGTATTGCGCACCCGCATTTAGGATGTCTTTAATCACAACCTGTTTAGATTGTGGGCTTAAAAAGAAGTTAATAAAGCCGGCGCCTGCAATTTCAGTTTTGGCGATATATTCGCTGGCTGGCAATGCTTCAATAATCTGGGTGGCGATAGCACGTGGGTTTTGTTTTAGCGGTTTTGCTAAAACGAGCGCTAGATTTGTGGCAAAATCGCCATGGTCGGCTGATTTTGGGCGCTCTAATATAATCGTTAGGTCGGTAATTTCTGGCGCAATCGCTTTTGCGGCAGTCGTTAGTAATTGGGTAAGATGTGTTTTCACAATAATTACATAAAATCTAAAAACGGTATTTTAACCCATATTGGTGCATATATTAGTGCTTAGCACGCTAAGACATCAAGTTGCAGTGACAACATCCGCTCAAGGGCTTGAGATAAGCTGCGCTACAACGAAAAAAGCGCAGATAAAGATGGGGTTAAATGCTTTAATTGGTGCTAAAAGCCGCATAATAGATGACTGGTTTTTACCCATTTTTTAACCATAAAGCGGCTTTAGTTGTTACCACTTTTAATTCATATTAACTTTTAATCCATAACGTCATCACCATTGCCAAAACCCATTTTACAAATTGCACTAGATGTACCGCTGGCACGCTTATTTGACTATTTAAGCGCAGGTCAGCACGTGGCGGTCGGCCAACGGGTGCTGGTGCCGTTTGGGCGCCGCAACCAAATTGGTATTGTGATGGCCTTGGCTGATAGCAGTGAATTTGCGATTGAGAAGCTTAAGCCTGTCACCCAGGTATTTAGTGATGAAGCGCCGCTGGATGCGGAAGTATTAAGCCTAATTAAATTTAGCGCGGATTATTATCACTATCCATTTGGGCAGGCGTTATTGGCGGCATTGCCTGCGCGTTTACGCCAAGTGGCACCAGCCGTTGCGCGTAAGCAATATTTATATCAAATCACGGGTGCCGGCAAGCAAGTGGATTTGGAATCCTTGCCCAAGCGGCAACGCGTGTTACGCTTAGTGTTGCAAGCCTTGCAAACTGATGGTGCGCAAACCGAGGCAGCGCTGGATGCGTTGTCTGGCAGTGCGCGTAAGGCAGCAAAAGAGCTGGTTAGTTTGGGTTATGCTGAGACTGAGCAGGTGCTGGCGGTAAAGCGCGTGCCAGCGATACTGGAAACACCACAGCCCGCGCTAAATGCAGAGCAGGCGGCGGCGGTGGCGAGCATTACGCAGGAGATTCAGGTCTTTAAGGCTTGGTTGCTACACGGGATTACCGGCAGTGGCAAAACTGAGGTTTATATTCGTTTAATGCAGCATGTTTTGCAGCAGCCGAATGCCGATGGTACTGCTCAGGTGCTGGTGCTAGTGCCCGAAATTAACCTGACGCCACAGCTGGAGGCGAGGTTTAGGGCACGTTTGCCGCAATATAACCTAGTGAGTTTGCATAGTAGCTTGAGTGAGAGTGAACGCTTACATAACTGGCAACTTGCGCAATCTGGCGCTGCGCAAATTATTATCGGCACACGGCTTTCAATCTTTACGCCTATCCCTAATCTTAAGCTGATTTTGATTGATGAAGAGCATGACAGCTCTTACAAGCAGCAAGATAGCATGCGCTACCATGCACGCGATGTTGCCTTGGTACGTGCCAAACGCCTGAATATTCCGGTGGTGATGGGATCTGCCACACCGGCGCTGGAAAGCTGGTACAACGCGATAGGTAGCCAAGTGCAGGGGGTAAGCGCTACGCCTAGCCAGGCTAATAAATATGGATTGCTCACATTAAAACAGCGCGCGGTGACCGCTGCCCAACTACCTAAAATTGACTGCATTGATACCACCAAAGTGAACTTGCAGCATGGCCTGACCCCGCAGCTGATTGCTGGATTACGCCTGCGCTTAGAGCGTAAGGAACAGTCGCTATTATTTATCAACCGCCGTGGTTATTCGCCAGTGTTGCTGTGTACGGCATGCCATTGGATTGCGCCTTGCACGCGTTGCAGCAGTCGTTTAGTGGTGCATTTGGGGCAGAAAAAATTACGCTGTCATCACTGTGGCCATGAGCAGCGCATTCCGCACCAATGCCCAAGCTGCGGTGATGCCGATTTACACCCGACCGGACACGGCACGCAGCGCCTAGAGCAGACCTTGGCTGCGCTGCTACCAACTGCGCGTATTGCGCGCGTGGACCGCGACAGCATTAGCCGTAAGCATGCCTTGGTGGAGATATTAGACCGTGTGCATAATCAGGAAATTGATATTCTGGTAGGCACGCAAATGCTGGCGAAAGGGCATGATTTCCCTAATTTAACGCTAGTAGGCGTCATTGATACCGATAGTGCGCTGCATAGCCCGGACTTTAGGGCGAGCGAGCGCTTGTTTGCGCAGCTGATGCAAGTGGCCGGGCGTGCCGGGCGTGCAGATAAAGCTGGGCAAGTGATTATTCAAACGGCGTTTCCAGATCACGCGCTATTTAATGCGCTACGCAGCCAGGATTACGCAACTTATGCCAATGATTTGCTACAGGAACGTGAGCAGGTGCAGTTTCCGCCTTATGTGTTTACGGCGTTGCTGCGGGCAGAAGCGCATGACTTTGCCTTGGTGCAGCAATTTTTGCAGTTGGCATTTACGGGTGCGCGCGCCTTAAGTCAGCACGTGGTGACTTATGACCCAGTGCGGCCGCAAATGGAGCGCCTAAAAGGCATGGAGCGCGGCTATATCTTGATGCATGCGCACCAGCGGCCGGCATTGCAAAAGCTGTTAACGCAATTGGTACATCAGTTAAGGGCTGAGCCGATAGCAGCTAAGGTGAGGTGGGCGGTGGATGTGAATCCGCTGGAGTTCTGATGGGTGCAGCAGCTATGCCACTTGTACTGATTCGCTGAGTTGTGTGCGAAACTAATAACAAGTGACATCGATGCTGCTGCGTTACTACGATTTATGACATTTTAATCTAACAATCTACGACATTAATTTGCTCAGAGAGCCGGATAAAGCGCTCTACTGGCGTTACCCAAACAATGCCGTCACCTACTTGGCCGGTATGGCCGATTTCTACGATGGTTTGCAAAATACCCTCTAGCAAATCGTCGCTCACCACCATGAAAATCATCACTTTGGGGCTGTAATCCGTTAGTTCTTCCCGTATGCCATGCTCTGGTTTTGCTAGGTGATGGCCGCAGCCATCCACCTTGCTTACCGTCATGCCCGGAAAGCCCTTGATATTGCGCAGGGACGAGCGAATTTTAGCTAAACGATGCGGTTGTATCACTGCTCTTATTTCTTTCATTAAACAATCCCTTTCAATGACTGGTTAAGCTTCAATTTTTGTTTCTTCAAAAATGCGATATAAAGTGGGCAATACCACTAATGTCAGTAGTGTTGAGCTAATCAGCCCGCCAATCACTACAATCGCCAACGGACGTTGTATTTCTGAGCCTGGGCCGGTGGCAAACAAGAACGGTACCAATGCCAGCATCGCCACAGTAGCTGTCATCATCACCGGCCTAAACCTTTGTTTGCAGCCTTCAATAATCGCTTCCATCTGACTTTTGCCCTCTTCACGCAATGAGCGGATATACGATACCAGCACCACCCCATTAAGCACCGCTATACCCCACAGCGCAATAAATCCTACCGAGGCCGGCACGGATAGGTATTCGCCAGTGACCAGTAGCGCAAAAATGCCGCCAATCGAGGCAAATGGCAAGATCATAATGATCATGGTGGCAAAGCGAATCGAGTTAAACAGCAGGAACAGCAGGAAGAATATCGCCGCTACCGTCACTGGTACGATAATCATCAAGTGATTAAGCGCACGCTCCATGTTTTGGAATTGACCGCCATACTCCAGATAATAACCGTCCGGCAGTTTCACTTTATCTGTCAGTACCGATTGTAGCTCAGCCACAAAGCCGCCTAAGTCACGGTCTTTCACGTTAATCGCTACCACGATACGGCGTTTACCTAGCTCGCGGCTAATCTGCGCAGGGCCGTCTTTGATTTCGATTTTAGCTAAATCTCGAAGAGCCACGCGCGAGCCGTTGGGTGAGGTGACAAGAATGTTGCCTATAGACTCCACATTATTCCTGAAGCTATCCGGAAAGCGCACCGCTGCTGAAAATCGGCGTTGGCCTTCGTAGATATCGGTGGCAATTTTGCCGCCAATTGCAGTTTCAATAATATCGTGAATATCCGAGGCGTTAATGCCTTGACGCGCAATGGCCTGGCGGTTCACCGTGATATTCAGGTATTGCTGACCGGATATTTTCTCTACACGTAAATCCACAGCACCGGGGATGGCACCGGCGATTTTAACAATCTCCTCAGCTTTGCTTTTGAGTTTGCCCATGTCGTCGCCAAATATCTTGACTGCAACGTCAGAGCGCACGCCAGTGAGCAATTCATCCACGCGGTCTGAAATAGGCTGCGCCATCACGATTTGCACGCCGGGCAGGCCTTCAGTCAGCACCTCGGTCATTTTGTCCGCAATGTCATCCTGGGTCCAACCCTCTGGCCACTCACTGCGCGGCTTAAGGCTGATGATAGGGGTGGATTCATTCTGCGCTTGCGGGTCTGCCGGGCTTTCACCGCGGCCGATACCAGACATGGCAGACTTTACCCCAGGCACTTTTTCCATGATTAAACGCATCGCTTCATTTTCCATCTTGATTGATTCTTCAAGTGAAATGTTAGGCACGCGGTTAATACCCGGCACGATAGAGCCCTCCTTCATTTCTGGAATAAACGAGGTACCCAGCAATGGCACCACTAACAACGCCGCAATAAATACGCCGGTTGCGCCTGCAATGGTTTTTTTATCGTTTACCAGCACCCAGTTCAGCATCTTGAGGTAAGGTCTTTTGATAAATTGGATAAATTTAGTATCTTCGCCAGAGCCACCTTTCAGGATGTAAGAGCATAGTACCGGTGACAGCGTTAACGAAATAATCAACGACACAAACAGCGCGATGGCAATGGTAAGCGCTAATGGTGCAAACATCTTACCTTCCATACCTTGCAGGGTCATCAGCGGTAAAAACACCAGGATGATAATACCCACACCAAACAGCACAGGCGTTGCTACTTCTGCCGCGGCTTCTAGCACTACGCGGATTTTACTTTCGCCCTGGCGATGCCCCAGATGGTGAAACGCATTTTCTACCACCACTACCGAGCCATCCACCATCAGGCCGATTGCAATGGCGAGGCCGCCCAGTGACATCAGGTTGGCAGAAATGTCGTAATGGTTCATGGCCATAAAGGTGATGAGCGGCGTCAAAATCAAGGTCGCCACCACAATCACGCTAGAGCGCACGTCGCCCAAGAACAGGAACAGAATCAGCACCACTAGAATAATGCCTTCTACCAGCACTTTGCTCACGGTAAACAGTGCTGCATCTACCAGCTCGCTACGGTCGTAGTACGGCACAATTTGCAGGCCATCTGGCAGCATGCCTTTAGCGTTAATTTCTTCTACACGCTCTTTAACGCGGCTGACCACTTCTTTAGCGTTGCCGCCGCGCATCATAATCACAATGCCGCCTACAGACTCGGTGTAGCCATTTTTCATCACGGCACCCACGCGTACTTCATGGCCTAATTTCACTTCGGCTACATCGCGCATAAATACCGGCACGCCGCTCTGCTCTTTCAGTACGATATTGCGAATGTCGTCCAAGCTTTCGATTAAACCCACACCGCGAATCAAATACTGCTCTGCAAATTGCGGCAATACACCGCCACCACTGTTGGCGTTATTTTTGGCTAAGGCGGAGTAGATGTCCTGCAACTTCAGACCGTAGTGGTTCATCCTGTCCGGGTTCACCAATGCTTGATACTGCTTGACATAGCCACCCTGAGAGTTGATTTCTGCCACCCCAGGAATACCGCGTAGCAATGGACGCACGATCCAGTCTTGAATCGAGCGTCGTTCTGTCAGTTCTTCCGCACTGAGCTTGGTTTCGCCGTCTGCCGGATTATCCAGCGTGTACTGGTAAATTTCACCCAGCCCCGTAGCCACTGGTCCTAAAATGGGGGTGACGCCTTGCGGCATTTTATCCATCACCTCCATCAGGCGTTCCATAACCAATTGGCGCGCGAAATAAACATCGGTATTGTCCGTAAATACCAAGGTAATCAGCGATAGCCCATTACGGTTGAGGGAGCGCATCTCGGTAAGGCCAGGTAGGCCGGTCATGCCGATTTCCAACGGCACGGTGATAAAGCGTTCTACTTCTTCCGGTGACTTGCCGGTGGCTTGGGTTGCAATTTGTACTTGTACGTTGGTGACATCCGGAAATGCATCCACGGATAGCTTTTGTAATGCAAAGATACCGGCCATCATCAGCGCTACGGCGATGACCAGCACGATCAGGCGCTGCTTGAGCGCCGAGCGAATTAGAGATTCAATCATACCTTACTCCAATTCTTTAATTTTACGTTCGTTATTTACATGGAACGCGCCGCCGTTGACGACAACTTCGCCTTCAGAAATGCCATTGGTGATGGTCACCATGTCCATGTATTCAGGCCCTAGTTCTACTTCGCGCAGGCGGAATTTATTTGGCGCTAGCTGTACGTAAACATAAGTTTTGTCGTTCTCACGCACAATGCTTTGCAACGGCAGAGCCAATTTGGATTCTGGGCTAGATTTAATCAGCATAGAAACCAGCATATCCGGCTTGATTTCACGGTCAGAGTTTTCAATGTCGCAGCGCACGGTCACGGTTCTGGTTTCCGGGTTGACTACATCACCCTCGTAGATCAGCTTTGCGGTGTATTGTTTGTTATGTAGGGCGGGAATTTCCACCAACACCTCTTCACCAATTTTAATCAGGTCAATCTGCTGCTCAGGCACTTCGGCCACTACCCACACGTGAGAGAGGTCGGCAATTATAAACAGCTCCTCCGCAGGCTGCACCACTTGCCCCAGGTTAACCTTACGGCTAATCACATTACCGGTAATGCGTGACACTACATTGCTGTATGAGTGGATCTGACCGGATTTAGACAGTTTATCTATTGCCTTTTCACCCATGCCTAGTACGATTAACTGGTCGCGTGCTGCGTTTAAGTCTGCCTGCGCTGCGCTTAACTCGGCCTCTCTGCGTTGTAATTCGGCTGAGCCGATTACATCTGCTTCTTGCAGTAGTTTGGCGCGATTCACTGCCTTGGTTTGCAGGCCGATCTGCTGTGCGGCTTTAATGTAAACCAGTTGGCTCTGCGCTAACTCTGTACTGTTTAAGGTGGCGAGCACTTGGCCGTTATTTACTTTTTGGCCTAAGGTGGCTTCAATGTCTTTCACCCGCCCAGTCACTGAGGCGCCAATTCTTGCCATGCGCTGTTCATCCACCTGTATGGTGCCAGGCAGGCGCATGGTGTCGCGCATCTCAATTTTACCTGTGGTGTGCAGGGTGACTTGTTTGGCGAGCTGATTGGTAATGTCAACGATATCTACATCCTTGGTTTTTGCTTTAGCTGGCGCGGCCTCTTCTTTTGAGGAACAGCCCGTTAACATGATGCCAACCATGCAAAAAGCCAGTAGCAGATTTTTGCCAAAGAAGCGGTGGGTAGTAATAGGTTGAGCAGTCATTATGGTTTAACCTCCAAAAGTTCATAACCAAGCAAACGTTCTATTGTTAGCATGGCGTTTATATATTCGTAGCGTGCAGATAAGTAGTCTTTTCTGACTGAGCGTTTAGTGCGCTGCGCATCTAAATAATCCAGAATGCCGCGCTCGCCAAAGCGGTAGGCGGCTTCAGCGACTTTGAGCACAGATTCAGCCTGCTCAAGCAGGCCATCTTCAAACGCGGAAACTTGTTGCTGTGCAATCAGGTAGCGCTGGTAGGCGGACTCTATATCGCGTTGAATAGTGAGTTCGCGGTCGCTAAGCACAGCCTGTACTTCTCTCAGCTCTGCTGCTGCATGCGCGATTGGGCCGCTACGTTTGTCCCAAACTGGGATAGGAATTGCCACCCCGATGCGGAACTGGCGTAAATCAGGATCTTGCTCGACCCCGGCTTTCAGGCTTAGCCCTGGGTTACGCAGCGCATCCTGTAGGCGTAAATTGGCTTCAGAGGTTTTAATCGCAGCGCGGATTTGCTTAAGTTGCGGTGAGTCGTTCATCTGCTCACGCAAGGTATTAATTTGCGGCAGGCTGCTTGCAATCGGCAGCTCACCAGTTAAGGTGAAGTCTTCAGGAATGGCCGCGCTTACTAAACCTCTTAGGTAAGCTTTACCTTCCACCACGCGGGTTTTGGCTGATTGGTAATCGCGTTCAGCCGCCAGCGCTTCTGTGTTGGCTTTAATGAGTTCGTATTTGGGCGATTCTCCTACCTCAACCCTTAATTTCACACGATCACGAATGTCTTTTAATAATTTATAGTCAGCCTCGGTTAGGCTAAGAAATGCCTCGCGTTGCAATACATCATAAAAAGCACTTTTGACGCGTGTGATTAACTCGCGTTTGGTCACCTCAGTGCTAAGTGCCGCTACCGCAATGTTATGCTCAGCCACATTGATTTTGGCGTGGCGCACACTAGGGTAATCTAGGGGTTGGCTAATGCCCACCACCCAATTGCCGCTAGAGCCCTGCCCGCCCGGGGTTCTGTAACGCGTAGGGCCGCCCAGCAGCTCAATTTCCGGGTTGGCATAGGTCTTGGCGGTAATGACCGAAGCCGAGGCCGCATCTTCGCGCGCTTTGTAAATATTAAGCAGCGGGTTTTGCTCGGCAGCAATGTTAATGATTTGATTGATGGAGTAGTTGGGTGCGGCGGTTGCTGTGAAACTGGCAACGATGCCT
>Ga0207968_100758_pt1 | contig 10828 bp, 9 predicted proteins | sample LakWasMet21_HOW5_2_FD_183867 | JGI IMG/M metagenome (GOLD analysis project Ga0207968, IMG submission 183867) | Freshwater sediment methanotrophic microbial communities from Lake Washington under simulated oxygen tension - Sediment Metagenome... | ecosystem: Environmental > Aquatic > Freshwater >...
AGCATGATCAGCCGATTGCGCCTAACCATCTGGACCGGCAGTTTAACGTGGATCGACCCAATCAGGTCTATGCCGGCGATATCACCTATATTCATACTCGGGAAGGCTGGCTGTATTTAGCCGTAGTGATTGATCTCTATTCCCGGCAAGTGATTGGCTGGTCAATGGCCGAGCATATGCGGGCTAAACTGGTGAACGACGCCTTATTGATGGCCATTTGGAAGCGAAAGCCTGATAAGGGACTTATGTGGCATACCGACCGGGGCAGTCAATATGCGTCGGAAAGTCATCGGGCGCTGTTAACGCAACATGGCATCCGGCAGAGCATGAGCCGTAAGGGCAATTGTTGGGATAACGCCGTTTCGGAAAGCTTCTTTCACAGTCTAAAAACCGAGCTGATACATCATCAAACCTATCAAACCCGATCGGAAGCTAAACAGGCAGTGTTCGAATATATCGAAGTGTTTTACAACCGCGAGCGACTGCATTCCGCCAACGGATATCTATCGCCCGTTGACTATGAATTGTAGCAAAAAACTGCTTAACCATGTGTCCGGAAAAGTGTTGACACATCAGGCGGTGCGGTAACCATTCAGGCGTAACACTTCCGCCAACGGGGTGATGGTTTGTGGACGGGTGCCTGTAGCACCGGGAAAGCCAGTCGCTGTTTCCGTGCTTGAAGTAAATGTCCGGATTGCGTCCGGCTGCCGTCTTTCGTCATGAAACTCTTGGGGGGAGGCCCAGGCTTTGATCAGGGTTCGATCGACGCTGAAGCGTTCGTCCAAAATCGTTTCTTTCGACTCGGCAATCCTTCTAATTTAAAGAGAAGAAGTAAAGATTTAATCCCGATTTTCTGATTTGGAAACCGGATGAGCCCGAAAAAGACCGTCGACGGTACCTTTTCTGACTCATCCGAAACAGGATCAGTCCTTAAGCTGGATAGTCACACCCTGCGTCCCAAGAGCGAACTTCAAACCCTGACCGCTTCCTGTCAGTTCGAGCACTACGCCATGCTCGTTCTTCAGTGCTATCGCTCCTTTGCCACCGGCGATGGTTACGCCGCCTTTCACTCCGTGATAAACGCCGTTGAAGTCCTCCAATTTCTTCAAGTTATACACGATTCCGGCTGCGGAATATTTGGAAATGCCGATATCGGCCAAGCTAAGCCCCTTGATGTCGAAGTTGTGCTCGGCACCCTCGAAAGTCATGACACCACCTCCCCAGCTCCAGCCGATTCCTGCGGCTACAGAACCTACATTGAGGTTTACCGTTCCACTGATTTTCGTAGGCTTTGCTATCGACGCAGAAGAAAACATCACGATGCTCATGATGAGTGCTAAAGTGTAAAAGAATTTACGCATATTTATCTCCAAATAAAATAAGAACAAAATTTACATCGCGGTTTCTGCAGTAGGTAGAACATACACGTGTAATTGTCTATCATTCATCGAGTTATATTAATTTATCAGTAAAGTTACTGCTAATTTTTCTAAACTGATTCATTAATAAACTAGTCAGAATTCTCGGTAACTTAATCGCAAACCATTGGTTGCAATTAATAATACATTTTTATAATGTTGTTGATGCTCGCTATGGGTTTAGTGGTGGTTGAGCGTGAATGTATAAGTCATGATGGGAATAAATAGGAAATCTGGCATAAAATAACATTTTTAACTAAAACTACAATAGGTATAAATACCTACAATAACTCCTCGTGATGGTTGTAAAGTTTGGTTTCGCAAAATTGGCGACGTGTCTTATTTTATGATGACAAATATTCAGGATGCGGCTGGCAGGGCCTGGTAGCGTTTGATAGCCGCTCGTACATTAAACATCATGCGCTCACGGCCTAGCCGATCGGCCAGACCAGAGCGTCGTACAACTTCTAGCACACTCGGGTTCAGCCCAACCAACCATAGCGTAGCGCCCTGTTCGGTTGCGCGCTTTTCTCGCTCCATCAGCATCTGCAGCGCTGAATATTCGATATCCGGAACCCGGCTCATGTCAAGCACAAGTACTTGCGGTTTATTTTTGGCAACTAATGCTCCGATCTGTTCTGCAATCTGTTGGACATTGGCAAAGAACAGGCGTCCCTCTGGACGCACGATCAACAGGCCGTCGAAGGTTTCGTCGTCGGGGTGTTCGAGTGACAACGGTCGCAGCACGTCGGCCTCGCGCTTGCGGCCAATGACATACACGTGCGGGTGGGCGATTTGGCTCGATAGTGCTAGGAGAGATACTATGATTGCAACCACGATGCCTTTCAGCGTGCCGAAGAACAATACACCGAGGCAGGCCAAGATAGCCCAGTGAAACTCCATGGTGCGCACCTTCCGGATGGCAAGAAATTCTGTCGGCTGAAACAGCCCGACCGAGTAGACGATGACGACCGCCGCGAGTGTCGCGTGTGGCAGCAAGCCCAGCAAAGGCGAGAGCAGGAGCATGGTCCCCCCGGCCATACTCGCCGTCACCAGCGACGCCTTCTGTGACTGGCCGCCGGCTGCACATACCACGGCAGTCTGCGTGGTGCCTCCTCCAGCTGGCATCGCACCGAACAGTGCGCCTCCGAAATTGGCTGTACCTAGGGCGATCAGCTCACGGTTTGCATTGATCGGAGGCGCTGTACAGGTAGCAAAGGCGCGTCCCGCGGCGATCGATTCGGTGAAACTCATCAACGCGATTCCGAGTGCGCCCGGCACCAATTGTTCGATCTGAGTAAGGTCCGGTAGTGTCAGCGACGGTAATCCTTGCGGAATCAGACCGACCGTCGAAACACCCAGTGCATGCAAGTCGCAAAACCAAGAGGCGACGATGCTGCCGCCAACTGCAACCAGAGGCGCTGGGGAATGCGGCCACAGTCGTTCCATGGCGAACAGCACGAGCAGCGTCATAACCGCTACGGCTAGCGTGATCAACGAGGTTTCGGGTACTTGATGTGCGACGCTAAACAAATCACGAATGAAGCCTTGCTTGGTAATGTGGATGCCCAGGAGCTTCGGCAACTGGTCCAGCACAATCACAAGGGCGATTCCCGCCTTGAAACCGATCAGGACGGGGGTGGAAATAAAGTTGGCAACGAACCCGAGACGCAGCAGCGCCGCCAGTATGAGCAATATACCCACAAGAGCAGTCAGGGTGGCGGCAGCGGTGATCAGTTTTCCTGGATCTCCGTCCGGTACCGCCAGGCCGAGTTGCGTACCTGCCAGGATGCCCAGGGTTGTGGTTGTGCTGACGCTGAGCACTTTCGACGAACCCAGGAGGGCGTAAATAATCATCGGAATAAAGGCGGTATAGAGCCCTACTGCAACGGGCAAGCCAGCCACAGTCGCGTACGCCATCGCCTTGGGCAGAACTACAGCCGAGGCCGTGAGGCCGGCGACTATGTCGAACCTTAGCGCTGAGGTGCCGGGATGGGTTGCCTCTGCGCTTGTCGGATGCTTGTTCATGCGCCTTGTCTCTAGATGCTGCGGAAATGTAAAAGGCAGGTGCTTTTGCCGTCAATGCCGGAGCCCCCATTGATAAATCCTCGAGCGTTGCAGCTTAGGTACGCGTCGAGCGAAAAGGGGAGCTTGATTTCCGCCATCAGATTATTCTTCGGTTAGGGTTTTACGGGCTTGTTCCAATAAGGCTCGTTGTTCATCAGTCATGTCGGGAAATTGAAGATCGAGATTGCTTAATGTCGTGGTGACAATGTCGGCGACAATCGCGCGACTCGCCCATTTATTATCGGCTGGCACGATATACCAGGGTGCCCATTGGGTGCTGGTTGCACTGATCGCTTTTTCGTAGGCATCGACATAATCATCCCAATAGCTGCGCTCGTTAAGATCGGCGAGCGAAAATTTCCAGTTTTTTTCGGGTCGCTCCAGCCTGTCCATGAAGCGTTGTTTCTGTTCTTCCTTCGAAACGTGCAGAAAAAACTTCAACACGACCGTGCCATTGCGCACCAGATGGCGCTCGAAAGCGTTGATGTCGTCATAACGCGCCTCCCAAAACGCCTTGCCGTGCTTGCCGTCCGGGAGCTTTTGTTGTTCCAGCACTTCCTTGTGGACTTTGACCACCAGCACGTCTTCGTAGTAGGAACGGTTGAAAATACCGATGCGGCCGCGCTCGGGCAGCGATTTCATATAGCGCCAGAGGAAGTTATGATCCAGTTCCTCGGCCGACGGCTTCTTGAAACTGAAAACCTGGCAGCCCTGGGGATTGACACCGGACATCACGTGCCGGATGGTGCCGTCCTTGCCTGCCGCATCCATCGCCTGCAGGACGATCAGCAGGGCGTAGCGGTCATCGGCATAAAGCAATTGCTGACACTCGGCCAACTCTTCGATGCTGGTTTGCAATATCTCGTTCGCTTTCTCTTTAACGAATTTCTTGCCGACCGATTTGAACTCATCGTTCTGCTCCCACCCGGTGTGGTAATCCTTGAGCCGGACTTTGTTATCGGGTTTAACCTTGAATAAATCGATGATTTCTTTTCTAATCATGGCAGTACACCTTGCAGTAGCTTTGATGTTTATTGAGCACTATGCCCGAGCAGGTATTGACCAGCGAGTTGATCTATATCTTTAGCGTAGCGTTCGTAATCGGGCGAATCCGGACGGCTGTAATTCCAGTTTTTATAAAGACCGGTGATCTTGGTAAAAAAATCCCGGGCTTCGTTTTTGTCCTTAAACTTATAATCCGCCTCGATCAGCTTTTTCAACATCCCGAAACTGGCCAGCTGGCGTTCGCGCGGCATGCAGGCGTCGACTTCGTCGAAAGCATCCTGCTGCAAATACACCATGTCGAGTAACATCGATTTTTGCCAGATGATAAAATCCTCTTCGGTGATGCCTTCTTCGCCGGTAACCTGCATCATCTGATAGATGCCGTCGCCTTGCTCAAGCAATTCCTGCATGGACTTGACGTCGCGCACCCAGTTCACATCCAGATTTCGGGTGAACCAGCTCCCCAGTTGATCGAGATAGCGCGACCAGGAAATAAGTGGATCAATGGCGGGGTAAAAACGCCGGTAAGCGCGATCGGCCGATAATCCGAGAAAAGTTTTGACCGTGCCCAGCGTGGATTGGGTCACCGGTTCTTCAAAGTTGCCGCCTGCGGGAGAAACCGTACCGATCATGGTTAAACTGCCTACTGAGCCGTCCGGGCAGCGCAGGACGCCGGCACGTTCGTAGACATTTTTAATCGAGGAACCGAGATAGGCGGGAAACGCTTCTTCGCCGGGTATTTCTTCCATACGGCCCGAGGTTTCGCGCATCGCCTGCGCCCAGCGCGAGGTGGAGTCGGCGATCAGTAGAACCTGATACCCCATCTGCCGGAAATATTCGCCCAGCGTGATGCCGGTATAGATAGAGGCTTCTCGGGCAGCGACCGGCATGGATGACGTGTTGCAAATAATGATGGTTCTATCCATCAAGGTGCCGCCCGTCCGAGGGTCTTTGGTTTCCGGATATTCAGTAATCGTTTCGACCACTTCGCCTGCCCGTTCGCCGCAGGCAACGATAATGACGATGTCAACCGTTGAAAAACGGGCGATACAGCTCTGCAAAACGGTTTTTCCGGCGCCAAAAGGACCGGGAATACAGCCCGTGCCGCCCTGGGCAATGGGAAAGAACGTGTCAATAACGCGGGTCGCCGTGGTAATGGGTTCGGTAGGATAAAGGCGTTCAGCATAGCGGCGATGGATCAGCGCTTCCGGGATCGGTTTGCGCACGGGCCAGCGCTGTGACAGCGTCATTTCACGCTCAATCCCTTTTCCAGTCTTATAGCGCGCGACAACCTCTTCAACCGCGAGATTACCCTCCCTGATCCAGGTGATCTCGACGGGTTCCGGCTCATTAAAAGGCACCATGATTTTGTGTTTGAAGACCCCCTCCGGAACCGTGCCGATCACGCCTCCCGGAGACACCCTGGCACCTATGGCCACGCCGGGTTCAAAATGCCATTTCTTTTTCAGATCAAGCGCGGGAATGGTAACGCCGCGGGGAAGAAAAAAACCGTATTCGCCGGCCAGCGCATGCAAAGGATTGAGCAAGCCATCAAAAACCTGGCCCAGCAAGCCGGGGCCCAAAACGGCCGAAAGCATTTCTCCTGTCAGCTCTACCGTATCGCCTACACGCACGCCGCGTGTGTCCTCGAATACCTGCATGTCGGCAGTACGCTGGCGCACGCGGAGAACCTCGGCTTTGAGGCGTTCAGCACCGACACGGATATAGCCCAGTTCGTTTTTAATGAGCGACGTGTTGTCGTCGACTTCGATAAGCACCAGGCTTTCCTTGACCCCTATAATCTTTGCGGTTCTCGATACCGGCTGTTCAGCTGCCATTGTTTACCTCTTTGATCAATTCTTGAAAACGGCTCGTCGCCTTGTCGGCATCGCGTGCAAGCCAGGCTTGAAGGATGTCCCATTTGAAAACGAAAGCAAATACCGCCTCGAATCCGAACCGGTTGCTTTCGGTGATGCGGCTCAGCCGTTGCCAGATTATCTTCATCATTTGACAGTCAAGACCCTTTGCATCACCTGCTTCAAGATAGCCCCGGGCCTCGGAAATCCAGGGAAACACTGCCTCCATCTTGAAATCGGGATGATCCCAGTTAGACGCGATAACCCCGGCCCAGCGGCTCGCGCCGTTGACCTGCTCCAAAAACGACGATTCAGAATGGCCGTTGCTCTGGCGAATGCGTAATGCTGCCAGTATCGTTTGCTGAACTATCCTGAACTCGACGAATTCGCGCAAGGCGGACTGCGTGATTTCTTGCAGCGCGGCGCGGCAGCGCATCACCATTTCCTGGTCGGTCTTCGGTTTGGCCAGGGATAACCGCCAGCTTACCAGCGCTTCGGCCAAAGCCAGTTGCCGCGCGTCTTCAGGTTCCAGGCTATGAAGACGCTGCTCCAGTCGCAGACGTGTGATCGGCGACCGTTCGGCCTTTTCGAACGGGGGGAGATAGGGAAGGCTGGAGACCAGTGTAATGTACTCCGCCATAATATTTATTCGCTACCTTCGAGTATCGCCTGAAAACGGGGCAAAATACGTTGGTAAAGTAATTTGGAAATCGCTTTGTCGCTCAGGTCGATTTCCAGCTTGTCCTTGACCAGACGCACACTTGCGCCACCTTCGATCTCACTCGATGGAATCAACTCGACTCCCTCGCGCAGCATTTCGCTGGATAGCCCAAGAATGGTCTGCTTGGTGCGATCGCGAAGTTTCTCGTTCGGCTGACCCGTGAGTATCGATTCGGAAATGAGAATCTGAATTTCCTTGTCCCCGATCAGTTCTTTCTCGACATGGCCTGCCAACACCAGGACAATGGATTTTATCAATTGCTCGTCGCGCGTGGCCGATGTCACCAGCCGCTGCACAAATACTTCAAACGCTGACGAGACCTTGGCCTTGAGTTGCAGCATCGTGTCGCGCGCCGAAAGTTTCAGGGCTTCCAAGGCGGCCGCATGATTGGCCTCAATTTCAATACGGGCATTTTCACGCAGCCGTTCCACTTCAAGCCTGGCATCCGCCAGCATTTTTGCCGACTTGGCCTCGGCGTCCCTGACAATCTTGTTTGCTTTTTCAGTGGCCGCCAACACGCCCTGATCGCGGATACGATCCACGAGCTCCTGAACGCCGGCGCCGGTTTTAGTTTGTTCTTGTTCTGTCATGTCAGCAGTCTCGTCAAGGTTATTTTGGAATTCCCGCTGCCAGTACGAGAGCGAAAACAAATGCGAAAACAGCGAAACCTTCAATCAGCGCCGCCGGCGCCATAGAGATACCGAAAACTTCGACCTTGCTTTTTGAGGCATTGATTGATGCCGCACAGGCATCGCCCTGAGCGACAGCACAATACAGCAGCGCCACCCCGGTCAGGATGCCCAAACTAAAGATTCCGGGAGCATTTTCAAGAGTCAATTCACGATTCAGTGACATAGTCACAACGATGCCGTAAATGGTAATCGAGGACGGCAATGCCGCTACGCCAATAAAACGCCCATAGCCGCTTTCTACTTCCAGTAAGGCGCCGCACGCAGCGCTTCCGGCACGCATGCAGCCAATTGAGCTTCCTATCGCAGCTAGCGCCAAAGGGGCATAAAGCCCCACCCAGCCCAGCCCAAAAATTAACGGTTCCATAAATTATCCCCTGATTGTTTAAATGGTTTGTAAAGCGTTCCCTCTTCTTTGAGGCTCCAGTTGAAAAACTCGATCACATTCAGTCGCAGCCCGTGGATGACGCCGCTGGTAATGCCCAGAGCCAGATTAATTCCGTGTCCGAGCACCAGAATCAACAGAGCAAAGAGCAAGCCGATTCCCGGGTAACTCTCATTGACGCTGGCCGCCATGCGGTTGAATTCGATAGCGAGCGACGCCGATCCGAGACCCAGCGCAAACAGACGGAGATAACTCAAGACATCGCCCAGAGCGCCGGACAGCCGGGTGAGTCCTTCCAGACCATGGAGAAGGCGGGTGAATGGTTTTTCTCCGGGTGAGGTAAACCACAGGATTAGCAAAGCGCCGATCGCCATCAAGGCCATGCTCGGTTTCTGCAGACCAGGTAGGGATATTGAACCGCTAACCGCCAGTGAAAATCCGCCGCAAATGACGGCGATCCATCCGATTGAGGGCAATCTGTCCTGCCAATGCCGGTAACGACAGGCGTTCATCACATTGGCGAGCACGATGTGGAAAACACCGATCACAACCGAAATCAGCATCATGCGGTTGGTGTCGGTTATTTCGAGTATATGAAGCCTGCCAAGCAATGAATCTTCGGGAGGGGTGACGCCGAAATAGCTGCCGAATAGTGCGCCAATACATGTGGAGGCGACCACCACCGACAAAAGTAAAGGACGAAACCGGCGGCCCGAGGACGAGCGCCCCATCTTGCTCCAAAATAACAGTAAAGCAAGCCCCAAAACAGCGCCATAACCGGCATCAGCCAGGATCATCGCAAAAAAGAACACAAAGGAAACGAAAGTTACCCCCGAGGGATCCCAGGTATGATAGCCCGGTGTCATGTAAAACGTCACCAGATCCTCACCGGCGCTAAGCCAGGAGGGGTTACGCATGTACGTAGGCGGATTATCTTCTAGAGCGGGTAGTTCCGATTCGAAGTAAAATGCCTGTCGTTTCGAATAATCCTCCAGCGCCGCCAGGCTTTCTGCAGGCGCCCAACCTTGCAAGGCAAAAGCGGTATCATTACTATAGACGTGCGCCGCAGCGTTCTGACAAACGGCCCGGTCTTCAAGAAAATCAAGATCACGTCTGAACAAATCATGCCAGCGGGTTAAATAGGCCCGTTCTGCCTGGGCGTCTTCTATGGCCAGCTCCACCTCATCCAGTCTCGCTTCCAGTTCATGCCGGGTTTTGTAACCCAGATGAACACGGGGGGCCGGCATCGCCAAAGGCTCTTCCTCGTTTACCACGACCACATAACAAAACCGGCCGTCGCGCCGGATAATTTCCCAAACCGGTGCCTTGATTTTCGGAATGTCTTTGTGGGGGATGACATAGAACCAAAGCCGAAGGTTACCCATTTCTTTCAGCGGCGGCAGCTCGAAGTCGCCCCAGGGAAGCATGTCCCGAATGCGTCTGATCAAAAAATCACGCTCCTCCATCAGGTCATGCAGGCGATTTCTGACTTCCAGCGTCCTTTTCTCAACCTCAACGGCATCGAACTTTTCTTTATTCAGAACCTGCCGTCTTCGCTGCGGATAAGTGTGCAGAAACTTCAACGCTTCGCGTGCTCCTGCCGTGGCTGCAGTCTCGACTATTGCCGCATTCGCCGAGGCCAGCGGAATAATCTGCACACACCCCATTGTCTGAAGATCAGCCAATAAAAGGTCCCGATCGGCCGTCATGCCAATGAAGGTCACCTTGTGCATCGTGACAAGACTCATAACACTTCCTCTGACTCAGCTTGGCGTTGCTGTAGCTGTTTTTTCTTGGCGAGCTTGGAAGTGACTACGCTGGCTCGCTCGGCATCGCCAAGGAAAATGCGTATTTTTTGGATATTCTGCTTGGCAGTGGGAATCAGGATTTTTTCGAACAGATTGACTCGTTGCGTGATTCTCCGCACCTGAATTTGAAGAATACGCTGGCGCTCGCCGGCAATCTCGGCGCGCATGCGCTGCTCCGCGGCATCCTTCAAGCGTTGTACTAGCGTGTCAACCCAGGGAGGCGTAGCAAGCCGGGAATAGTCGGCGACCGTACAGTCGATGCTGTCCAGAAAGGGCAGTTTCACGCCGACGACATTCTGTTCGACAACCTTATAACTGTTGAATCTTACGAGTCCGCCAAGACGAAATTCCTTGTCGGCAAGCATGGGCAACTCCTCGCCGATCCGGGTTTCCAGCGCGTCCACGGCGGATTGGGCGGCCGCATAGTCTTCCTGGGCTTTTTTTTCTTCCATCGTTAACTGCCGGCGTTTCAGATCAAGCGAGGGCAACAGCCGCTGGTACAGCTTCAGCTGTTCCTGCTGCTCATGTAGCGCGTGTTTGCTAAGTTTGAGCTTCGCCATAACGATTTACGCAACTTGACCCACAGTTTCACTCTCTTCGGCTTCGCTATGGGCAGATTTTGGAAAATATTTATCGATCAGGTTTTGCTTCATCAACAGTTCCTTGGGATCGAAGCATTCAGAGAGAGTCAACCAGCAGAGGTCCAGCGCCGCGATAACCGGCAGTGAAACGTCGATATCCATGAATCTCTCCTTGAACAAACGGCCGAACTTGAGTAATTTTTCGTCGAAAGGTGAAAGTTCAAAGGCCATGGCCTGTTTTTTTTGCGCTTCCACCGCGCCGGAGTAAAAGCGGATCATGGTATTCATAATCTGGCTG
>Ga0207968_100759_pt1 | contig 10820 bp, 9 predicted proteins | sample LakWasMet21_HOW5_2_FD_183867 | JGI IMG/M metagenome (GOLD analysis project Ga0207968, IMG submission 183867) | Freshwater sediment methanotrophic microbial communities from Lake Washington under simulated oxygen tension - Sediment Metagenome... | ecosystem: Environmental > Aquatic > Freshwater >...
ATGCGGTGTTAGTTTGGCGGTGGCGCGCCTTGAAATCATCAGCTTCAATTCGCTTTTGGCTCATTTCCATCGCTCACTTTTTTACTATGTTAATCTCTAAAGTAGGTAATTATCCGCCTGTTATTTCTCCAAATAAGCCTGGTTTAATGGCAGTGCCTTGTTGGATGAGAGCGATATAGGAGTAGGCGGCTCGGGCTTGCGTAGCAATTTAACCGTCGCTAAATTTTTGAGGATTTTTGGGTAGGACACCCAGAAAAATCTTTACTAAAAATAGCGACTCGCTTGCAAACTCGAGCTGAGGTGACAGGCAGTGTTTGGATATATGGAAGTCTTTTACAACTGTGAGCGATTGCATTTTGTCGCCACTAGATAACTGATTGCAGCACAAAGCTGCTTAATCAGACGTCCCAGAAAGTGTTGGCACATCATCTATCATAGGTAGCTTCGTTGCTGGTCGATGATGGCTATACGGGGAAGTCTAGCCGACTAGCTACAAATGATCCTGGGGGAGAAGGTTTTTTGTGCGGTTAGGAAAATGCCGAAGGCTTTGGAGAAATACTGATCGTTTGCACAACACCTTGATTCAACGAATAACGCCCATTTTTTTTAAAGAATGGGAAATGCAAGTTGCTATAGTCCAGTATTTTTTCAATCGAACCAAATTATTCACCATTAATTGCATTTAATGGTGAATTTTATTGGATATAATTTTAATATGATGTATAATTTTCCTTCTTAATTGAGGGGCCATAGCTCAATTGGTAGAGCGCAACACTGGCAGTGTTGAGGTCAGCGGTTCGATTCCGCTTGGCTCCACCAGATATTATAAATAGTTAATTACTAGTCCCCATCGTCTAGTGGCCTAGGACACCGCCCTTTCACGGCGGTAACGGGGGTTCGAACCCCCCTGGGGACGCCATTATTAAAAACAATGGGTGTCAGTTTAAGTTGTAAAAAGTTAAATAAGCTCCTTAGTCCCCATCGTCTAGTGGCCTAGGACACCGCCCTTTCACGGCGGTAACGGGGGTTCGAACCCCCCTGGGGACGCCATATATCAGTGCATCAGTACTATTCTGGTTTGTATTAAATATTTGATACGTAGAATCTAGATTGTCTATACCAACTATAAATTTAGTTAAATTGTAATTATTCGGCCTAATTTTCAAAAATAAAGCTTGATAAGGGGGTTCGCTAAAGTCCACATTCAAAATGCCTTTACCGAAAAAACCGTTAATTGTCTCTATAGACGCGAATAGTCTGCTTGCATAACCAAATTAATTTTCTTGTCATAGCTTGACAGTTACAGAACAGCGCACCTTGAAGGCCTTCGGGTTTTTGAAGCTGCCTTATAATAACTGTCAATTCAGCACGTTACGGGTTTAGTCGATAATATCGACGTGGAATCCATGGTCAAAAAATTTCAGCAATTTTTCGCCGAAAAAACGCAGCTGTCGCCAGCCTTATGGTCGACGGTAGTAGTTGAAATCTGTAATCATGAATAAATATTTCTCCCAATTCAACCTTATTGATGAGTAAACCGATGACCGACTCATGCATGACTTCGAGTTTGGAGAAGCAAATTGTCTTACGTGTCAGCCGTTTGATCCAGGTTCTGAGGTTCAAGTTTTTGCGCTCAATTTTCTGGGTGTTACGTTTGCTAACCTCATGTTTGTCAGCATCCAAATGGCGTGAATAAGCGCCCCAATCATCGGTGTACCCAAAGGGCATAAATAATAATGGCTGATACCCAGCGCCTTAAGGTTTTTAAAAACGTCATCTGTCTGTTTGCCAAACACATAAGACAAGATCGTATTGGTGGCGTGGTCAACGGCACTGGTGCCCTTGGGTATACCAACACCAGCGTTGATTGGACTTGGCTTCCACATACGACCACTGCTCATCCGTCTCCACTTCCAGTCTAACGCTCAGTTCACCGTCGCGTCTTAAATCAGTCAATCGGGGGTTAACTTGTACGAGGCAGTCGCCTTTTTTTTAACGTGCTGATCACCGTGTTCTTGTCGATCTTGAGCGCTCTCGCCGTGTCACGGATACCACTCCCATTAATGGCCATGTCTACCAATTGTGCCTTGATACCCGGTTCATAAGTACGGTAACGGTATTCCAGTATGAGGCTTTTGGTGGTGCACTCGATATTGTCGCAACGGTAACGCTGCACGCCACTGGCGCTTCGCCCCGCTTTCATAAGGTGGTTGCTGCCGCAGTCGGGGCAGACGATTTCTTGATAGTGGGTCATAGTTGGCAATACAAGATATTTCAGATTTCACCCACTACCCTTCAGTTGTCGCACATTCTTAGGCACACCTTCACTAGTCATTTTGTCATGGGTGACGGAAACATTCGGGCGCTACAGCAAATACTTAGGCACTTACCTCTCTTCAAATGACAACGAGGTATTCACATTTGGCCCTCTAGTTACATTAATCAGGTTGTTGCTTTGAACCCGTTGGCTGGTATTAATAACCCTATATCTGGTTAAGGTTATTATTCGCGGTGGAAAGAAACCGGCAGACATAAAAAAACCAGTCGAGTAAAAAACCCTAACTGGTTGATTTATGTAGTATTTATGGTGGGTCGCATGCGATTCGAACGCATGACCATCGCATTAAAAGTGCCCAATTTGTAATGTAAGTAATTGTTTTTATTTAATAAATAAAGACGCTCGTTGCGCAAAAAAGCAGTACGATGCAGCAAGAATCACAACTAACTCACGCAAAAGTTACGCATAAATTAAGGGTATATTCGAAAAGCTATAGAAACGAAACACCGAGACTGCTCCGATTGCTTCCGGTTGGAGCGATTTTAGCCGGGTGGGGCTCCACCCACTGGTAAAGCGCTCCTTTCACTCGCCCATATTGCCATGACCGCTTATCAACAGAAAGAGGACAGAGTATTTTAGGGTGCAAAAGGATATGTCGACCAAAATGCCGATAGTCAGAAGTCTATAAAGCATAGAACGTGATTTCACACAATAATCAATTTATGGAAGGAAGTGCTCGTAGCCGCTCCACGGCAAAATCGACGAAGGCCCTTACCTTCGCTGCTGCTTTTCGTCCCTCCTGATAGACAACATGGACGGGCAGTGACGTATTTTCGAAATCAGCGAGAACAATTTTGAGCTTTCCAGACATGACTTCCGGTGCAATCTGGTACGACAGCATCAACGTCAGTCCACGTCCGGCGACCGCGGCAGCGATGGCCACATCTGCCGTATTGACCGTAAGTCGAGTCGAGAATGGGATGGTAATGCCACCTTCTGGTCCTTTAAAGTTCCATTCCGCCCGCGACGACAGACTGGAAAACTGCACAATATCATGTGTACTAATGTCTTCTGGCACCTGGGGAATTCCACGTGCGCCGAGATAGTCGGGCGAAGCACAAATCACCCGCCGAACAGATCCCACGCGAATAGCAGTGAGGGAGGAATCCGGCAACTCACCGATCCGCACAGCCACATCAAGTCCTTCATCCATTAAATTGACCACGCGATCTACAAACAGTGTTTGTACCGATACTTCGGGATAACGTTCCAAAAAATCGATCAGCAATGGGGCCACATGCATACATCCGAAACGCGTGGAAGCTGTTACCGACAGTTTTCCACGCGGAGCACGGTGTGCTCCAGCAACTGACTCTTCAGCCTCATCGAGATCCCCCAAAATACGTCGGCAATCCTCTAAAAATCGCAGGCCTGCTTCGGTCAGCCGGACTTGTCGGGTAGTCCGATGAAACAACATGACTCCAAGATGATCTTCCAAGGCGGCGATGGTGCGAGTGACGGCAGGCGGAGACATAAATAGTTTCCTCGCAGCCGGAGCGAACCCTTGGGTATCTGCCACAGCCACGAACACCTGCATTGAGTGAAAACGATCCATATTATTCCAGTTGATGAAATAGTGACTTGTGATTTTAGGTTATTCATTACTTTATGTAAATTCCGTAACCTATCCCCGTGCCGAGAATTTATCCCGGCACCGCCACAAACCTGAACCTACTCATCCTTGGAGAGCAATTATGTCCCGTATAACCGTCGTTGATCCAACCGCCGCAATCGGCGAAACCAAAACCCTTCTGGACGCTGTCCAAGCTAAACTGGGCGTCACCCCTAACTTCATTCGCGTACTTGCTAATTCCCCAGCCGCTCTCGGATCGTTCATAGGCCTTCATAGCATTGCCGATACTGGCAAGCTTGATCTGAAGACTCGTGAACGCATTGCTGTTGCCCTAGCTCAGCAAAACAGCTGCGAATACTGTTTGTCGGCTCACACTGCTATCGGCCGCAAAGTGGGTCTGACTGGCGATGAAATTACCGCCAATCGACAAGGCACTTCACATGATGCAAAGGCCTCAGCCGCTGTTGCTTTCGCCCGTGCCTTGGTGGAACACAAAGGCGAGGTCACCAACGCTGAACTGGATGCGGTACGACAGGTGGGTTACGGCGATGCTGAGATCGTTGAGATCATCGTTCATGTCGGCATGAATCTTCTAACCAATATTCTTGGTAAGGCCAGCCGGGTAGAGATTGACTTCCCGAAGATCGAGCTGAAACAGGCTGCTTAATAACTTTTGGCGAGCAGACGCTTTGGCACCGGCTCTTATCAAATTAAATTCATAAAAAATTATCAGAGAACTGTCATGAAAAACAAATTCACACTTACAGCTGTCGCTCTATGCATTGCATCATTAGTGCCCACTATTGGCGTTGCCGATTCTGACAAATCCGACGAAACGGTCTATACCCTTTCCAATGATACCACTCAGAATGAGGTGCTTTCTTTTCAACGATTTAGCAACGGTCATGTGGAAACTGCCGGCCATTTTCCAACGGGTGGGGTAGGAACTGGGCACGGCTTGGGTAATCAGGGCGCTTTGGCACTGAGCGACAACAAGCGTTACTTGTTCGCCGTCAATGCTGGTAGCAACGACCTGTCGGTATTTCGGGTTGAACATGATGGTCTTAAACTTATTGATCGTGCCGCTGACAAAGGATTGACGCCGGTCAGCGTGACCGTTAGTCATAATCGCGTTTATGTAGTCAATGCAGGGGATGATTCCATCTTCGGTTTCGAGTTCAATCCCTCAACTGGCAAGCTGAAGCCTTTGCCAACATCCTACCGAAAACTCAGTGCTGAAGGCACCGGTCCAGCGCAGATCAGTTTCGACCGGGATGCGGATGCTTTAGTCGTCACCGAAAAAGCGACCAATAAAATCACTACCTTCTCGCTGAATGACAACGGCATCCCGCTAGATCGTCATGTTATCGATTCTGCCGGCACCACACCTTTTGGATTCTCCTTCGGCAAACACGGTCAATTTTTTGTCGCCGAAGCACAAGGTGGTGCAGTAAACGGTGCAACTGCGTCTTCTTACCAACTACTGGAAGATGGAACGGCTCAATTGATCGACGGTGCCATTGCGGTTGGCCAAACGGCCGCTTGCTGGTTGATTACTACTCCCAATGGGCGCATTGCATTCACTGCGGATACCCCAGCCAGTGCTATTTCTTCGTTCAGCATCAATCGTGGTGGACACTTGTCACTGCTGAACGCGAAAGCAGCGACAGAAGATCATCCGACTGACCTTGCCATTGCCTCAGATGGATCAATTCTCTATACGCTCAGTGGCGGCGGTCACAGTATCGGTGTTTATAGCATCAACAAGGCAGGCGCACTCAAAAAGCTGGAAAGTCTTGATTCCTTGCCAGTTGGCGTCACCGGACTCATTGTTCGCTAAGCCGCTAGGATAAGATTTTACAGGCGCTTAGGTTTCTTGACCTCAGCGCCTGTTTCATTAGTGGGCGAATAACATCTCATTTTGGGAGCCTAAACGATTCCTTTGATGGCAAATCACTATGTTCTGAGTCACCTTCATGGTGCTCTGTTTATACAGGGGATGGCACAGAGTGTAATAAACAAAATATTCACAACACTGTTTGGGACTAAAGCCATGAACACACTCCACGTCGACGTAGCCATTATCGGTGCCGGCACAGCTGGTATGAGCGCTTACCGTGCTGCTCGCGAACACACAGAAAATCTAGTTCTGATTGAAGGCGGTCATTATGGTACGACTTGCGCCCGCGTCGGTTGTATGCCCAGCAAGCTGTTAATTGCCGCCGCAGAAGCCGCCAAAAATACGCACGAAGCACATCGCTTCGGAGTTAGGACGGCCCAAGTGTCAATTGATGGATCTGCGGTTATGAAAAGAGTTCGTGACGAACGCGATCGCTTTGTTGGCTTGGTAATAGAAACAGTTACCTCTTGGCCGTTAGAGCATCGATTAGTTGGTACTGCCTGTTTTCTAAATGCTCATCAGTTGCAGGTCGGCGACCACTCAATAGTTACAGCAGACCGGATCGTTATTGCAACCGGATCACACCCTGTCATCCCTGAAGGTTGGATAGAGGAATTAGATCATCGATTAGTCATTAACGATGACATTTTCGATTGGGATGACCTCCCTGCAAGTATTGCCGTGTTTGGCGGTGGCGTCATAGGCCTGGAAATAGCTCAAGCATTACATCACTTAGGCGTCCGCGTGCGCCAATTCGGACACAGTGGAGCTATCGGTCCGCTTACCGATCCTTCAATACTTAACTATGGCAAAGCACTCTTTACTTCCAAATATTCATTTGCTCCAGATAGCCAAGTCGTTACTGTTAGACGTGATGGCTCCGGTGTCGCCGTTACCTATAATGAATCTGGCTTGGCACATTCGGAGCATTTCGAATATGTCTTAGCGGCTGTGGGCCGTCGTCCCAACCTTCAAGGCTTAGGATTAGAATACTCTGGACTACCTATAGATCACTTTGGTCAACCGGTTTTCAACAGGGCCACAGGACAGATAGGCGACAGCCATATCTTCATCGCTGGTGACGTCAGTGGTGACCGTTCCATACTTCATGAAGCCGCGGATTCAGGTCGCATCGCGGGCGACAATGCCGGACGCTTTCCTGATATTCGAGTAAGACCACGTCGTGCCCCCCTGGTCATTGCCTTCAGTGCTCCTCAAATTGCTCTGGCAGGAGCCACCTATCAAGCGCTATGCAAATCAGGCACCGTATTTACGGTTGGTGAAGCTAGCTTTGACGATCAGGGTCGCAGTCGAGTTATTGGCCATAACCAAGGCCTCTTACGAGTCTATGGCGAAGTCGGAAGTGGTCGGTTTTTGGGTATGGAAATGATCGGACCTGCTGCGGAACATATTGGTCATTTACTAGCCTGGGCAGTGCAGCAGCAAATGACCGTTCAGGAAATGCTGGATTGCCCGTTTTATCACCCGGTAATTGAGGAGGGGGTACGTAGCGCACTGCGAGCACTACGCCATGCATTACTTATGGGGCCAGTTTCTCCAGAACGCTGCCTCGATTGTGGCCCAGGCGCTTAAATCATCTACAACTAAACAAAGTCACCAGGAGAAATTAGTATGATCGACGTCTATACAGCCAACACGCCCAATGGCATCAAAATACCTATCGCCCTGGAAGAAATGGGTGTTCCCTATCGCATTATTCGAGTCGACCTCAGTCGGGATGAACAAAAGAGCCCAGCCTTTCTATTGCTCAACCCTAATGGCCGAATACCGGTAATTGTTGATACCGAAGCCGCAGCGGGGCCTTTGAGCATATTCGAATCTGGAGCAATCTTGCTTTATCTCGCTGAACGGTTTGGCCAGCTTATACCCATTAATCAGGTTAACCGGATTCGGATGCTGGAATATCTATTTCTACAGGTGGCAGGTGTTGGTCCCACCTTTGGTCAAGCTGGTTACTTTCTTAGAGTCGCACCCAACAATGTACCCTTTGCAATTGAGCGTTACCAGGCCGAGGCCAGACGACTTATCGGTGTGCTTGATTTGCGGTTGGCGAATCATCAATGGCTAGCTGGAGATGACTTCACCATCGCGGATATTGCCCATTTCGGCTGGCTACGCAATCCTGGCTATGCCGGTGTCGATCTCGATAAAGCACCCAACGTTCAACACTGGGTCAAAAGAATTTCGGAACGGCCAGCCGTGCAGCGAGGCTTAGCAGCAGTTGCTTTGTACTAGAGCTGTTATATTGTATAGTTCGTTCGGTTCATCAAGAGGCGACCATCGATGAGAATCTATACCATTTTTCATTATTGGTGGTTTTTTACACCGTCTTAACCTGATGAACTTTGAGCTTTTGATCTTCTTAAAAAATCCTTTTGCGGGAAGATGTTAAACGGCTTTTACCTCACCGCCATCCATCCTTAAAGTCGAACCAGTCATCCATCTCGCTTCGGGAGAAACGGCAAAGGCAATCAATGCGGCAATTTCTTCAGGTCTGCCAAAGCGCGTAATGCCGCTCTCCTTGGTAAAAGTTTCCACTGCTGTCTCATAATCCAGGCCACGGGCTTTAGCAAAGTTTTCGAGCATCTTGCGGCGCCGATCCGTCATCACCGGCCCTGGAAGGACGCTGTTAACCTGAATATTATCGACGATGCCTTGTTCTGAAAAAGCCTTGGCTAAAGCTGCAATGGCAGCATTTATAGAGCTTACGGCGGCTAAAGATGGCTTAGGAGTGATCGCCATCGTCCCCGACATAAAAACAACCGATCCTTTGCTTGCCTGTAAAGCTTGCCATGACGCAATCACCAATTTCCGCGCTACGTGGAACTTAAGGGCCATGCCATCCTGCCATTCGGCATCGGTCATGGTAAGGATAGAGGTTTGTGGTACGGCGCCGGCGATATTAATAACCGCGTCTATACGTCCACTAGCATCCAAAGTTTTATAGACCACACTTTGGACGGCAGTTTCGTCACACATATCTTGTGCAAGCACAAGTGCCGTACCTCCGGCGGCACGGATTACAGCAGCCGTGGAGTGCAAGTTTTCGGCATTACGGGCGACGACTACAACCAAACTAAAGTCTTGTGCCAAACGAATAGCTGTTGCCCGGCCTATGCCACGGCTGGCGCCAGTTACAATAACAGTGCGATTGTCAGTCATACGTTTTTATCCTTATCGCGTAATATGTCTTCGATGGTAATTATTGCCATCGATAAGTCAGGAATCGGGCCGGCTGCCTCTACGGAAAATCTTTGGACATACCGGCCTCGTCTCAATCAGGAAAATTACCTGCCTGAAAAGGTTGTCTTAATTTCAGTCGCAATATCAGCTGCGTGTTCTTCAAGGGCAAAATGGCCTGTTTCGTACCAGACGATTTTTGTCGCCGGAATGTCTTTTTTAAAGGCTTCGGCACCCGCTGGGATAAAGAACGGGTCATTTTTGCCCCAGACAATGAGAGTCTTAGGCTGATATTTTTTAAACAACACATGCCAGGCATCATAAGCACCGACATTGGTTTTGTAGTCTTCAAGCAAGTCGATTTGGTAAGCCTCGGTACCTGGACGGTCAAGCAAGGCCTGATCAATAGTCCAATTATCAGGATTGATGGCTTCAGGGTCTTTTGCACCAAAGGTATATTGAAATTGCGTGGTTTCTGCTTTTAAAAAACTGCGAGCGGCTTCTTCGGTAGCGGCATTGCGCGCTTCCCACAAAGGCAGGAAAACTTTTTTTGGTGCGTCGCCCACGCCTTCCATATAAGCATTGGAATTTTGCACCACAAAGCCTTTTATCGCTTCGGGGTGTTCTGCAAATAAGCGAAAACCTACTGGGCCGCCGTAATCTTGCATATACAAAATGTACGATTGCACATTCAATTGTTCCAGTAGACCTGACACATGATCTGTCAACGCCGCAAAGGTGTATTTAAAGTCTGTGTTTGACGGTGCATCAGAGTGTCCAAAACCGATATAGTCTGGAGCAATGAGATGGAACTTATCAGCTAAGGCTGGAATAAGTTTACGGTACATATGTGATGAAGTGGGGAAGCCATGCAACAGCACAATGGTGGGATTTCTAGGGTCTCCTGCTTCACGGTAAAAAACCTTAAGACCTTTGACCGTCGCATAACGATAATACGTTTTATTCATTTTTACTTCCTTATGATGAGTTGTGCTCAACTTAGCCGCTGAGGCGGAGTCAATTGAAAATGGTTGAAAGAATAGTGCAGCGGATACCGTAATGGCGGCTGCAGCTGATGAGAGTGTTTTTGTTTTATTCATAACATAACCTAGTAACCTCTAAAATAGAGAGTTAATGGTGACAAAATAATAGTAACCTGTCAATAGTATTTTTAAGGGTTACGGTGTCGTAATTAAAAACGCGGGGTATTTATTAATTTTGGAAACAGGTTTTGGGGGCAGAGAAGATCAGGAAATTATTTTTTAACAATGGGTTAACGAAAATTGCAATACTGCTAACTTGAAATATCCACATCAATGCCTAGCAGAAATTGCTGAGTGGATAACGTTGCGTATGGCGACATCCAAGAAAGATATAAAAGACTTGAGAAATTAAACCTACAAAGAAGTGATGAAAAGGAACGAAGAGTTCCGTTTTGTAACAGTCTGGTATTGATAGGTATTTTGAAGCGTTAAGGGCAGGATCTTAATCCTGCCCTTAACGCTTCACCTTGACGGATACTGAAACCAGTTTTGGCTGCTGTCCGAAAATATCATTTGCAATGTAAAGGCTGTGCGGTAGGACATTGATATTTAGTTAGGAAATGAAACTTTCTGGCGTGTTGGCGATAAGCGTCTGTAGGAATAGTGTGGGCAAGCGAGTCGCTAAGTTTTGAAGGGTAATTTCCTTGCTCCTGCGTGAAATCATCAAAACTTAGCGACGGTTAGATTGCTACGCAAGCCCCGGCTGTCCTGCTCCAATATCGTTTATCCACGACAAGGTGGCTAAACATCGCAGCAATGACGTTA
>Ga0207968_100760_pt1 | contig 10814 bp, 14 predicted proteins | sample LakWasMet21_HOW5_2_FD_183867 | JGI IMG/M metagenome (GOLD analysis project Ga0207968, IMG submission 183867) | Freshwater sediment methanotrophic microbial communities from Lake Washington under simulated oxygen tension - Sediment Metagenome... | ecosystem: Environmental > Aquatic > Freshwater >...
AACGGTAAGCTGGTCGCTTGTGCCGCCATGCGGAAGCTGGTTCACCTCGCTTTCGCTATCTTAAAATCAGGCAAACCCTTTGACCCCAATTTTTCACTTGCTTAATGTGACTCAAGACGGTATCTATAAAACTCGGCTTAATTATTCTCCGGCATCAAAATAAAAGATTCCGGCATGCCCCCATGTCAATGGATACACGCCAAGTCTGACATAATGATGAAAACTTGAATAAGGCCAATCCGCTACCTGTCTTGCCTTGCCATGTTTTACCGGATTCCAATGGATATAATCGACATGCCGATTGAAGTCTTCCTGATCGGTGACCAGGTGCGCCCAAAATCGGCGCTGCCATATTCCCCGTTCTCTTTTGCTCACACGGCTTACCGAAATCCGTTCGCCTTTTTCGACAGAGCGGGAAAATTGCCCCTTGAGCAAATTCCAGCGGGTTGAAAAATCCGTATCGCCCTCGGGCAGCGTCCAGAGGCAATGTAAATGATCAGGCATGACAACAATCGCGTTGATATGAAAAGGATGTCTTTGTTTTACATAACGAAAAGCCTGACGCAGCGGGTCTATTTTATCGATTAATAAAGTATTATGGTTCCGCTCCGCGAGATTAACCGTAAAAAACCATGTTGCGCCAGGCGTGTAAACTCGACGATAGTTGGTCATGTAAAATTTCCTGCTGAATGATGACTTTTGTCAGTTCACCAATATAAATTGTATTTATCCAGTCGTCAGGATCATAGGACAGACTGAGGCACGAAACCATCAATCGCGATCAAAACTCTGTGGTAAAAACCGAAAAAAACAAAAGCAAAATCTGAAGCAAAGCCCGAAGGCAACTCCGGGCGCAAAGGCCTGGCAATGGACTCTTTTTGCACCTGGGATGGCGACATCCTGGTGCTGAATATTCTCGGTACGCCGAGCGCAAGCAAGGATGCCATCGGCAAGCCCAAAGGCCATCAACTCAAGGTGAGCGTCACCGCCGCGCCGGTCGGCGGCCGGGCAACCGACCATATGGTTCGATTCCTGGCAAAAGAATTTGGGATCACAAGCAATGACATTGAAGTCGTGTTCGGGCGCTTCAATGTCAACAAACAATTACGCATTAAATCGCCCAAGCAGTTGCCATCCGTGATCAGCAAGCATTTATCCCAATAACCAGATCCATCGGATGGGCTGAGGTACGAAGCCCATCAATCGCGAACGATGGGCTTCCTTCGTCAACTCCCCTTTGATCCGTAGCGGCCGGGATTCGCTGAACAGTTACACCATGAACATTAATGACAAACGCGACTGGTTTATTTAGACCGGCAAGTGGTTTAAATACCCCGCTTTCGGTGAAGTGCGTTGCAATTACCATCCCCAGCCGCCTCTATCCGTATCATTAAATATCAAATATAATCAACATATTATGCATTTTTTCACACCCGCAAACAGCATGGCATGATCAATGCTTGTATTCTTGCCGATGTCGGCTTCAACAGCACTGGACGTATAAATAAACATCAGCGGCTCGCTTGGAACCACAGCGATCCTTTGCCTAGAGTAGGCCGACAAAATGGCCGTATCTATACGGGTAAGAACGGCTTTATAGCCACCTTTTCAACACGGGCAATCGGGAGAAAATGATGTTCCATGAACAAACTGTCGGAATTTCTTCAGTATTTAGAATGATTGGTTTGGCTGTTTTTTTTCTGCTGGCCGCAAACTTCTTTGATCTCAAGTTATTAGCGAAGCATGGCCTGTCCGAAGGAAACAGCCGCCCAGTTTATTTGAACGAAGTCAAACAGACCGCCGCCCTGCACAAACCTTAGGCGTCAGGCCTTACATTTTCATTTAAACCCTGCTGTTCTATTTAAAGCATTTGTGATTTATACGCCAATGGCGTACGATTCAACGATGTTAACCATCATTGAATCGCCTCTGTTTTCGAAACTGTGACCTGACTATTGGTCGGATGAAGAACATCCAAGTTCACGGCCTTTCTTGCTGCAAATCCATTCGCGCGGGCGTTAGGCATTGCGCATCCGCACGGGATACGGAGCCGGCCCAGCCCCTCAGAAAATTTATTCCTTTACGCTCCAAATCCTGTGGCAAAACCGAAATCAGACACCGATATCCTCATTCCAGAGCGCCGGGTGATCGCGAATGAACTGCTTCATCATCTCGATGCAGCGGCCATCCTGCAGCACATCGACGATGACGCCACGGCTTCGCAGCAAGTCCTCCTCGCCCATGAAGGTGATGTTTTCGCCGATGACGACACGGGGAATACGGTAAAGCAAAATCGCGCCCGTACACATCGCGCAGGGCGAGAGCGTCGTATACAAAATGCTCTGCGTGTAGACCGACGCCGGCAGGCGGCCACTATTCTCCAGCGCATCCATTTCGCCGTGCAGGATCGCGCTGCCACGCTGCACCCGGCGATTATGGCCCCGGCCGATGACCTTGCCCGCATGGACGAGGACTGAGCCGATCGGGATGCCGCCTTCCGCGAGGCCGGCCTCCGCCTCGGCGATGGCTGCGCTCATGAAGAGGGCCGCGTTGTGGAGGGGATCGAAATGCACGAGAGTCGCCTTAAACAATAAATAACACAAGAAATGGGTTTCATTCGGTAGAATACGGGGAATACCCGAATCAAGTCAATCGAGCACGTCGAGACACCGGAACTCGGCGCGGCATGCCGCACCGACGCGCCCCCTTTTGAGGAATCCATGATAAAGATCAGCATCCTATACCCGAACCATCCAGGCAGCCGCTTCGACCTGGCTTATTATGTCGACACGCACATGCCGATGTCGATTGAACACTTGAGCGCCCATCCGGGCTTCAAGGGCGTTTCGGTGGAACACGGCCTCGCCGGCGTCATGCCAGGCAGCGAAGCCGCCTATGTCGCGATGTGCCATTTCTTGTTCGCCTCGATGGACGACTTCGTAGCCGCTTTTTCCCCTCACGCCGCCATGCTCCAGGGCGATATGCCAAACTACACCGACATCGAGCCGGTGATTCAATTCAATCAAGTATTGATCTCTCGATAGGCCTGCATCGGACCAGACGAGCAAACCAGGTAAGGCACCCGCAATACCGCTAAACTTACCCTGCCGGAATGACGCGCCTCGGGGTTCGCAGGCAACAGCCTGCGAACCCGACGTCCCCCGTCTGTGGTATATTTTTATCCAAGGGTTGATTGTTATATGAACGCCAACGTAAAAATCATCAAAAAGTTCGCGGCTGTCAGCGTACTGTTCATCGTCATTACCGGTTGCATGTTTCAAAAGCCGGATTATCTGCAGATGATCTCTCCGGCCGAATTAAACCGCATCATGCAAACCGAGGATATCTTACTGATCGACGTGCATACGCCCCCGCAGCGGCATATCAAGGGCACCGACCTTTTCATCCCCTTCAATGATGTCGCGGAATACCAGGACAAACTGCCCAAGGATAAAAACACCCCGATTTATCTGTATTGCGAGGGCGGGCCGATGGGCAATGCGGCGGCAAAGTCGCTTTACGAATTGGGTTATCGTCGCTTGATCAATCTGCAAGGCGGCGCGAGCGCCTGGAGGAAGGCGGGATTTGCTTTTGAATGAATGTCATTCATAAAGACAGTCGCTCAAATCCGGCAGCCGTGCCCAGTCAACCTCGCCCCGATTTTCGACGTCCTGCCCATAAGGAATCCCGGTTTCCAACTGGTGCTGGTGAAACACGCCGAATGCCTTGTCGAAATCCGCATTCAAAAAACCGCCGGTCAACTGCGCGGTGACGCAATAAAGTTCCGAATAATCTTTGCATTGTCCTGACGAGCAGGCATTGATGCGGTCGCTGAGCAGGCGCATCAACGACAACACCGTGCCGTCATGCCGCCAGACTATCGGCTGCTCATCCACCTCGAATTCGCAGCCGCGCTGCGCAATCGCGTTCAACGCCAGATAGACCAAGGCGGTCAGCCGGGTCAGGATTGCCGCCATATCGCCCTGTCTGATCGCCAGCAGCACCTGCTTGCCCGCTTCCAGCAGCCATGCCTGCCGCATCACGATAGCCATGTCGGAAACATGCTCGGCTGGCGGCGGAAAATCAAACTTTTCGCGGAATTCCCTGACTGCTTGCAAATGTTTGTTCATTGCCGCTTCCTGAGATGAAGGTTTTTTGCGTTCGTAAAGCGCTGATATTAGGGCATACCGACGCGAAAAATCACCTAATACCAGCGCTAAATGGGACCTCGGGCGGCAGCGGTTGGTTCATTTCAGGGGATCGAGAAAGTTAGTCTTTAAAAACCTGGTCTTCGGTCAGGTAAAACTGATTCAGTATGCCGACCGAACGGATATGCTTGCTGCCGATCGCGGTATCGTAGGTACTGAAAAAAACATAATCCTTCCGCTCCGTCTGCTGGGCCATCAGCCTGGACGCGACCCCGCCCAGCACGGAGCCGATCATGCCCTGGAGCGGATCGTTGGCTTGCTGGGTTTTGTCGAGAATGCGCTGATTGATGAAGTGGTCGTAGTTGTCCAACTTCGGATTGGTATAGGCCAGAAATCCGAGGAAAACGAGCACGATCAAGGTAGAAGCCAGCAGTTTCATGAGTCTCTCGCTAAAAGGCAGGGCGGCAAACGGATTAGCGCTTGCCACCGCTAAAGCATTGACAGATCAATGCTTATTTAAATACGCCGGCCGGAAACTGCATCGTCATGCAGTGCAGGCTGCCGTACTGATGCACCAGCGGCCGGCAGGGGGTCGGGATGATCTTGTGCTCGGGGAAACAGCCGGCCAGACGTTCCAGCGCCACCGCATCCATCGGATCGTCATAGACCGGCACCATCACCGCCTGATTGATGATCAGGAAGTTCGAGTAATTGGCCGGCAGTTGGCGGCCGTCTTCGTCGAAGAGCGCTTGCGGCAGCGGCAAGGGAACCAGACGATACGGCTTGTTACCGCGCGTGCGCAACGCCTGCAGCTGGATTTCCATGTTTTTCAGACTGTCGTATTGCGCATTGGTTTCATCATCCGATGCGGTATAGGCGATCGTATCAACGCTGCAAAACCGCGCCAGGGTGTCGATATGCGCGTCGGTGTCGTCGCCGGGCAGGTTCGGCTGATCGATCCAGAACACGCGCGCTGCGCCGAAGCTCAAGCCGAGCTGGCGCTCGATCTCGTGCTTGCTCAGCTCCTTGTTCCGGTTCGGGTTCAGCAGGCATTGGCGGGTCGTCATGATCGTGTCCCGGCCGTCGCTTTCGACGCTGCCGCCTTCGAGGATGAAGTCGATGTCGAGGCTTCTGACGCCCGCAAAGGCCGGCGACGCCAACAGTTTCTGATTCAGCGCATTGTCGTCGTCATGCGGATATTTCTCGCCCCAGCCGTTGAAACGTAGATTCAACAGCAGTGGCTCGCCATCTTCCTCGACGGTCAGGAACACCGTGTCCCGGACCCAAATGTCATTCACCGTCGCGTGGATGAAGACGATGTTGTCGTTGCTGTCGATCAGGCCGCGGACGCGGTTCTCGTGCGCCTCGTCGCGGCAAACGATGAACAGTTTTTCATATTGGCTGATCGTTTCGGCGATGAAACGATAGGAGGTCTCGACTTCTTCGAGATGAATGAAATCGCCGGTCTCATGCGGCCAGGCGATCAAAACGGCGGCTTGGGGTTCCCATTCGGCTGGAAAGCGGATCATGTGTGTGAGTTTCCTAAGGTTAGCATTTCCCTGGCGTGCGCCAGGGTGTTTTCGGTCAGATTGACGCCGCCCAACATGCGGGCGACCTCGAGTACACGTTCCTCGTCTTCGAGTACGCGCACGGTCGATGAAGTGATGTCGGCCTGCTGGTTTTTCGCGACGAACAGATGGTGATGCGCTTGCGCCGCGACCTGCGGCAGATGCGTCACGCACATGACCTGGCGGTTCTGGCTCAGGCTCCTGAGCTTCTGGCCGACGATCTCGGCGATGCCGCCGCCGATGCCCGAATCGACCTCGTCGAAGATCATCGTCGGCGTGGTCTTGTCGCTCGACGTGGTGACCTGGATCGCGAGACTGATCCGCGCCAGCTCGCCGCCGGAGGCGACTTTCGCCAACGGTTTCGGCGGCATGCCGGGGTTCGCGCTGACCAGAAATTCGATCTTGTCGAGGCCGTTCGGCTTCGGTTCGTTGCCGTCCAGGCTGCTCAGCTCGACCCTAAATTCACCCTGCGGCATGCCGAGTTCCTTGATCATCCCCGAAATCTGCTGACCGAGCCGCTTGGCCGCCTGCCCGCGTTTTGCGCTCAGTTCGGCGGCCAGCTCACGGTATTGATCGAGGAACTTCGCGACGTCCGCTTCGAGCGTTCCTAGCCTTTCTTCGCTGTGCGTCAGATTGTCGAGTTCGTGCGCGAGCTTTTGCGCCAGGTCCGGCAGCTCCTCGGGCGCGGCATGGTGCTTTCGGCTCAGGCTCTGGATCACGCCGATCTGGTTTTCGAGGTCTTCGAGCCGTTTCGGATCGGCTTCCTGCGACTCCAGAAAGCGGCGCAGTTCCAACGCGGCTTCCTCGATCTGAATCTGCGCTTCCGACAGCAGCGAGCAGACATTATTCAGTTCCGGCGCGAAGCGGGCCAAGTGATTCAATTCGTGCACGCAGTGGCCGAGCATCCGGAGCACCGACACCTGATCGTTTTCATACAGCACATCGATCTGCTGCTGGCCCGCGCTCAGGATCTGGCCGAGATTGGCCAGCTTGCTGTGTTCGTCGGACAGGGCCTGATAATCGAAATGCGTCAGATCGAGCTGGTTCAGCTCGTCCAGCTGATAGCGCAGCAATTCCTCGCGCTCGCTGTGATCGAAGCTGGCTTTCTTCAGCGCGGCCAGCTCCCGGTGCGCCAGATGCCATTGCCGGTAGGCCGCGTTCAGACGGTCGAGCAGCGGCTGGTTTTTCGCGAACGCATCGAGCAGGCGGCGTTGTTCGTCCGCGCCGAGCAGCCGCAGATGCGCGTGCTGGCCATGAATCTCGACCAGTTTTTCGCTGAGTTCCTGAAGCGATTGCAGGGTGACCGGGCGGTTGTTGATATACGCCTTGGAGCGGCCGTCTTCACTCACGACCCGGCGGATCAGGCAATGCGCGCCGTCATCGAGGTCGTTTTCGAGCAGCCAGGCGCGCGCGCTCGGTGCATCGTCGAGATCGAATTCGAGATTGATCTCGGCGCGCTTCGCCTCCGGGCGCACGTAGCCGGAATCGGCACGGTCGCCGAGCGCGAGGCCGAGCGCGGTCAACAGGATCGACTTGCCGGCCCCGGTTTCGCCGGTCAGCACCGACATGCCTTTTTCAAGATCGAGATCGAGCGCCTTCACGACGGCCAGATCGATAATAGTCAAATTCAACAGCATGGGGCTCTCAACCGTTGCTCCAGTTCAGTTTCTTGCGGAGGATCTGAAAGAAATCATGGTCTTCCGGATGCAGAATTTTAATCGGTTTCGGATCTTTCTTAATCAGGATCTTATCGCTGATCAAGACGTCCGGAATTTGCAAATGATCGCAGGTGACCAGGGCCTTGATCTGCTTGGTCTGGCAAAAGCTCAGTTCGATCTCGGCGCCGCCTTCGATCACGATCGGCCGGTTCGACATCGTGTGCGGGTTCAGAGGCACCAATACCAAGGCATTCAGCGACGGCGACAGAATCGGCCCGCCCGCGGACAACGCATAAGCGGTCGAGCCGGTCGGCGTCGAAATGATCAGGCCATCGGAACGCTGCGAATTCAGGAACACGCCATCGATTTTGGTCACGATTTCGATCATGCTCGGCGTGATCCAGCGGTGTACCGCGACCTCGTTCAGCGCGGTCTCCTCGTGAATGACCCGGCCCTCGCGGATGATCTTCGCGCGCAGAAAATAGCGGTCTTCTTCCTTGTAATGGCCCTGCAGGATCGCTTCGAGGCGGCCCGGCAGTTCGTCCGGCGAAATATCGACCAGAAAACCCAGCCGGCCGAGATTGACGCCGATCAGCGGAATGCCGTAACTCACGATCGCGCGCGCGGCGGCCAGAAAGGTGCCGTCGCCACCGACCGCGATGACCAGCTCGCAATGGGAACCGATGTGCTCCGGCTGAACCGCCGCCGCATCCTTGCCAACGAGGCATTCGGCGCTGTCCGCGGCGACGACCACCCGATACCCCGCCTGCAGCAAATACTCGTAAATCAGCGCCAAGGTCCCGGCAATGCTGGGGTCGCTGGGTTTGCCGATGAGGCCGATGGTGTTGAAGGATGTCCGCATTGCAGGAATTCGCCGGTAAAGCTCGCGATTATACAAAAAAATCGTGACGCCATGATCGTTATTGGGGGAGGCGCGGGAAATGCGTTGAGCAAATCGCGTCGAAGAGGCTGGTTGACAATAAACGCTCTTGCTGCTAACTTGGCTTGTTGGCACTCGCCGCAATAGAGTGCTAAAAAAACGATTTCCGTTAGAGGTTAGTGTGAGTCACCCGCATCCATTAAATGAACGCTCGCTGCAGTTACTGAAGACCTTGATCGAGCGTTATATCAGCGACGGCCAGCCGGTCGGGTCGCGTGTGCTGTCGAAAGACTCCGAGTTGAAGCTGAGCCCGGCGACGATTCGCAACGTGATGGCCGACCTCGAAGATCTGGGCCTGATTCATTCGCCGCATACGTCCGCCGGCCGAGTGCCGACGGTCAGCGGTTACCGACTGTTCGTCGACAGTCTGCTGACGGTCAAGCCGTTGGAACTGCGCGAAGTGCATCGCCTGCAGGAAAGCCTGTCCTCGATCGACGATCGGAACCAGGCGCTCGGCGTCGCGTCACGTCTGCTCTCCGAACTGACGCAGATGGCCGGCGTGGTGACCCTGCCGAAGCGCGAAATGTTGTTTCTGCGCCATGTCGAATTCCTGCCGTTGTCGCATTCGCGCGTCTTGGTGATCTTCGTGACCAATGAGCAGGAAGTGCATAACAAGATCATTCATACCTCGCGCCTTTACAGCCCCGCCGAATTGCAGCAGGCGGCCAATTATCTGAATTCGATCTATTCGGGGCGCAGCCTCGCGTCGGTGCGCGACGCGGTGCTGCAGGAATTGAGGGACGACCGCGAACAAATGAATCAACTGATGCTCGATGCGATCCAGATGGCGCAACTGGCGTTCGACCCGAACGACAAGAAGGAAGATTTCGTGCTGAGCGGCGAAACCAATCTGATGGGCTTTTCCGAATTGTCCGACCGCGACCGCCTGCGCAGCCTGTTCGAGGCGTTCAGCCAGAAACAGGGCGTGATCCACCTGCTCGATCAATGCATGAAGGCCGACGGCGTACAGATCTTCATCGGCGAGGAATCCGGTTATCAGGCCTTCGATCATTGCAGCCTGGTCACCGCCTCCTATTCGGTCAGCGACGAAGTGGTCGGCGTGCTCGGCGTGATCGGACCGACACGGATGGCGTATGAAAAAATCATCCCGTATGTCGATATGACCGCAAAATTATTGAGCGCCGCCTTGAATCCGAAATCGGCATCCCCATCATAACACCCAAGATGATTTTGGGTGCGCAAGCATGCGCGTGACTAATTTTTTTGCAGGAAATTTTTGAATGAGTAAAGATCTGGAAAACACCGAAACCCAGGCGGCGACTGAACCCCAAGCCACGGCGGAAGCGACGCCGGCAACCGAGGCGCCGGACACCGAGCTGAGCGGACAGGAGCCGACGATCGAACAATTGCAGGCGAAGCTGGCCGAGGCCGAAAAGAAGGCTCAGGAAAACTGGGACAAGGCGGTCAGAACGGTCGCCGAAATGGACAATCTGCGCAAAAGAACGCAGCGCGACCTCGAAAGCGCGCACAAATTCGCGCTGGAAAATTTCGCGAAAGCGCTGTTGCCGGTGCTGGACAGCCTCGTCCTGGGCCTGCAGGCCGCGACCGGCGACAGTCCGGAAGTGCAAAAATTCCGCGAAGGCAGCGAACTGACCTTGAAGCAGTTCGAGACGGTATTTGACAAATTCCATATCGAAGCGATCGATCCGCTCGGCCAGCCTTTCAACGCCGACCAGCATCAGGCGATGATGATGCAGGAAATCGAAGGCGCCGCGCCGAATACGGTCGTGAACGTCTTCCAAAAAGGCTATCAATTGAACGGACGCCTGCTGCGGCCGGCGATGGTGGTGGTCGCGAAAGCTCCGCAAAAACCGGCAGTAAATCCCCCGATTATCGACGAGCAGGCTTGAACTCGACTAAACAGGCCCCATTACAAGAACAAATTCAACCCTAATAAACAAATTCAAGTCTGGAGCATTCAATGGCTAAAATTATCGGCATAGATTTAGGCACGACCAACTCTTGCGTCGCGGTCCTAGAAAACGGCGTCGCGAAAGTGATCGAAAACAGCGAAGGCGCGCGCACCACGCCGTCGATCATCGCCTTCACCAGCGATGACGAAGTCCTGGTCGGACAATCGGCCAAACGCCAAGCAGTCACCAATCCGAAAAACACCCTGTTCGCGATCAAACGTCTGATCGGCCGCCGTTTCAAGGACGATGTCGTGCAAAAAGACATCAAGATGGTGCCGTACAAGATCGCCGAAGCCGAAAACGGCGACGCCTGGGTCGAAGTGCATGGCAAGAAAATGGCCGCGCCGGAAATCTCCGCCCGCGTGTTGATGAAGCTGAAAAAAGACGCCGAAGCCTATTTGGGCGAAGAAGTTAAAGAAGCAGTGATCACCGTGCCGGCCTACTTCAACGACTCACAACGTCAGGCGACCAAGGACGCCGGCCGTATCGCGGGCCTCGAAGTCAAGCGGATCATCAACGAGCCGACCGCATCGGCGCTGGCTTTCGGCATGGACAAGCCGAAAGGC
>Ga0207968_100762_pt1 | contig 10801 bp, 23 predicted proteins | sample LakWasMet21_HOW5_2_FD_183867 | JGI IMG/M metagenome (GOLD analysis project Ga0207968, IMG submission 183867) | Freshwater sediment methanotrophic microbial communities from Lake Washington under simulated oxygen tension - Sediment Metagenome... | ecosystem: Environmental > Aquatic > Freshwater >...
ATATCGTCATGAGTTATAGAAACGTCATTAAATAAGTCAAGATTCGGCATTTACACTCCTAAGTTTTAAAAGAATGTGATGTAAATCCGTCTTTCAATTTAACATAATATACATTCAGTGTTAATTTTAAGACGGTAAGTAAATAATAGACCTAATTTAAGATGTTTCATAGCTCCATTTTTGGAGTGATTGAAATGTTAAGCAATACCAGCAAGTCAAAGCCAAATTCCACATTCTCAGTTTTAAAAATCGGTTCTTTAGTCCGCGTCACTTTGCCAATGTACGAGGGCAAGATGGCGATAGGCGTTGTTTCAGAATTTCAAATAGTATATGCCGCCGATAAAATTCACCTATTAATTTGGGTTGAAATGATACTGGACGGTGTAAACAGACCGTTCGAACCTGAAAACCTAGCAGTTTTACCACGCATCAAAAATGGCTTTGACCATGCCTTTGTTGCCGAACTCTTGAAAGAGGCGGCATAGCATGGCGGGGCAAATATCACAGCTTTTAAAACGAGAAAGCAAAGTCGCGGCGTTTAAAGTAGATGCCGAAAATTACGAAACCAGCTTAATGAATAGGCTGGACTTAATAGACGACAACATCGGCGAATTAACAGAAAAATCAAATGATGATGATATTAAGCAGATTGCGGAAAAACTAGCGCGGCGAATTGAATTTGACTTAAGCATGGTGCATAAAGTTGGTGTTCCTATTTTCATTAGCGTAATGAAACACTACTGTAACCAATACAGCGTTCGTTACCCTGAAGAGCATCAGCTGGAAAGCATAGTAGCGCGTTTAATAGATCGTGATTGGTGGCTTAGAAAACTGCGAGTTTCACACTTGCGGGCTTGTGAGTTTAACAGCTTGCTAGGGGGCAAAATTCACAAAGGCGCGGCTATGTATTGCAGCGATGAAACGCTAGAAAAGCGCCGTGACCAATCAAAGCGTAATAAAGAGATTTTAGACAAAGTTAGCATTATGAATGAAAGCGGCTACAAAATGACGCTTTCAGAGGCGGCAGCCGTTGGCATGGCAAACCCATTTAACAGGGTTTCGGAGCTAATCACTAGAACCAAAGGGTTTGGTGAACTGGCGGATAAATATAAGCACCTGTGCATATTCTTAACCATTACCGCACCTTCACGCTTTCACGCCGTTAACCACGAAGGCAAGGTTAACAAAAAATACAATAACGCAACCCCAGCAGACACACAAAAATACCTAACAAAACAGTGGGCGAAATGCCGTGCGCGTTTGGCGCGTGAGGGCGTTAAGTTTTACGGGTTAAGGGTTGTAGAACCACACCATGACGGCACACCACACTGGCACGCTTCTATATGGTTGAAAGATGAAAGCGACTTTAAAAAACTGCGTAGGGCGGTTAAAGATTATTTTCACAGGGCGAAAGAGTGCGATTACCTTGAGAAAGGCGCGTTAAAAAATAGGCTTAAGTTTAAACGCTGTGACAGTCGCGGCGCAGTGGGCTACATGCTTAAGTACATCCTTAAAAATATGCGTGCGCATGGTATTGAGGGCGAACAATCAGATGAAGGGGATATTAGAAGCGATGATAGCGCGGAACGTGTAGAGGCGTGGGCTACTGCATGGGGTATTAGACAGTTTCAACAAGTGGGCGGTCATTCTGTAACAGTATGGCGTGAACTTAGGCGGGTTGATGAAGTGGAGATACAAACGCGCCAGTTTGAAACAAACGACAAACTAGAAGTGCTAATGAGGGCATGGAAGGCGGCGCAAAAGCTAGGCGATAAAAAAGCAAACTATGCGGAATTTGTAGAGGCAATGGGAGGGCTGCAAACTAAGCCACGCGATAGCCTTGTTAAGTTGCAAGATGAATATTTAGTAACCGAGGGTAAGTATGGGGAATCAATTAAACACGTAATAAACGGGCTAATTGATGTGACTGTTAACTTTGCCGTTAAGAATAATCGGCAAGAATGGGTAAGGGTTTAGATGAAAGCCGCCGTATTGTTCGCCAGGTCAGATAGCATTTATAAACAAATTGAGGGTTTGGACGTTTATGACATTGAGAGGGATGCGCGGAACTTTGCCGGACCATATCCAGTTATTGCACATCCTCCTTGCCGTGCATGGGGAAGGTTAAGGGAGCAAGCAAAGCCGCGCCATGATGAAAAAGAACTTGCACGTTTTGCGATCGATCAAGTGCGTAAATTTGGAGGTGTTTTAGAGCATCCAGAGAGTTCAACATTATGGGCTGACAGGGGAATACCTAAACCAGGTCAATGTGTACCTGGATCAAAAGACGAGTTTGGGGGGTGGACATTACCAATACAGCAATTTTGGTTTGGTCATAAAGCTAGAAAAAATACATGGCTTTATATTTGCGGTGTTGATCCTGGATCAATACCGGTCATCCCGTTAGTTTTGGGTGAGGCTAGTTATTTAGTGACTACTGGTAAGCGAACAAAAAAATGGAAAAAAGAAATTACGAAAGCAGAGAGGGAACATACACCTAATGAGCTGGCTTTATGGCTGGTGGATTTGGTGAGCAAGGTAAGAATTTAAGGTTTTTGAATTTGTTTTTAGGGTGGCGGGGCTTTGCCCCGTTACCTACTCGGACTTGTGTAAATAACTGTACGGCACCACAAAAAAACCAGTTCTGTTAGCATTTGGACTTCGATAAGTTTTACTTATCATTAACCAAATTAAGAGAGGTTTTTATTATGGATTTACCTGTAACAGTTACAGAAGGTCAACAAGCGCATACAGATACAGAGCAAGCGGAATTGTACGCAAATTTGCAAGCGCTAGATGTAGCGTTAATCAATCTTAAAAACGCGGGCATGATGAGCAAGGCGCAATTTGCCGAAGTTGTAGTAAATGAAACACGCGCAATACTTGGCGCGGTGGCTTCATCTATTCACGCACTAAAAAATGAGAATACACGCCTACGCGCTGATTTAGATCACATCAAAAAGCACGGTTTTGGCGGCTAATCATGGCTAACGAAAAAACCATTCACGGGCGCATTGATTGCCCATGTTGCGGCGCTAGTAACGGCGTAAGAATCACAAAAGACAAAAACGGGCATCCGTTCGGCTTTTGTGATGAAAAGTGCGGTTTACAACTACGCATTGGCGGTGATGATTACCGCGTTAATGAGTTTTACAAACGCTATACGAAAATAGCGGCAGATATGCGCGGCGAACCTGTAACGGTATCAGAGCCAGCAACCAAACAAACACCACCAGTTAACACAGAGAAAAAAGGCTTTAGCCTTGAGGATTTATAGCCATGGAAAACGAAAACCAAGCAACAAAAACAGATGAACAAATACAGGCAGAGGCGCAACTAGATTTTGCCATTCCAGATGAAACGAAAGCGCAGCAAGAAGTTATAAGCAATCAAACGCCTATTTACGACAATGACGCGGCGCAAAACGGTTTATACGGGTTATTAAGCCTTTTGCCTATCGGTTTAGATTTAATCGGTTTACCGCGCACGGCGCACGTTTGGAGTGATAAAAATTGCAAGGCAGTTAGCACGGCATTTGTGCCAGTGTTAAGAAAATACGTGTGGGGTCAAAAAGTCATTACGTTTTTAGAAACTGGCGGCGGCATGGAAGAGATCGCGCTAGTTGCAACTTTGGCACCTTTGGCAATTATCACTTACAACGAATACAAGCAAGAAACGGCAAACCACAAAGAGGCAGAGAAAGACGCTAAAAATGACGCGGCTAATGACGGTGTGCAATCAGCAGATACACCACTCGGCAGCACGTTTAGATTTGCGAGTGAAGAAAATGGAAAATAAATTTAAATGTTTATTTTTAGCGGGGGTTTCGGGTAATGCAAGGCAACGGCGGCGCATTGTGAGGCATTTTAAAAAACGCTACGAGGTTAGATATCTTAGTGAAGGGCTTTATTTTATAGGGGTTTTAGAATGACGCTAAAAACGATAGACGGTCAAATCAGGGTTTATAGCGGGCGCTCTCGAAGCGGAAAAACGGCAAAATGTAAGATAGATCTTGATGCACAAAACTTTGAAACGGTTTTTGTTTTTGATATTGAAGCGCAATGGTGTGAGATAAAAGGCTATAAAAAAATAACGTCATTAACAGAATTTAAAAAAATATGTAAATCAGGGAAAAAGGGGAAATATGCGCTTGTTGTAAATGGCGATATGAGAAAGAAGCACGAAGAGTTTTGTTTGTGCGTTTTTCATTATGCTGATTATTTTGGGCGGTGCGCGATTGTTTCTGAAGAGTTAGCAAGTTACTCATCAGCGGGGAAGGCTTCGGATGCGTGGGGTGATGTTTCGCGTAGGGTATTGAAGCGTGGGGCGTGGGTGTTTGCTATTTCTCAAAGATGGGCAGAAGCAGACAAGACTGTATTAAATAATGCAGGTTTTCTCTACATTTTCCAGCCGGCAACAATGTTAGACGCTAAATATCTAGCTGAAAAAGTAAATTTAAAAGCGGATGAAGTTTTTAATCTTGATTATGACGGTTACGAGTATTTCGAATGTAACTTTGCAAAACGTACCGCAGTTAGAAAAAATCTACCGTTCCAGCGAAAAAAAGGGGATTAAATGAAATATTTTTAACATTTTTTAACGCCGTTTACCTGTAACGGGAACGGGAACAGTTACCGCCTATTTTCGGCGGTTTTTTTTTGCCGTTTAATGAAGCCTTCGATTAGTAAAACTTATCAATCAACAAGGATTCATTAAAAAATGGATAAACAAACAGTAACCAATTTAATTGGTATCGCGGCTTTAATCGCAGCAGTTCGCTTTGCACCTAAATCTATGCCACTTGTAAAAGCTGGCCTAGCTGGCGTTTTAGCGGTAAAGGTTGCGGCTTATGTGCCATACGTTAACGGTAATGCTGTAGGCGGTGCTTAATCATGGCTAAAAAAATCATTATTTTACCGTCAATCAGCCGCGTAGGTGCTAACAACACGGCAATTTTAGAGTTACCAATTAACCCGACTTATCACCACATTCAATTTACCGCATCAGGTACAGCACTAGCAATCTCAATGTTTAAGCGTATCCGCGTTATTGTGGATGGTGAAACATTGCAAGAATACAAAGACTTGCAACGCTTAATTGACCGCAATATTTATCACAACTTAAGCACTGATACTGCTGCAAACTTCATCTTGCACTTTAAAGATGACGACTTTAACGACTTAGCAAGCAAACGCACGCCAGCATTTGGCACGGATGGTTTACGCACGTTCAATATTGAGATTGAACTAGACGCAACATTCAGCGCAGACGGCAAGCTAACAGCTTATGCTTATGTGGACACTAAAAAGCAACCGCTGGGCGTGTTTACCCGTATCCGTGAAACTTCAATCAATAGCGCAGTATCAGGCGTGATTGAATATGACAAACTCGCTAAAAATGGCGCAGTTTACAAACAAATCCACTTTTACAAATCAGACATTTCTAAAATTGAGATGGAAGCAGACGGCAACAAGCTAATTGATGCGACCAAATCAGTGTTAGAGCGTGAGCAAAAGAACGTGCGCCCTGTGGCACGTACACCAATCACAGCAAAAGCTACACATTTAGACTTCTTGCTAGAAGGTGATGACGGCGACTTGTTGAACACGCAAGGTATGCAAGATTTGCGCGTTCGCATGACTTTTGACACGGCTGGCGTTTGTGAGATTGTCACAGAGCAATTAGATGTTTTCTACTCACAAAAATAAGGCGGTGATATATGGGTCTGTTAAGTGATTTTTTAGGCACGGCGCAAGAGGTTATCGGCGTAAAAGACGCATTTAGTCTATACAAAGAGATTAACCAAGCAAACCTAAGTAAGAGCTTTAACAACTCCCAAAATACTATTAACGAGTTGCAAGCAAGCGTAGAACTTTTACGCTTGCAAAACCAAGCGGCGCAGCAAGCCGCCATGAATACAACGCAAACGGCAGACTATAAAAAATATCTAGGCTATGGCGCGTTATTCTTGGCGGCGGGCGTAGCCGTTTATTTGCTGGTTAAGAAGTAATGGGGTTGTTTGGCGGTAGTAGCAAACAAAGTGCGGCATCATCATCTAGCACAGCAATTAGCGGGGTCGGGGGCTTTGCCCCTGTCAACGATTTAAGCATCAGTCGCAAAATCATTAACTTTAATAAACCTTTAGAGGTTTTAGCCTTTGGCGCGGTGATAGCGCTGGGCTTTTACGCATGGCGAAGGTTTAAATAATGGCGGGCGTAGAATTAAAAGGGGTTGACCCATGGGCGGGAATTAACGCAGGTGGAGCAGCAACGGGGGCGGCAGGGGTAGCAGGTGCAGCGGCAGCAATGAGTAACCCTTTTACCGCTGGCTTGCAAATCATGAGCATGATTGGCGGGCTAAGTAGTCCTAGCGTGAACATTTCAAAAGCTGGCGCTAATGCCATGGGGCAAAGCGGTTTAGGGTTTTTTGATGGTGAAAATTCGGGCGGCATTGATAGCGGCTTTAGTTTTGGTAAGCCGTACCATGTGGCAATTGCGGCGGTGGTCGTGGTATTAGGCGTTTACGCCATTAAAAAATTTAAAAGGGGCTAAACGTGGGCAGTAGTTCAGTAAGCAATAGCAGCAGTAACACCAATTATTCTAACTTACCAATAACACAAAGCGATTTAACAAACCCGATAACAACCGCAAACACTAGCGGAACGCAAGCGGGCGGTATGGGTAATGTTAACGGCAGTCTTTCACGTAATGACAGCTTGAATTTAAGCGGTAATGCACAGGTTAACTCACTAGACGGGGGGTCAATCAATGCCGCATTTAACTTTGCCAATAACGCACTGTTAGCGATAGCAAGTCAAACCAAAGCATTTAACGAACAAACAAGCGCGGTAAATAGTGCCGCCATTGGGTTAAGCGGGCAAACATTGACAAATACAGCGGCGGCAACCACGCAAGCGGCAGAAACAACAACGCAGGCAAATAAGAACTATTTATTAATCGGTTTGGCAGTTTTGGCGGCTGGTTATTTTATTTTTAAGGCTAACAAATGAGCGCTTTTTTACGTGAGTATAAATTCACCATTCAACCAAATGAAAAACTAGAATTTGGCGTTCGTGGCGATACTTTGCGCGTCATTTCATCTAGTGCAAAACTGTTTTTTGAAACAAAAGACGGCAATAGCTCGTTTTCACTGGTAGAGGGTGAACAGGCCATTTTTAATGATGGTGCTTTTTACGCGATTGACATATTCCATGAGCAAGGCGCGCCTGTTCAGATTGTTTTAGCATTGAGCGAAAACGCAAGCATTGGAAGTGCCAAGATTAGCGGCATTGTCACCATTTCATCATTGCCAGCAAACAACGGCGCGGCAACACAAAACCGCGTGAGCTTAACCAACGTCAACCAACAAATACTTGCGGCAAAAGCAACGCGCAAATATTTATTGATTCAAAACAACGATACAAGCGCAGTAATGCGAGTAACGATTGATGGTAACGCGGCAACAGCGGCGCAAGGGTTCAAGATTCCAGCGGGCGGCACGTTTGAGTTTGAGAGCTTTAATGTGACGGGAGCAATTAATGCCATGATGGAAACGGCAACGGGCGCAGGTGGCAACGTAGAATTTGCAGAGGCTTAAACATGGGCATTAGTGCAAAATCAAGCGGGGCAGAAGTTGGCGATCTCAAAATAAACTTTAAAGCAACCATACCAGCGGGGTGGCTAGAGTGTGGTGGTCAAGCGGTTAGCCGTGCAACGTATTCAGCGTTATTTTTAGCAATTGGTACTTTGTACGGTGCTGGGGATGGGTCAACAACATTTAATGTGCCTGATTTACGCGGGCGCACAATATTTGGTAAAGACAATCTAGGCGGCACAGCGGCAAACCGTTTAACCACAGCAAACGGCGGGTTAAATGGGGTAGTGCTTGGCGCGGTGGGTGGCGGTGAAAGTGTAACGCTAACAAGCGGGGAAACACCTACACATAACCATATGTACCCGAATTATGCAGGGGTCACAACAGGGTCTGGCATAACAGTGCCGGCTGTATCAGGGGGGGCAGCTGGCGCACAAAATACAAGCAATTACGGAAGTGGCGGCGCACACAAAAACATACCGCCAGCAATGGTTACTAATTTTATTATTAAGGCTTAAAAATGAAACTATCGGTAATAGTTCCTGATAAAACAATCATCTTAAACGGCGAGGCATTGCAATTTGATTTTGCTTACACGCCGCGCAGTTTGCACGCTATCCAGTGGAACGGCGCAAACGGCACAATGGAATTTAAAAGCGGTGCGAACCAATGGTTTGATAATGCCGCGTTAATTGAAGATTACGTTTTGCAGTTCAATGAAGAGAAAGCACGATTAGCAGAGGCGGAGAAAGTTGTTTAAGCAATTAGTAGCGGCGGCGGGGCTGGGTTTTGCGGGTTATGTGGCTTATGAGGCTTACTCAAGCAGGGGCATACAGTCGCAAGATAACGAGGGATTTTTTAACGCAATGCTGGGCGTTGCTGAGGGTGGTTTCATGAAAGTAACAAATAAAATTATTACAAACAATGTAAACGCGAATTTAACGCCGTCATTGCGATTACTGGCATTTTTAAAAGGCTATGAAAAATTTAGGTCAATGCCTTACTTTGCAACAGAGGCAGAGAGAAAAGAAGGTAAAAAGACTGTAGGTTATGGGCATTTGATTTTGCCTCATGAAAATTTTGATGCAGGGATAACAGAGGCGCAGGCAAACGCACTATTTGTTAAAGACCTAAATAAACATATCGCGCAGATATATGAGCGAGTGACCGTACCTTTAAACCAAAACCAATTCGATGCACTTTGTAGTTTGATGTTTAATCTTGGTGCTTATGCACTTAGTAGCTATCCTAAATTTAGAGAGGCTATTAACAGCGGTGATTACAACCGCGCGGCTAATGCGTTTATGTGGTTCACAAAGCAAGGCGGCGTAGTGGTTGAGGGTCTTTATTTAAGACGAACTAGCGAATTTAAAATGTTTAAATTCGGAACTTATGAGAGGCTTTAAAAGTGAAAATAACCTTAACTAACATTGGCATTTTATTGGGCGCGGTAGCAGTGGCCTATGCAATCAATAAAGTCGTAAAAAACAAAACAGCGCTAGAAAGCATTAGCAACGTGCAATATTCACCGTCATGGGATGACAATATCACAGGCAACAAAGCAGAAAGCGTAGCCGGAACATGGGTTTAAATATACAAATGGGCAAGATTAACCCTAATCTAATCATAGGCGGCGCGGTGGTGGCCTTTGTGCTGTATAAGGTTTATCAATACTTAAGGCCAAGTGATGAAACGCTAGACAATTTGGGCGAGGGCTTATCACACCCACTATCAGCGCTAGGCGCTTTAGTCACTAACGCAGTGGGCGGTGAAGTCAAGGTGAACGGCGGCACACAGCTAACCGATAACTATAAATACTACATTGAGCTAAACGGCGGCATTGATAAATACATCAAAGACCAACAAAACGGCGCGTTCAAAGGCGCACCATACAACGCAAACACTGATTACAAGGCGCTATATGTAAAAAATAATAGCTGGCTAAGTGTATTTTCTAATTTATAACAAAGGGGCAGCACATGAAAGCAAAATTAATAGCGTTATTTGATAATCGTTATACTTGGACAACAATCGGCACAGTGGCGGGCGCGTTGTTCGGTCCTGAAATTGCCAACAAAGTAAACGCGCTGGGCGTGTTTGTGATGGCGGTTTTGTAAATGAATTACGAGTTAATAGTTCCGATTGCTTCGGCGTTATGCTCGTTTATCGGTAGCTATTGCGCGTTAAAGGTTCATGTTGACTATTTAAGGCGCGATGTTGACCTAGCCCATGAGCGCATAAACAGATTAGTTAAACCATAAAAAAGCCCGCAAATGCGGGCTTTTTCATTACTCATTCACCAGGTCAAAACTTAAAGTTTGCGGCGATTTCATTATCATAAGTAAAACTGCAATTTGCGCTTGAAAGCATACCGTTAACGGTTGAGCCGTTGCAAGTTGCGCCGATTTTATGGCCGTTGTAAGGTTCGCACATAAACTCGCTAGGGGCTTCTTTAGTGCCTAAAGCGCCTATTTTATCGTTACATGACAATGAGCCATTGCCGCCATTATCTAGCTGAAAATATAAATGAGTTTTGTCATTGATTACAAACAAAACAGCATAATCATCAGTTAATAGGTTTTTCTTATGAGCAAGTGCAGCATCTAGCTTTATAGTGTTGGTTTCACCTTGCGGGCGGTAGTTTTGTGAGGTGGATTTGTGAAAGCTAGGATTAGCGGCACATCCTGCAAAGCTGATACAAGCTAAAGCAATCAATAGTTTTTTCATGATAAGACCTTTTATTTTTGGTTGTTTGATAGGTTGTTTTGATTTTTCACATAATAGCGCCGATTACGTGCGCGGCGCAAAATCAATTGCCTAAATTTACAGCTTTTTAAACCGCAATTACAGCGAATTTTATTACAAGGTGGCGGCGCTTCGGGCTGGTCACATTTATATTTAGTTTGAAACGCGCTGAAGGTTTGCGGCGGTAAATCTTCGGGAACGATAAGTTTTTTAAATTGATTGTTTAATTTTGATAATTTTATTTTATTAGACACATCATAAGTTTTCACATAATAATCCTTTCTTTGGTTTGACAGGTGCGGGTTATTGCAGTCAAGCCATAAATTTATATCGTCATGAGTTATAGAAACGTCATTAAATAAGTCAAGATTCGGCATTTACACTCCTAAGTTTTAAAAGAATGTGATGTAAATCCGTCTTTCAATTTAACATAATATACATTATACGAAACGACGGAACGCTA
>Ga0207968_100764_pt1 | contig 10788 bp, 7 predicted proteins | sample LakWasMet21_HOW5_2_FD_183867 | JGI IMG/M metagenome (GOLD analysis project Ga0207968, IMG submission 183867) | Freshwater sediment methanotrophic microbial communities from Lake Washington under simulated oxygen tension - Sediment Metagenome... | ecosystem: Environmental > Aquatic > Freshwater >...
AAATGCCCGACAATCCGCGCGACAAGAATTTCTGGAAATTCATCCAGCAATACCAGATTCCGAAAGAAACCTATGACTATGTCTTCTATATCTTCTCGGCCGCAGTGATCGGGGAAGACCCGAAACATTTCGGCTTCAAGTTCAGCCCGCCGCTACTGTCTGCTGCGGCGAAGCCAGGGTAGTCCGTAGGGCGCGCATCGCGCACCATTTTTCCGCATGCTATCGGCGGTCTTTGAGCATTTCGAGTATCGAAGGCCAATGTGTCTCCCAGCAGCAATCATGATCTGCGCCTGGCATCACGACAAATTTGGCTGAAGGCTGCCGCCGCACGGCCGGAAGGATCAAGTCCGGCGGAATGTTCGCGTCCTTGGCGCCGGCCAGGTGCAGTTGAAAAATTTGGCCGGAGAGGGGAGGATGCTTGGCCGGATTCTCCGATCCGGTTAAAGGCGAATAGCGATGCCGTGCCGTCCAGGCGTCGGTGTCGAGATTGCCGGCAACGGTCACGATGGCGCTGATGCCTTCCAGGCGTTCGGCGATCAGCATCGCCAAGGCGCCGCCGCCGCTGAAACCGATCAATACCGTTTTTTGAGGATGCAAGTCCTTCCGGATTTCACCGAGCGCGGCGCTCATCGTCTCGATCACGGTCTTCGAATAGCGCCGGCTGGTCCAGAGTTCGGCCGTGCAGGGCGGCTTGGCGCCGAAACCATGGTAACAGGGGCGGCCGAGGTAAACCGAGGCGCTCGGGTCCTCTGCGGTCAAGCGGAGCACGAACGGGTTGCGCGGGGTCGGATTGGCCGCAATCTGCCGATGGTGAATCCACGGCGAGCCGTCGCCGTCCAGATAGACATGCAGTTCGCCGTCTTGAATGGGGGCCCGGTTGCGATAAACGACATGTTGATAGTCCGTGCCTTTGACGACGGTCCGGCTCAAATGCAGGCGCTCGGCCTCCCGGTCGAGCCGGATTTCGGGAGCGGCGCATCCGGCCGCGAGCAGCGGCAAACAGCAAAGCCAGGTAAGGCGCCGGATCATGCCTTGAGACGCGTTAATTCTGGCTTTGCACTTCCAGAATCTGTTTTTTCAACGCCAACAGGCCGTCATGTTTCGGCACCGCCTCCAGCCCTTCTTCGATCTTGATCAGGCTTTCGGCGATATTGTTTTGTTGGAATAATTCTTCCGCCTGTTGTTCGCAGAGGTTTGCGATTTTTTCGAGTCCGGCTTTGGCGGGTTTATTATAGGGGTCGATTTCGAGCGCCTGACGGTAGGCCCATAACGCATTGCTGCCGGAAGGCGCGGTGATGAAACCGACGTCATAGTGAATCTGCGCGAGTTCCAGCAGATCCTTGACCTTGAGTTCCTGTTCCGGTGTCAGCGCGATTACCTTGTCGGCCAGGGGATCGACATTGTAATAGAGATAGACGTAAGCGCCCGCCGCGCTGAGCAGTGCCAGCGCGGTGATGCCGGATAAAATCCAGGGAAGTTTCGCGCGCGGCTCGAATTCATTGATGAATTGATTGACCGAAGGCGTGCGCTGCTCTTTTTTGAAGGCGAGCGCATGCTGCAGCGCGTTCCAGTGCCGCCGCTTCAAACCCGGAATCACCGGCGCCTGCAGATTGACCTCGCAGGCTTTCGGCGCGGCAATCTTGCCGAACGGATGCTTGCCGGTCAACAGTTCGTAGGTCACGCAGCCCAGCGCATAAATGTCGTCGCGCGGGTCGGGCGGCTGATTTTCGAACATTTCGAGGCTCGCGTATTCGGGCGTCAGCGCGCCGAGATCCCGGGCATTGAAAACCGTTTTGTCATGGGTGGCGTCGGTGCGGGTTGCCGCGCAGGCGATGCCGAAGTCGAGCACCTTCACATCGCCGTCGATCGTGATGAATACGTTGCCGGGTTTGAAGTCCGAATGGATGATGTTGCGTTTGTGCGCATAAGCCAGGGCCAGCGCCAGGCCTTTGATGATAGGCCAGGCTTTCTTGAACGGCAGGCCGCCTGGGGCATGTTCCCGGATATATTGCCTGAGCGACTGGCCGTTCAGAATTTCCATCACCATGAACACATTGCTGCCGTCCCGATCGAAATCATAAACGGTGACGATGTTCGGGTGCGCCAGTTGCTGGGTTTTCTTGGTTTCCCTTTGCAGCGCGATGAAGAGCTCGGGGTCTTCGCGGAATTCTGCATTCAACACCTTGATCGCGACATCCGGGGTTTCATCGAGCGCTTCCTCCCGGCGCAGGTCTGTCGCCCGGAACACGGTGCCCATGCCGCCGCAGCCGATCACTTCCTTGATCACGAAACGCTCCTTGATCACCGAGCCGACGGCCAGCGGGGCGGAAGGGGAGGCTACGCTAAAGCCCAGGGTTCTGGTGCTGCCGGCTGTGCGCGAGGTGGCGGCCGTCGGTTGGGCGGTCTGGCTGACGATAGTTTCGGCGTCCAGGCCTGAAGTGCCGGTGTCCGCCGGCGGCGGGGCGCTGGTCTTGACTCTAGTCACGACCGTGGCGTCAGTCTCCTCTGCCGGCGGATGCGGGCGCTCGGCTGGTCCGGCTTCCGGCTCCGGTAGATTGGCCGGCCTCGGCGCAATCCGGGTCGCGTCATCGGCATTATCGTCGGCGGTTTTATCTGTCATAACGGGTCAGGGTTGTATTAGCTTTTCGGAACGAAAAAGAACGGACTGCCTTCATGGCCGGCATGCTGCAAGGCGGAATATTCCGGCGACTGTTGAAAACCGACCATTGATGCGGATTTCTTGACCTGTCCTGAAACGATGCGGAACAGCTCGTAATCGACCATCATGCCCTTGTTCGATTTCAGCGCGCTTAGCAGCGCCTTGGCAAAGACCGAGTGATTGCCGCCGCCGGAATCCAGTACCGGTTCCTCGCCGCCGGATGTCATCACCGTGCGCGCCTTGCGGTTCATCATGAACTTGAGCCATTTTTCGCGCTTGTCCTCCGCCATGTCTTTCGGCAGGCGCACGATGGCGCCCTGCGTCATCGCGCCCGAATAGCAGGAGTCGGCGATCACCAGGATATGCTTGGCCGGAATCACCGTCAGATATTTGGTCACGTTGAAGCTGGACAGCCAGTTCGCGGTATTGTTCGGTTCGGCGTCGGTCGGCAGCCAATAGGCGCTTTCGTCGCTCTTGTCGATTTCGCCGTGGCCTGCGTAATAAATCAACAGATTGTCCTTGTCGGTCAGGCTCTGACGCAGGTCGTTGAACGCGGTCATGATCTGATGCCGGTTCGCGTTGATCAACAGTTTGGTCTTGAAACCGTAGCGCGAGCGCAAGACTTCGTCGACCGCCTTGGCGTCATTTGCCGAAGTATTCAGGGTCGGCATGTTCGCATAGTTATTGTTGCCGATGATCAGCGCATAATATTTGCCGAAATTGACCGACGGATACGCGCTGGAACCGGCGCTTTCGGCTCCGTCGTCAAACGTTTGCGCCGCGGCCTGGGTCGGGGCGAGCAAATTGAAGCTGATCAGGCTGCGCCGGTTTTGCTTGTCGGTCGCGACGATCTTGACCGCCGTCGAAGCCGAATCGATCGGGATTTCGGACTTGAAGACGCCGTCCTTGTCGGGCTGAACCGCTTGTTGGTTGATCTTCAGGCTTTTCAGGTCACCCGGCGAAGAAATCTTGCCGATGATCGCCTTGATTTTGGTCGCCGAACGCAGACGGAAACTCGGCGCGTTGCCCCGGGTCAGCTTGACCGGCGGATCGAGAATTTCGATGGTCGGACCCGCTTTCGCAAGCATCGTCGGCTCGGCCAAGTTGCGCTTTTCGGATGCAATCGCCGTCTTCAGTTCCTTGATTTGCCCGCCTTGCGCACGCAACTGGTTCTGGGACTGGGACAGTTTGCTGCGCAACGTCTCAACGGCCAGTTTTTCCTGCGTACTGCCGGCCTGTTTGGCCTTTTCCTCGATCGAATTCATGTCCATGTTGATGTGCGCGGCATGGGCCTGGTATTCGCTTTCGAGCGCTTTCAGACGCGCTTCCATTTCGGCCAGTTTGTCTTCTGAAACCTGCGCTTGCGGCTCCTCGACGGCTTCGGGGACTTCTTCCGCGACCGGGGCAGGCTTTACCTCCTGGCGCGCAATTTTTTGCGTTTTCGGCCGGCTCTTGATTTGTTTCTCTTCGGCCTTCAACTGTTTTTCGAGTTCGGAAACCTGCTGTTGCTGGCTTTTCAAATTCGACTTCTTGGTTTCGACTTCCTGCTGCAACGACTGAATCAGCTCATCGTTGCGGTTGGCCTTGCCTTTTTCCTGCTGCAAGCGCTGGCGTGTTGCATCCAGTTGGCTTGCTATCGTCAGCGATTGCTGTTTTTGTTCGCTCAATTGTTGCCGGGTGGCGTCCAGCTGCGTGCGCAGAGATTCCGCTTCTTCCTTGTAGCCTTGCGACTCCTCGCGCAGTTGCGTCAGCTGCTGCTGATAATTGGCCTCGATCACGGTCGAGAATTGCAGATCGGAGCCGGCCAGTCCCGATGCCTTGCGGTACCAGTTCAGTGCGGTCGCCTTGTCCTGCTTGACGCCGAGGCCTTTCTCATAAAGGTAGCCCAGGTTGATCTGCGCCTGCGAATTGCCTTGCTCCGCCGCCTTCAGATACCACTCGGCGGCCAGCTTCGGATCGGCCATGCCGCCGAGCCCTTTTTCATAGATTTCGCCGACCTTGACCTGCGCTTCGGCATCGCCCTGCTGCGCCTGCGGTAGCCAGATCTTCAAGGACGACGCCGCATTCGCGCGGTCATACGCGACATATTCGCCGCCGCGCATTTCACAGTCGCCGGCGGTGGTCTGGATCGGCCGCCGCGCGGTCAGGTACATCGCCTGCGCGCCGAGCTTCCTAACCTGTCCCGGCAACAGGCAGTCGACCACGAACAGTTTGTCGGTGTCTTTCGGATCGTAGCCTGCCGTCGCTTTCGAGTCGTTCAGCTCCGAAACGCTGGTGGCTGCGCAGCCGACCAGGGTGATCAGCGAAGTGATCAGACAAAAATTGCTGATTTTCGAGGGTCTAACTGGCAAATTGTCTGACTTAGAAACTGGTTTCATGGAGCTTGTCCCCTTTAGCATTAGGAGCAGTGGATGTGGGCTTGATTCGCCTAAAAGGCCATGTTAAACGAGCCATTGCGGAACGGCAAGTTGGCGAGAAGTTTAGTTCAATTACCGATGTTGCGCATTGTCCACGAAAAACACGACCCCATCCATTTTTTCGTGCCTTTCGTGTTTTTCGTGGAGATTAATCGTGCGTAACCTCAGTGAGGCTATCCAGTAAATAATCGATATCCTTTTCGGTATGATTTGCCGAAACCTGGAGCCTGATTTCCTGTTCGCCTTTCGGAACCACCGGATAATTCAGCCCGGTGGCGAGGATTTGGCGAGCAAACAAATGCTCGACCAGCCGGGTGGTTTTATCGGTGTCGCGGATCAGCATCGGCACGATCGGATGCGCGCCGGGCAGGGTTTCAAAGCCCAGGCGTTCGAGCCCTGACCTGAGACGGCGGCTCAAGCCGCGCAGTCTTTCGAGCAAATCAATCCCTTCCGGACTGTCGACGATCTCTAAGGCCGCCAAGGCCGCTTGCGCTTCGCCGGGCGTGATCGGATTCGAATAGATATAAAGCGGCGCGCTTTCCTTCAGATAGGCAATCACCGCCGCGCTGGAGACGACATAGCCGCCGTTGACCCCGAAGGCCTTGCCGAGCGTGCCGACCAGGATGTCGGCCCTGCCGCCGCTCACTTCCTCGGTTCCGCGTCCGCTCCTGCCGAATGCGCCGACGCCGTGCGAGTCGTCAACCAGCGTGATGACACCTTGTTCGTAAGACTCTTCATATTGGCCGCAGATCGCGTTGATTTGGTCGAGTTCCGCATGATCGCCGCGCATGCTGAAGACGCCGTCGACGACCACGCAAACGCGTTTGACCTGGCCGCGATAGGCGGCAAGGATGCTGTCCAGCGCGGCCAGATCGCCGTGCGCGAACACTTCCTTGCGGGCGGGCTGGGCGAGACGGATCGCGTTGATGATGCAGTTATGATTCAGCGCATCGCTGATGACGAGCGTATCCTCGGCGATCAGCTGCGGCAGCACCCCGAGCATCGTCGCATAGGCTGCGCTGAACAGCATCGCGGTTTCGCGGCCATGGAATGCGGCCAGTTTTTTTTCGAGCTCGACATGCGGCCGGTAAGTGCCGCTGATGAAGCGCACCGCGCCGGGTCCTGCGCCATAGCTTTCGACCGCTTCGGCTTCGGCCCGGATCACGCGCGGGTCGAGTCCAAGTCCGAGATAGGCATTCGAGTTCATGCGCAGATAAGGCGCATCGCCGTAACCTTCGAGCACATAGCGCGGCCCGAAACCGTCCGCCGGGGGCAGGATGCCGGTCACGACTTTCTCGCGGCCCTTGCTGATGCCTTGCCGTTGCAGCCGGCTGACTTTATCTTGCAGCTGCGTTTCTATTTTTGTAAGCGACATGATGACCTCCGGTTAGCCGTTTTGCAGTTTGGCCGCGATTTTTTCAAGCATATCCTGAACCATCGCCGCCAGATCGAAGCGCGGCCGCCAGTCCCATTCGGCGCGGGCGGCGCTGTCGTTCATGTGCCGGGGCCAGGAGGAAGCGATCGCCTGGCGCACCGGATCGATCGCATAAGCGATCGTGAATTCGGGAATATGCTTCCGGATTTCGGCCGCCAGCTCCGCGGGCGTGAAACTCATCGCGGTCACATTGAAGGCATTGCGGTGGCGCAATTGGCTGGGGTCCGTCGTCATCAGTTTGATCGCGGCGCCGATCGCATCGGGCATGTACATCATGTCCAGTTGGGTCTCGGCGCTCAGGAAACAATCGTAATGCCGGCGGGTCAATGCCGCATAAAAAATCTCGACCGCGTAATCGGTCGAACCGCCGCCCGGCAGTACCTGGCTCGAAATCAGGCCCGGATAACGCAGGCCGCGCGTATCGACGCCGAAGTGGCGGTAGTAATAGTCGCACAGCAATTCGCCGGACACCTTGGTGATGCCGTAGATCGTGGTCGGCCGCTGCAGGGTGTCCTGCGGCGTATCGTTCGCCGGCGTGCCTGGCCCGAAGGCGCCGATCGAACTCGGGAAAAATACCGCGCAACGGTGTTTTCTGGCGACCTCCAGCACATTCAACAAGCCGTTCATGTTGATGTCCCAGGCTTCCTGCGGCCTGTCCTCGGCGACCGCGGACAACAGCGCGGCCAGATGAATGATCGTGTCGCAGCGGTGTTCGGCGACGATCCGTTCGAGGCTGTCCGCATCGCGCACATCGAGCCGGTAAAAAGGCCCCGATGCCGGAAATTCGCCGGACGGCGGCGGGTGGTTGGCGGCCGCAATCACGTTTTCGGCGCCGTACAGGCTTCGGAGGACCGGCGACAATTCCGCTCCGATTTGCCCGGTCGCACCTGTGACCAATAGCTTTTTCATTTAGACTCTCCGGTGCCGCTTGATGATTCTTCTGGCTAAGATGTTCCGGCATTCGGCCAATTTTAGCAAGCGTCAGTTGCCTGCCTGATGTGACGTACGATGAATCTCCACGAAAAACCCGAAAGGCACGAAAAAATGGAGGGAGCAAAGTTGATACAAATAACCGTGTTCCGAGCATGCGCTTGGGTTCGCGGGTCAACTTGGTCCTCTATCCGAAAGCTACGGTTGAACGGATTGAGCTATGAAAATTTTCGTGTTTTTCGTGTTTTTCGTGGACAATGCATCACATCAGTTACCCACGAAAAAGGCTCCATTGAAAGTTTTGCATACCTCGGACTGGCATCTGGGCCAGACCTTGCGCGGCTTCGACCGCGCCTATGAACATCAGTGTTTTCTCGACTGGCTGGTCCTTCAGATAAGGACGCTGGACATCGATGCGCTGCTGGTCAGCGGCGACATTTTCGACAATGCGAATCCGTCCTCGCTTGCGCAAAAACAGTTCCGCTCCGATTTGCCCGGTCGCACCTGTGACCAATAGCTTTTTCATTTAGACTCTCCGGTGCCGCTTGATGATTCTTCTGGCTAAGATGTTCCGGCATTCGGCCAATTTTAGCAAGCGTCAGTTGCCTGCCTGATGTGACGTACGATGAATCTCCACGAAAAACCCGAAAGGCACGAAAAAATGGAGGGAGCAAAGTTGATACAAATAACCGTGTTCCGAGCATGCGCTTGGGTTCGCGGGTCAACTTGGTCCTCTATCCGAAAGCTACGGTTGAACGGATTGAGCTATGAAAATTTTCGTGTTTTTCGTGTTTTTCGTGGACAATGCATCACATCAGTTACCCACGAAAAAGGCTCCATTGAAAGTTTTGCATACCTCGGACTGGCATCTGGGCCAGACCTTGCGCGGCTTCGACCGCGCCTATGAACATCAGTGTTTTCTCGACTGGCTGGTCCTTCAGATAAGGACGCTGGACATCGATGCGCTGCTGGTCAGCGGCGACATTTTCGACAATGCGAATCCGTCCTCGCTTGCGCAAAAACAGTTGTACCGATTTCTCCATGCCGCGCGCGAGGCGGCGCCGGCGCTTCGCATCGTGTTGATTGCGGGCAATCACGACTCGGCAGGACGCCTGGAGGCGCCGGCACCGCTGCTCGAAGTCTTCGAAACCACGGTGATCGGCCAGACTCGCCGCACGCCGAGCGGCGATATCGATCTGGAGTCTCTGTTAGTGCCTTTGCCGGACCGGCAGGGCCGGGTGCGCGCCTGGTGCCTGGCCGTGCCTTTTTTGCGCCCCGGCGATGTGCCGCGGATCGAAACCGGCGATGATCCCTATCTGGCAGGCATGGCGGCAGTGTACCGGCAGGGATTCGAGCTGGCGCTGAGCCGGCGTGAGCCCGGGCAGGCGCTGTTAGCGCTCGGGCATTGCCATATGGCGGGCGGCGATGTATCGAAGGAGTCGGAGCGGCGTATCGTGATCGGCGGGGCCGAAATGTTGTCCGCGGCGATATTCGACGAACGCCTGGCTTATGTGGCGCTGGGGCATCTACACCGGCCGCAGGCGGTGTCGGGCAAGGCACGGATTCGTTACTCCGGCAGTCCATTGCCGATGTCGTTTGCCGAAATCGACTATCCGCATCAGGTGGTGTTGATCGAACTGCACGGCGAGAGCGCCAAGACGATCGAGCCGCTCAGGGTGCCGCGTGCGGTCGGCATGCTGCGCATCCCCGCGCAGCCGGCGCCATTGCCGGAGGCGCTCGAAGCCTTGCATGCGCTCGCATTGGACGATTTGCCCGAAGAGCAATGGCCTTACCTGGAAGTCCGGGTGCGTTTCGACAGCCCCGAGCCGGGCGCGCGCGCGGCGATCGAAGCGGCGTTGAAAGACAAGCCGGTCCGCTTCGCCGGCATCGATGCCAGCTATCGGCGAAGCGATGCCTCCTTTGGCCTCGATGCCGACGCCGAACTCGCGCAATTGAGCCAAATGCAGCCCGAAGACATCTTGCAGCAGCATTATCAAACGCAGTACGGCGAGGCGTTGCCGGCGACGCTGTGCACCGCATTTATCGAATTGCTGATCGAACCGGCCGAGGCGGCGCAATGAAAATTTTGGCGATCCGAGGAAAAAATCTGGCCTCGCTTGCCGGCGAATTTGGGGTCGATTTTGAACAAGCGCCGCTGGCCACTGCCGGGCTGTTTGCGATCAGCGGCCCGACCGGCGCGGGCAAGAGCACGCTGCTCGATGCGCTGTGTCTGGCCTTGTATGACAAGACGCCGCGCCTGCATCAGGTCACTTCCAGCGGCGCGCGGCTTCAGGATGTCGGCGCTGAAACGGTGATGCAGCACGATGTCCGCAATCTGTTGCGCCGAGGCTGTGCGGAAGGTTATGCCGAAGTCGATTTTGTCGGCGGCGACAGGCAGTCATATCGCGCTCGCTGGAGCGTGCGCCGGGCGCGGGGCAAGGCGGACGGCAAGCTGCAAGCCTCCGAGATGACGCTGATCTGCCGGGCCGATCAACAACGTATCGGGGGCGTCAAGACCGAAGTGCTGGAGGCGATACAGCAACGCATCGGACTCAGTTTCAATCAGTTCACCCGCGCGGTGCTGCTCGCGCAAAACGAATTCGGCGTGTTTTTGAAAGCGCCCGACGACGAGCGCGCGACCCTGCTCGAAACGCTGACCGGCACCGACCAGTACAGCCAGATTTCGATCCGGGCGTTCGAGCGCGCCAAACTCGAAAAATACACGCTCGAACAACTGCAAGCCCGGCTTACTGAACAACTGCCGCTGGATACGGCCGCCCGCGAGGAACTGGAGGAGAAACTCAAAACGCTTGCGCAGGCAATCGAAAGCAACACGCAGCGTAAAACGGCGCTCGAAGCGCAACTGCAATGGCATCGGCGTTATCGCGACTTGCAGAAAGCCGAGCAGGAGGCACAAGGCCAATGGGAAAGCGTACAACGCGAGGATAGTCAGGCGCAGTCGCGCCGCGAGCGCTTGGCGCTGATCGAAGCGTTGCAGGATGCGCGTCCGCTGTCGGGGGAGTCCGATCGTTTGGCCGGCGAATGCGAGGAGGCCCTGCAAAACCTGAGCCGGGCCGAGACCGCGTTGACCGAGGCCGAGACGGCCGCGCAGGCGGGCAGGGCCGTGCAGCAACAGGCGCAACAGCAGAGGGACGAGGCCGAACGGCACAAGGCGGCCGCGCTTCCCGAACTGAACAAGGCGCGGCAACTGGATGCGGAAATCGAGACGCTGAAGCCGGCGCACGCGCAGCAGCAACGGCAATGGCAGGAAGCCGGGCAGGCCCTGGATAAAATCAAAGGCGCGCTCGCGGGCAAAGCGAAAGAAAACCATGCTGCCGCGGCAGCGC
>Ga0207968_100767_pt1 | contig 10767 bp, 14 predicted proteins | sample LakWasMet21_HOW5_2_FD_183867 | JGI IMG/M metagenome (GOLD analysis project Ga0207968, IMG submission 183867) | Freshwater sediment methanotrophic microbial communities from Lake Washington under simulated oxygen tension - Sediment Metagenome... | ecosystem: Environmental > Aquatic > Freshwater >...
AGACTTCGCATAATGTATATTATCGACCGTTTCAATTCCTGTTATTCCATCGATTTGACTATTGCTTAACATCGCCGCCATTATCAGGCTTGCGGCGATTCCGGCCCGCTTTCCCACGCTTTCCCACGCGGCTTTTACCGCGCCCTCACTCCTGGCCATTGCCGCCGCAATTAGCACCTCTGCCGGATCGATGCCTAACAGCTCCGCCATCTTTACCGCGTTCTCGTCGCTTACCGCTTTTCTTGTTCTGATTTGAGAAATTACTGATTTTCCGACTCCCATTTTTTTTGCCGTTTGGTAGTCGCTTCCTGTTATTTCTTTCAGTTCGTCTAGATATTTTTCTATGTTTTTCATGTGTTTAAATCCTGGGTGCAATTTATTTGTACTATACCCTTGTATTTTTTTGAATGCTAGGTACAATTAATTTGTCCGGTACAAATAACTTGTACCTATTTCAACCACATGGAGCGCAGACCATGACACACCAACAAATTTTAGTCGATCAGGCAGATAATCTTCATTCTCGCCTTTCTGATTTAACTGTTGCCGCCGTTCTTGACCCTTCTGTTTCTATATCGGATGTCCAGCGGTTAGCCCGTATCTCTCAACGTGCTCATGCTCGTTTTACGAGGCGTATTAATTTATCAATCGCTTCCACGAAAGCTGCCATTAATTCATCGATCTCTTCTGTGATTGCTTCCGCCGTCGAACGCGAAGCCTTTCAAGAGCCAGAAGAACATTGCCTGGCATGCCGGATCACTTACCAACCAAAATCGGGCGACTCTGCGCGCCTCCCTGCCGGCGCGCCCGTTTACGCTTTTGCTTCGGCATCAAGCAGGGCAGGGAGGCAATTTATTATTCAGCAGCCGTGGAAAAAATCCTGCTCTTACGGTGTTCGTTGGAATCGTCGCAATTTTTACAAGGCGCGTAGCCTTTCGCGTTTTTTCTCTCGTTACGTTCCAGATTTCAGTTTTCCGAATTTGGTCGATGCCTATTTTGAGCTTATGAGAAATTTGGCCAACTACGATCGTTTGGCCGATCGCCGCCCTTGTCGCGTTCTTGACTTTCTTGATATTCCGTTTTAAGGGCAGGGGATAACTAATGTCATTCGAACATATGCAAAAATTTGCCCTGACTCCAGAGCAACATCAAAAGATTCTGTACGGCCCTTATTTCAATGGCCTTGATATGCCCCTTAAAACTGTTGAACAGGTTAGGGCCGAATTATGAACCGCCTGCATGTTCCTTACTGGCTTCCTGAATGGGTTCATCCCGGCCCTTTGTTTCGCTCTTCAAAAATGGATTCACGGCTTAAACAAGCCCTTGACGATATGGACACACCAAACCCCGATTTTTATAAAACTATTAAGGTCGATGAATCGTTATTGCCTCATGCCGGTATTCGTACTATTAGACCTCGCAATTATTTATTGGTCATGGGGCAATAATGCGTTTTTTCGACTGGCTTGAAGGTTATCAGGACTTTGACTTCGATCTTCCGATCGTTTCCCCGACCGGTTACTGTCATGTCGATTTCTTGGCCGAAAATGAGGAAGACCGTTATAAATCACCGCGCCAATCGAAGCTCATGCATGAAGGCAGTTACTCGACAAAAATAACGGTTCACGTCAATGGTCGCCGTATTCATTTATCCGGTAATCCTTCGCGCTATAACCGGATAGATAACCTTTTTGGCCTTAGGACTCTTGAGCAATGCATTAGCGTTTATAACGGTATTCTTGAATCTTTAGGTCTTCCCGTCTTCACACCTTGTACGTACGTTGGTTATGTTGAGAGGGTTACTGAGAGCGGGGCCGTTAAGTTTGACGCCCTTGCGAATGGATTTGTCGTAACGGGGATTCACGTTACAAAAAATATTGCTGTTGGTGCTGGCAATTGCGTCGATACCTATCTCAAAGCCGTTTCTTCCTTGTCTTATCGTAATCGTCGCGCCCGCCTGCATCCGGACGGAAAGACTGTTGATTGGCTTAGCAAGCTGTTAAATGCCCGTGAACTTTATCCATCCATTTATGATAAGGCTTATGAAATCGCTTTAAAATCTCTGCCTAAGGTTAAGCGTAAATTCGGCGAGTCATCAGATGAATATCAATATTTGCTCTCTGTTCAGCAATACTGCGAACAAGCCGGCGTGGCACGTTTCGAGCTTAAATTTAATTCTCCATTTATCAAAAAAAACAATCTCCAATATTACGGACTTTCCAATTATTCAATCCTCGACGATATATTCGAAGACTTTTTAAATATCGATAAAAAATTAAAGGTTTCCGCCATGAATCTACAAACACTCACTGAAACATTGATAAATGAAGGCGTAGTCGATAATACCAAGGCTGCAAACATAACGGCGCTCTATGCAATAAATTGGATGAATGGACAGAAATTTGATTTTGCTAAAAGTCAGGTTAAAACCCACCGCGCACGTCTGCGCAAAATCGGCATTGATATTGCCAAACCTTGCAACCTGATCGTCTTCTCTCCCGTCATCATCAAAGAAGTCATTGAAATCGAAAAACGCGAACTTTTGCCACCACCCAACTATAAATTCCCTAACCACCTGCGCTTAGTTGCTTAATCACCTGGACTAATATTATGTATCTCATTAACGTTTATAAAAATACCGGCCTTTCTAAAGAAAAGAATAACCCTTATTCTCTCCCACGTTGTACCGTGCTTCAAGAATTTGAAGATGTAAACCGCGAAAGATTCCAATCTACTGGTATCGGTTTTATTCCCGTAGAATTGGCCGTTTCAGAATCTTTTTTTGATACCTTGTTTAAGTTTTATCGTGATAATGGCGGCGCTGATAAGCCTGTATTTGTTGCTTTAAAAACAAAGATGAATTCCGAGGGCAAAAATCTTGTTGTCGGTTTTTCTGTTTCTCCTGCTCAATCTAATGTTGACCAATCAGAAAACCCGTCTCCTGTCTTCGGCGGCAAAAAATCGGCTTAATCCATGACTGACGTTTGCATCATTTCCGGCAATGCCTACACCGCGCAAGAAATGCCCGGACTTGATCAAGCGTCTTGTCTTTCAAGTTCTGGCGTCTGGCAAGCTTGGCCAACCGATCTTGAAGCGCTTTTTAATACCTATTTCGCCTTTGATCCTTCTCTATTTGAGCTGCTCATAGGCTATTCGATCTTGGCCTTTATTACTGGCCTTGCAACTGGTCTAATCGTCCGATTGATGACCAAAACCACCGACCAGGGCGAAAGCCCTTAATAACTGGAGTTAAAACCATGAAATTTGTTAAAAACCTGAAAAAATTTGCTTCCAACAAATACGCGCAAGGCGCTGCTTTGATGGGCGCTGCTGGCGTTGCCTCTGCTGATGTCGGCGCCGACATTTCCGCCGCTTTCACTGGCGCAAACGCCAATGTAACGACTGCTGCAGGCGGTGTAATCGCTCTCGTTGCCGTTGTTACCGGTATCGGCCTGATTATCTCTCTGTTGCGGAAGTAATCGTATGTTAACCACGGTCATCATGGCATCTGTCTTTTTCTTTTCCTTTCTGGCAGGTTTCAATGTTGCCCGTGGTTAGTTTTTTTTTATTACTTTTGATATTTCCTTTAACTGCTTCCGCTGCTGTTGTTAATTATTATTATTCTACTGCTTCCGCTGCTTTAAGCGCTTGCAAATCTGATAATAATAATGCGTGTGTTCAAACATCAGGGAATTCTCCATCATGTATTGCCGCTCCTTCGGGTTCCAATAACTCTACTGTTTATCTTCGTCAAGACCCTGCTAATTACCAGAAATATTATTGGTATTATGGTTGCGTTTCTGGTTCGCCTTCTTCTTGTACTGGCGGCAAGGTTACAGATATTAATTCAGGTTCATGCGTTTGCCCCGCTGGTCAATCGGAAGTGAACGGTGTTTGTAAGCTTCCCGAGCCTACTTATTCTCAGGATTGCCCAAAGGATCAATATCGCATTTCTAGCGGTTGTGTTCCTATTCCCGATTGCAATAAAAATTCTTCTACTGGCGGCTTTTTCTTTGATGTAACTCTTGCTCCTCCTGCGTGTGCACGGACCGATATTAATATCTGCATGAGTGATATTAATACTATCGATTGCCCTGCTTTAGATCATGATTGCATCAAGCCTGGTCAGATTTGCTCAAACAATCAGGCAAATATTGATTATGCAAATTCTTCTCAACCGGTCAGAAATGCTTCCGCAAAAACTCAATCCCAGTCTGCATCATCTGATGCCGCTGCCCGTTCTTCTGACGCCGCCGCCTCTGCATCTGCAAAGCAAGCTGCCGCGCAAGCCGCCCAACAAGAAGCCGCCGCCGCTGCTGCCGCTGCTCAGGCATCCGCACAGGCTTATCCTCCGCCCAGTCCAGAGACTCAAGCCGCGCAACAAGCCAGCGCCGCTGCTGCTGCCAAAGCCGCTGCTTCTGCTGCTGCCGCTGCTGCCGCGGCTGAATCCGCTGCCGCTGCTCAACAGCTTGCCCAGCACGCCGCCGCTGATGACTCTATCATTACTCCGTCTTATCCTGGTGGACGTTCCGAAAATGCTGCCGGTCATGCGTCCGGTGATTCTCTTGGCTCGCTTCAAAGGTTAAATGATACTCTCGCCGGCATTTACACCGGCCCCAATGGTGACGGCGAGGGGGGATCGGGTACCGGATCGGATGGTTCTGCTGATATGGGGTCTTGTCCTGGCTGTGCAAAAGAATCGACTTTAGCCAAGCTTGGCGAGGGTGTTCGTAAAACAAAAGCCGCTCCCGGTTCCGGTTCTTTTGATAACTCCGAGCCGTCTCAGGCTCTCATTGATGCTCAAGCCGATCTTGATGCCAAATTTGCCGAGGTTAAATCTGGCCTTTCTAATTCCGTAAAGCTCAATGCATCCGGTTCCGGCCAGCTTCCCGTTTTCGATTTCGGAACCATAATGGGCGTTCACGTCATTGTTGACCTCAATAAATACGCCGATCCCCTTTCATGGGTTGGCCTGCTCGTGTTGTTCATGGCCGCTTTAATTGCCGTTCGCATATTCCTGGAGTAATCATGTCCGTTATCGTCGATATAGTGAACGCTGTCGTTGAATTTCACGACACCGTTACGAATTTTATATCCGAAACCGTCTATGATTTGCTCGCAAAATGGACGGCATGGTTTATTGAGTGGTGGGCTGTCGCTTGGATTAAGATCAAAATCCAGGCTCTTATTTTCTCTTACAAAGTCGCCCAAAACCTGATAGCCGACCTTAACCTAAGCGCGTTTCTCAATCAGGCTTGGTCTTCTCTTGACTCTAAAATTCTCTCTATGTTGGTTTTCTTCCGTGTGCCCGAAGCCGTTAATATTATTCTCAGCGCGGGTATGACAAAATTTGTTTTTCGTTTCTTGGGCTTCTGATGGCGTCATCTATTCATCATGGCCCCCCTGGCAGCTTTAAAAGCTTTACTCTCGTCCAGCGCTTTGTCATCGATGCGTTGCAGCAGGGTAGGGTCGTTGTTACCAATGTTCGCGGCCTTACTTCGATCGATCGCATTCAAGATCAATTCCCAGACCTTAAATTCCCTGAATCTGCCGACCTCTGGTATGTAGATACCGAAGTTGCCGAGCAGCGCAAATGGATGGCGGGGTGGTTCCATTGGGCGCCTCTCCGCGCCCTTGTCGTTATCGACGAGTGCCAGCGCATTTATCCGAACCGCAGAGACTTCAAGCCCGAAAGCTTGGACATTCCTATTTATCCTACCGGTTTTGTTCCCGACGAAATCACTATCGAGATTCACGACGACTATACCGGTCATACTTCGGTTGTGCATCGACCCGAAGACGTTTTGACCGCCTTTGATATGCAGCGTCATTTTCAGTGGGACATTTTCCTTTCTACGCCGAATATTGAGAAGGTCAAAGATTTTATCCGTCAGACCTCCGAAACCGCCTACCGCCATAAGTCTTTATCTGGCAAGCTTCCTGAATCCCTGGCAAAGCTTTTTGGCCTCTTTAACTCCTGGTATGAGTTTCAACATGACCCCGAAAATTCCGGCAAATATTCAGCAAACATTATCGGCAAGCCTCGAAAATACAAGGCTGATGAACGCGTCTTCCGCTGCTATCAATCCACCGCCACCGGCGAGCACACGGCCAGCAAGGCAGACCAAAGCATCTTGGGCGATCCGAAGCTCAAGCTTCTTTTGTTTGTTATGGTTTTGGCTGTCGGAACTCTGGTGTATTCTTTTGCAAATTGGTCGAAGACTCACAAATCAGGTTCGTCCTCTAATTCCTCGGCTTCTCCGGTTCCCGCCGCTGATCATTCGGGCCGTGAGTCTCCAGTTCATCACGATTCTAAAAACCGCGCTCTTGCGGCTTCTGGTGACGGTTCTAATCATGTACCTTTCCAGCAAGCTGCTCGTTTCTTTGATAATCTAGGACATCACCTTTTGCTTATCGCTTATCAGCGTATTTCTGACCGTGACCATGTCCATTTATCTTTTGTTTCTGATTCCGTGGATGGCCTGGTTAACGTAAGTTATCGCGATTTGTTCGCCGCCGGCGTTCGCGTTTCAGTTCACGGCCTGTGCAGCTTGGCCCTTATCGCGCCTGATGGATCCGTTCTCAATCTGGCTTGTCATTCTTCCCGTGTTCGCTCTTGCTCTGCGTCTGTTGATTCCGCCGACCTGGTCATCCGCCGCGATTGCTACAAGTACGGCGATCCCAAACCTAAATCGATTCCGGAACAGCAAATTCCTCAAAACGCTTTGGTTGCCACCGCATCACAGATTGTTCCTGTCGATGTGCCGGAGGCAAGCAGCCGCGTAGAGCGGTAGCGGGCGCGGCTTTGCATCCGGCACAACGCCAAAAGGGAAATTGCCTCAACAAGCAAACCCCATGCCAATATTAAACCTATTAAATTCTGCATTTTAAAAAGTCAAATTTATTTTTTTCACCACCGCAAAACCCGTGCCATATATCGATTAATTTTTTTCGTAAATTATATCCAAACTGATATAATTCATTTTATGAAATCTATAATCTTCCTTGGCGATTCCTTAGACCGTTTACGTGATTTTCCTGGTGATGTTCGCCAGGATGCTGGCTATCAACTTGATAAAATTCAGCGAGGCAGTCAGCCCGACGACTTTAAGCCGATATCGACCATAGGGCAGGGCGTAGAAGAACTTCGTATTCGAGACGAAACCGGCGCTTATCGCGTGATTTATTACGCGCGTTTGCCTAATGCCGTCTATGTCTTGCATGTCTTTCAAAAAAAGACCCAGACGACAGCTAAGCGCGATATCGATCTAGCCGCCAAACGCTTTAATGAATTGATGAGGGAAAAAAATGACTGAGCAAACTTTTACTAGCGTTTTCGACGCAATCACCGATACGCCGGCGCAATCTGCAAACCTTCAGGCTCGGGCCGAACTTATGCGGCAAATCGCCGCTATCATTCAGGCCAACGGCTGGACACAGACCGAAGCGGCTAATCATTGCAGCATCACTCAGCCGCGGTTGAATGACCTGGTGAAGGGCAAGATATCTAAATTTTCCCTTGATGCCTTGCTAAATATCGCGGCTTCTCTCGGTCTTCGGGTTCATATAACGCTTGATGCGGCTTGATGACTTTTAGCGGCTGTCCGGACGGACACCGATAAAAAGCGTTTTGGCTGTGCTGGATCCTCAGCTGATCCGATGACCTGCCAAAACAGCGCGCAGAATTACACTGAACGCAGCTCTCGAATTTTTGCCCGCGCGGAACCCGGCATATCTCGTCATGTTTTCGGCGCTCTTGGGCCAGCTCCTGGCCAATGGCTTTGAACCTTGCCTCCATCCTATCCTAAAAAATACCGCTTTCGCTGTTTGGGGGTGTTCACGCATCGAGGCCAACAGGCAGTATGTCTTTTCCGGTCTACGCTTTTTCTTTTTGTTCGGGGCAGGGTCTTTCGAGGGGTCAGGGAAAAAAAGTGTGAGAAGTGCAAGTAACACTCACACTTTAGTATGGAATCCCATACCAAAGTGCAGCTATGCGAGACGACCTAAGATATTGAAAAATATGGAAAACTCAAGAAATCCATTTTTTGCAAAACCGTTGCAAGCTTATGAATATAAAGGTTTATTTTCTCAATCCCATACCAAAGTGCAACATCTAACAAATGTCTCAGCGGCTTATTGAGGTTAGGGTGCCTTGCATGTTGTTGATATACAAGGCTTTTTTGAATTGTCTATTTTTTGCTCAATTTGACTAGAACCGGCTCTTTCTCTGCCTTCTAGCCGTTTTCATCACAACCTTATCCACAAAAACTGTGAATAACCCGCGCCACGTTCTAAGGCGTTCTAGCTCGTTCTGGAGCGTGTAAAGCTTTTGCTCCTGGTCTGTCAGTTCTAAAATCCTTTTTGCCGTCCAGCGTTGATTTTTGTAGCGTAAAACGCCGCGACTGAATAGCCAACCTTCCCATCCTTCATGCCCAACGTTTTTCCGGTCCCACAATAGCAAAAGCTTCTCTGCCATCTTTGGCGCGCCGTCCTTGTCCCACTGTCGAATCTCTTCGACGGGAACGCCGATCAATTCGGCCGCTCTCTCTTCGTTCAGGCCCACGGTATTGAACCGGATGTGATAGAACTGTGATTTTGCTTTTCTGCCGCGTTTCATAATTCGTGATCCTTGCAAAAATCTCCAGGATAGCCGCCCAAGCTTTTTTTATGATTACCTTAAAAGACTTCGCATAATGTATATTTTCGACAATTGAATCCTTAGCCTGTTCTGTCTGGATCATTCCCGTTATCATCGTCGCCATTATCAGGCTTGCGGCGATTCCTGCCCGCTTTCCCACGCTTTCCCACGCCGCTTTAACCGCGCCCTCACTTCTGGCCATTGCCGCCGCTATCAGCACTTCTGCCGGGTCGATGCCCAACAGCTCCGCTAGTTTGATTGCGTTTTCGTCCGATATTTTTCCTCTTTTTCTTATCATCGAAATTCCGGCCGTATCGACTCCAAACGCTTTTGCTATTTTGTAGTCGCTTCCTAATTTTTCTTTTAAATCATTTAGATAATCTATAACCGTTTTCATTTTTTTACTCTTGGTTAAAATTTTTTTAACTATACGCTTGCCTCCTGCAAAAAAATAGCTAAACTACTTTTAGCGCTAAAAACGTTTTAGCTATTTTCAACCACATGGAGCGCAGACCATGAATACACAATATTTTCAGCTTCACGATCAGGCTTGTTTTCTGTGTTTGGCTTTACATGAACTCTTCATGTCTTTGCCATTCGATCATCCTGATTATTTCCGTGTTTCTTCGATTGCACAAAAAGCCGATTCTCGGGCGTCGCGCCGCTTTTCTCTTTATCGCAATTCAAGAATAGCCGAAGACTCTGATTGCTTATTCTCTCGTCAGGATAGAGAAGAAGCCGCCGCCGTCGAGCGCGAAGCCTTTCAAGAGCCAGAAGAGCATTTCTTAGAGCCTGCGGGTTATACCGTTGTTCATGTCGAATTTGATCCCGATGCTTGCCCTGAATGCTTTGGCACCGGCTTTGATTTTACGCACCACGCTGAACATTGCCTTGCATGCCGGATCACTTATCAACCAAAATCGGGCGACTCTGCGCGCCTCCCTGCCGGCGCGTCCGGTGCTGCTGTAGGGCAGGGGGGCATCAATGCTTAATTCCGATTCTCGGCCTCATTCCCGCTTTTGTTCTTCGCGTAAGGGCTTCGCATGTACTTGCTCTAAAGGTCCTATTAGTCAGCCCTGGCGTAATAAATTGAGCTATTGCGTTAAATGGAACCGCCGTAATTATTACCGGGCAAAGCACTTGTCTCGTTTGATTATCAATCATCACAATGACTGTTTGACTCTACCTGTGATCGTTTTTGCTTACTTTGAGTTGATGAGCAATCTTGCCGCCCGTGATCTTCTTGCTGATCGTCGGCCCGGTGATCTTCGTAATTATCTTGATCTTCCGTTTTAAGGGCAGGGAGGCAACTAATGTCATTCGATCAAATGCAAAAATTTGCCCTGACTCCAGAGCAACATCAAAAGATTCTGTACGGCCCTTATTTCAATGGCCTTGATATTCCCCTTAAAACTGTTGAACAGGTTAGGGCCGAATTATGAACCGCCTGCATGTTCCTTACTGGCTTCCTGAATGGGTTCATCCTGGCCCTTTGTTTCGTTCTTCAAAAATGGATTCACAGCTTAAACAAGCCCTTGACGATATGGATACACCAAATCCCGATTTTTATAAAACTATTAAGGTCGATGAATCGTTATTGCCTCCTGCCATTCGTACTATTAGACCTCGCAATTATTTATTGGTCAGGGGGCAATAATGCGTTTCTTCGACTGGCTTGAAGGTTATCAGGACTTCGACTTCGACCTTCCGATTGTTTCCCCTACCGGTTATTGCCATCTCGATTTCTTGGCCGAAAACCTGGAAGATCGTTATAAAGCGGAACGGCAATCGAAGCTTAAGCACGAGGGTAGTTATTCCACAAAAATAACTGTTCATGTCAATGGTCGTCGGATTCATATATCCGGTAACCCTTCACGTTTTAACCGCATCGATAATCTTTTCGGCCTCAAAAGCCTGGAGCAATGTATTAGCGTTTACAACGCCATTCTCACTGACCTTGGTCTTCCTTCTTTCACTCCTTGCACATACGTTGGTTATGTCGAAAGGGTCACCGAAAGCGGCGCCGTTAAGTTCGAATCTATTCCTAATGGATTTGTTGTAACTGGTATTCATGTCACAAAAAATATTGCCGTTGGTTCAGGCAATTGCGTCGATACATACCTCAGGGC
>Ga0207968_100768_pt1 | contig 10764 bp, 9 predicted proteins | sample LakWasMet21_HOW5_2_FD_183867 | JGI IMG/M metagenome (GOLD analysis project Ga0207968, IMG submission 183867) | Freshwater sediment methanotrophic microbial communities from Lake Washington under simulated oxygen tension - Sediment Metagenome... | ecosystem: Environmental > Aquatic > Freshwater >...
ACATCAATTTGTCAACACTTCCGTTTCGGTTTCTTGCAAAACCCCTTGAGCTTCCTTTCATCTTCAAGCGTTGCCGCTGAAAGAGATGCGCATTATACGCACTTTTTCTGACCGCGCAAGCTTTTTGCGCAAAATTTTTGATGACACTTTTCATCATTACCCCAAAACCACAAAAACATGCTTTTATTATTAAAATGGGAAGCCGTACTCTTTGGTGAACAATTACTCCTCGAATCGAGGCCACAATTGTGCTTTAATCTGCGTTTAATGCCACTCGACTAGAATCGGAGCTTGATTGGGTTCGTTCATCTGCCTGGTCCGTGGGGCGTTTATAAAGCTTTTATGTGGAAATCGCCTAAGCGATGGTCTGCCGGCGCTGCTTCACTCCCAATATATAAAAACAAACCTCAGGAGATGATTCATGTCGTTATCCAGCAATTGCGTTTTTTTGTTGGCCTTGTCTCTGCTTGCGTTCGGAGCGAACGCCGCAAGTGAAGATACCATCGGTTTTGTCAAAACGGCACAAGGGAACGCCACGGTCACCACGCGCCAACAGCAAGTCAAAGCCGAGCCCGGCACCCCCTTGTATCTCGGCAGCATCCTTAAAACAGGCCGTGATGGCGGCCTCGGCGTGACGCTTAGAGACAACACGGTGATGTCTTTCGGCCCCGACACCGAAGTCACCATCGACGAATATCTTTATAAGCCCGCAAAAGGCCAACTCAAACTGGCCGCCAACCTCGTCAAAGGCACCCTTCATTATATCTCCGGCGTGATTGCCAAACTCAAGCCCGAAGCGGTATCGGTCAATACGCCGACCGGCATTATCGGCGTCAGAGGCACCCGCTTTGTGGCCAAAGTAGAGGATTGACCAACATGGCAATAACTTGTACCCATGCTCTATATCGCCTGGTGCTTTTCGCAGTCCTCGGTCTCGGTCTTGTGGCCTGCTCGCCATCGTATGTGGTCCTGCTACAAGAAGACGACGGCAAGGTCGGCAAGGTGCAGGTGACCACAAAAGAAGGCACGACGGTGCTGGAATCCGCACGCGAAGGCGCCGAGATAGGCGGCAAAGCCGGCAAGACGTTCAAAGTCAGCCAGGATCAAATCCGTCAGGACTTCGGCGCCGCGCTCGCGTCGAGCCCGGAAAAACCGATGTCGTTCTCGCTTTATTTTATCGAAGGCGGCGCCCGGCTTACCCCCGCATCCGCCGCCGACATTCCTAAAATATTCGCGGAAATCAGCCGTCGCGCCGCGCCCGATATTTCGGTCATCGGCCACACCGATACCGTCGGCACCGACCAGGACAATGAACGTTTGAGCCTGTTAAGAGCCGAGGCTACCGCGTCTTTACTGAAAACCAAGGAGCTCCATGTGGTCAACATCACGGTCGAATCGCATGGCGAAAAGAATCTGCTGGTGCCGACACCCGATAACACCGACGAACCGCGTAACCGCCGGGTGGAAGTGACGGTCAGATAAGCGCGCTTTAACGCCTGTTTTCGCGCGCCATGTCGGCAGAGTTCCGCTCTGAAACCGTGTCCATATCGGTAATTACCCTCATTACAACCCAGGTGCTCGATGAGCTCAGACGCATTGACCAATCAATTTATTGCCAAACAGAACACGCTCCTGATTTGCGCCGAAGCCAGCAACGGCCTTCTCATGCAACAAACGCTGGTCGCCTCGGGACTTCACCTTAATATTGCCTTGCTCGACGAATCTGACCAGGTTATCCCTGCCTTATTGCAGGCGCGCCATGATTTGGTGCTGATCGATGCCGACAGCAAGGCGATCGATTGCGAACGTCTGGTGCGCGCGATTCGAGCGCATTTCTCGGCGATCGAGCTACCGGTACTGATCAGCCATGACCCGTCCGCGCTCGATAAACGCAATGCCGCGTTGGCGGCGGGCGCGAATGACGGACTCAGCAAACCGATCGATCGTGACGAAGCCGCGCTCAAAATCAACCAGTGTTTGACGCTTGGCCGTTTTTATCACTCCAACAAAGTCATCCAGGACATCCTCGAAGAGGAGATTAAAACCCGGACCGCGAAACTCGACATGTTGATCGAGAGCTGCCTGATGATGTCGATGGAAAAAAGCCGGTCCAAGCTGCTGAAGCACATTCTGGTGGAAGGCCAACGCCTGTTGAATTGTGACGGCGGCACGATGTACCTGGTCACCGAGCAAAATACGCTCAGTTTTGCCGAACGGACCCGTGACGACCACCTCCCCTTCGAGGAAATCGCGCTCTACGATCCGGCAACGGGTCAAGCCAATGATGTATATGCCTCCACCTATGCGGCGCTGCATAACGAAACGGTGATCATCGATGACGTTTATCGGGAAACCCGCTTCGATTGCAGCGGCACCCGCGATTTTGACGCCCGCAGCGGTTATCATACCGTTTCGCTGCTGACCGTGCCGATGGCGCCGCGCGGCGGCAAGGTGATCGGCATTCTGCAGTTTTTTAATACCCAATCCCCGGCGACAGGAAAGATCATTTCCTTCCCCCCCGATATCATCGATCTGGTCGGCGCCTTGGCCGCGCAGGCCGCGGTAGCGCTGGACAACCTGCAATTGGTGCAAATCCAAAAAGACACGACCGAAAACATCATCCGGATCATGGCGGAAGCACTGGACAGCAAAAGCCCGCATACCGGCCATCATTGCGTGCGGGTGCCGGAACTCGCGTTCATGTTGGCCGAGGCCGCCTGCAACGAATCCTCGGGCCCCTTGGCCGCTTTCAATTTCGCATCCGAGGACGAGTGGTTCGAGTTTCGCGTCGGCGCCTGGCTGCACGATTGCGGCAAAGTCACGACGCCAGAGTATGTGATCGAAAAAGCGACCAAGCTGGATACGATTTACAACCGCATCCACGAAATCCGGATGCGTTTTGAAGTGCTGCTGCGCGATGCCGAGATTGCCAGCCTGCGGGCGCGCTTACAGGGCGAGGATGAAAAAGCCGCGAGCGCGCGGCTGGAACAAAGAAAGGCCGAACTCGCGGATGACTTTGCCTTCATCGCCTCCTGCAATTTGGGCAAGGAAACGATGGATGTGACCGATATAGCGCGGCTCCAGACGCTCGCGCGACAGACATGGCGGCGCCACTTCGACGACAGACTCGGCCTGTCCCGCGATGACCTGCTTCGCCGCCAGGACGAAGCCGAGACGCCGCTGCCGGTCGATGAATTTTTGTTGCGCGACAAACCTTATCAGATCATCCCGCGCAAGAAACAACAAAAGCCGACGGCCGAACTCGGCATCAAAATGGACATCCCCGAAAATCAATATAATTTCGGCGAAATCTATAATCTGAGCGTGCAAAGAGGCACGCTGACGCATGAAGAGCGCTACAAGATCAACGAGCACATCATCGAGACGATCAAAATGCTCGAACAGATGCCGTTTCCGGATTCGTTGAAACGCGTTCCCGAGTACGCCACCACGCATCACGAAACGCTCGACGGGAAAGGCTATCCGCGCAAATTATGCGCCTCCGCATTGTCGGTCCCGGCCCGGATCATGGCGATCGCCGATATCTTCGAAGCCCTGACCTCATCCGACCGCCCTTATAAGCGGCCGTACAAGCTGTCGGAATCGTTAAAGATCCTGCACGACATGAAACTGCGGCGACACATCGACCCCGACTTGTTCGATTTGTTTTTAACATCGGGGACTTACCGCAAGTTTGCCGAGCTGTTCCTGGAACCCGAGCAAATCGACGACGTCGACATCCGCCAGTTTTTAGGTTCCGCCAGCCATTGACCCGGAGGTTTTTTGAACATTGCACGCCCGCCTTTTCGAGTCGATTCCGCACAGACGGCCGATGCGGCCGCAGAGGAAATCGTTCAGACCTTTTTAGCGATCGCCAACCTCCCCGCAAAAGTCAGCCGGGTTTTCGCGGCACTCGTCGACTGCCTGGGCGCCGCCGCGGATGATCCGCCCGTCGCGGCCGGATACCGCCTGGCCGCGGCCATCGATGATGACGATCCCTTTTTCAACCTGCCCTACCACAATAAACAGCATGTCTGCGAGGTGATGCTGTGTTGCCATTATCTTGCGCAGCGCCGCCGCCTGGACCAGCGCGAAGCACTCGAAATCATACTGGCCGCGCTGTTCCACGACTTCAGGCATGACGGCAAAAGCCGGGGCGACACGCCTTTTCGCCTTGAACGCAATTCGGTCAATCAAGCCGAGTCGTATTTAATGGCCGCCGGCGTCACGCCGACCCAATGCCGCAGACTCGCGGCGCTGGTGCTGGCGACCAACCCCAACACCGGCCTTCCGATCGCCCAAGCCTGCTATGATCACCATCAGCATGGCACACCACTGCCCGAGATTCCCGCCGCCGCCCCGGAATTGACCGAACTCCGCGCTCAACCCATCGCCGTCCATGCGCTGATTCTGTGCATGGCGGACATATTACCCTCGCTCGGCCTGACGATCGACTATGCGTTGGCGTTGCAGGAAAAACTGGCGCAGGAATGGGGAACGCATCTCGGCATGCGCGACAAATTGCGTTTCATCGACAACAGCCGGCAGATTTTTACGCTTTGCGATTATTTCATGCCCAACATCCTTCATCTGCGCACTTATTTAGTGGATCATCTTCAGAGCCAGAGCCATGCAGGCAAAACCGGCTAAATCGCGCGCGGGCGTTGGCATCACGCTGCTGACGCTGGTCTGCGCCGCCGTGCTGCAGGCGTCCGATCCCAAAGCCGTGCAGATCCTGCGCAACGCGACCTTCGACCAATTCCAGCGCTGGCAGCCGCGCCGTTACCAAGATGCGCCGGTCAAAATCATCGATATCGATGACGCCAGCCTGAAACGGCTGGGCCAGTGGCCATGGCCGCGCACCCGCCTTGCCGAGCTGCTGACCCTCTTGAAGCAGACCGGACCGAAAGCGATCGCTTTCGACATCCTATTCGCGGAAGCCGACCGCACCTCGCCGCAAGCGATGCTGAAGTTATGGCCGGTCTCCGAGGACATTCGCCGGATCCTCGCACAGCTGCCCGATCATGACCAGGTGCTAGCAACCGCTATCAAAGACAGCAATGTCGTTCTCGGCTTCTCACCCGATAATCAAAGCCATGCCGACGTCAGCCTGCCGCCTTCGCATGCGCGCTACGTCGAAATCGGCGGTTCATCCCGGCCCTTTCTGCCGCATGTCGGCGGCTTCGTGGCGCCGCTGCCGCTGTTTGCCGAGGCCGCCGCCGGCAACGGCGCCCTGAACTTCATTCCCGATGCGGACGGCGTGGTCCGCAAGATCCCGCTGTTGCTCGAACATCGCGGCACGATCGTGCCGGCGCTGGCGGCCGAAACCTTGCGGGTCGCGCAACAAACCCAGAATTTTACGCTTGTTTCCGACGCCGAAAACGGCGCCGGCATCGGCGAGATCCGCATCGGCAAGATCACCGTGCCGACCACCGCGAATGGCGAAATCTGGCTCCATTACACGCCGCCGGAAACGCAGCGTTTTATACCGGCCTGGCAAATCCTGGCGGGGACTGTGCCTGCGCGGGCGTTGCAAGACAACATCCTGCTGATCGGCGCGTCGGCCCAGGGCCTGATGGACCTGCGCTTCACCCCCCTCGGCAACATCATTCCGGGCATCGAAATTCACGCCCAGGCACTCGAACAGATGCTGAACGGCAGCCATTTGCTGCGTCCGTCCTGGGCCAATGCGCTGGAGGTGTTGGTCGTCGCGGCCTGTGGCCTGGCTGTCGGCCTGATCACGCTGAATACGGGGGCTCTCGCCTCGTTCAGCGTTTTCATGCTGGCCCTGGTATCGCTCTGGCTGGGTGCCTGGCAGGCCTATGTCGGCCGCCATCTGCTCGTTGATCCGATGACGCCGAGTGTCGGCCTGGCCCTGGTGTTTCTGGTCGCCAGCATCTTCCGGCATCTCTACAGCGAACGCCGGCAGCGCTGGGTCAAGGAGGCGTTCGCGCGTTACATCTCGCCGAACCGGGTCGAACACCTGATCGCGCACCCCGAAGCGCTCGAACTCGGCGGCCGCCGGCAGATTTGCAGCTTCGTGTTCAGCGACCTCGCCGACTTCACCGGCCTGATGGAAAACATGGACCCGGGCGAGGCAGTCGCCTTGTTGAATCGCTATCTGGACGAGATGATCGCGATCGCATTCATGCACCACGGCACCTTGGACCGTATCGTCGGCGATGCGGTCGCGATCATGTTTTCGGCGCCGGTGACGCAGGCGGATCATCAACACCGGGCGCTGGCCTGCGCGATCGACATGCACCGTTTTGCCTGTCAATACAGTCAGGGCCTGAACGCTAAAGGCATCCGCTTCGGACGCACCCGGATCGGCGTCCATACCGGCGAAGTGATCGTCGGCAATTTCGGCGGCAATACCATTTTCGATTACCGCGCGCTCGGCGATCCGGTCAATACCGCATCAAGGCTCGAAGGCGCGAATAAATATCTCGGCACGTCGATCTGCGTATCGGAAGCGACCTTGGCCGGCTGCCCCGATATTCCCGCCCGCCCGATCGGGCGCTTGCGGGTGAAAGGCAAATCGATCCCGTTGCAGGTTTTCGAACCGTTGGCGGCGGCAGGGGCCGGACACGCAGCGCTGCACGATTATTTGACCGCCTATCAATTGCTGCGAGATCAACAGGCAAGTGCCCTTGATGCGTTCAGAAAACTGACGGCCAATTATCCTGACGATACGCTCGCGGCTTTTCACCTGCAACGCCTGAATGCAGACAAAACCGGCGATTTGATTGAATTGACAGGAAAATAAGCTGTAAAAGTCTAAAATTGAGCTGATATGTTCAGAAATTGGTTTAGCATTTCCATTACATTGAAAATGAAGGAAAAATTCACCTAAATTGATCGACTCAAACCGGCCAAAACCAGACGATCAATAAATCTCGGATAGAGTCAGGTAAAAGTTCGACAGCAGACGTTTAGCGTTTGAATTCACCGGCCTTCGCGCCAAATAGACCGATGTCAATCATGGGGTGGCTCTCAATGCATGATCTTTCTCGATGCAGAGAATAGATAGCCACCTCACAAATGGCATAGCGATTTCCACATTCTTTGCTTCTGAAGAATAGGGGGGCTCAAAAGTAGCTGTTGGCCTTCCCTTCCGGGTCTTCTTAGAATGGACTATTGAGCATCTAATCTCGTACAGCCAACGAGCTAATTCAGAACGATGACTATTAGGATTGACAGGAAAAAAGCCACTAATGGCTACGCCTGATGATGTCTGCAAGTCTGAAGATATGGCACTGCACAAATGTGGATCTAGTTCGGAAATGAAATTCTGAATGTTGGCGTCTGTTGTAAGAAGTTCAAGCACGCAGAGCAACTGTTCGAGTTCGGTTTTTGCGCTTCGGCCTATGAGTATTGGCGCTTCTTCAAAGTAGTACTCAAGGACATTGTAGAAGCCAACATAGGACTTCAATGGATTGTCCTCCTTGAGTCCTGAGAAATAATGAGAAAGAAGGATCGGCGTATGTTGCTTTGTGGTCGATATACGCTCGACGGGGAGAGAATCAACAACGGCTGATGCCTTCGATGTTCCGAGAGAGATTGTTGTTGCTAAGGGTGAAATGTCTCGTATGGAAATGTTGTCGAGAGCTTCACCCTGGAAGAAATCTATTAGCCCGTATCCGGATTTGATGACGCGAAGCCTTCCTAAATAACCGTCTCTTTCCTCTGAAGGCAGTACAACTACCGAAACCTTCTTTTCGAACACGCCGCAAATTGAATCGACATAATTGTAAAAAGACTCTGCAACGTAGTTATGCCCTATGCGCCAGTCGAACAAATCAACTGAATCGCTCGGATCAAGTGCTTGGATAGATTTGACGGAAGGATCGTTTGCCATATCTAGAGCTAATGCCTCGGTATGTCTCTGATCGGCTAGAACATACATTTCACTGGGGTCGTCTTTCCAAAACTTCCCGCGAGTAACCTTAAAAGTCATTTTCGACTGCGGGTTTGTCTTGCTGTATTCGAATAGGTAATTATCGACAAGATATTCAAGACTCTCTTCCGAAAGCTCCTGTTCACCCGTCTCATAACGAAGTCGAGCGACTGACTCCAGTTCTTCCAAGTAGTAGAACGCTTGAGCCGTAAGAAGTGGCTCACCATGAATCGTTGGATGAACGACAATTGAGTGGCTGAGTCCACTAAAGACAAGGACCTTCATCAGGCCTTCACTGTTGGCAAGTTGAAGAGTTACGTTTAGGGCCATTTTGTTGTTTCACGCATGAAGGTCCGTATTGAGACAACTGAACTTTGAAAACTGCTAGACCATTGTGCCGCCCAACGCTTCAATCAGCCGCCGCGTCAGCGGTCGGCTGGATTGGATTGTTAGCTGACTCAGCGGCGCATAATTGGTTACTGCTATCCACGTAATACACGCAGAGTAGGTTATGTGCTTTCTCTACGCCAGTTTTAAATTCTTTCCATATCTTGGAGCCAGAGAATGTTCTGAGCGCTATGCCTGCAGGGTTCTTTTCTTGAGAGAGCATAATATCTCTGCCAGATGTGATAACAGACAGAGTGACTGATACTTCCTCAGGAGCGAGATAGCTGGAATATACACTAATTGTGCTTTGCAGATTTGGAATGGATTTTCTTATTACAGGCTCAGATAATTGTGGTTGATCAAATGATAAGCGGATTACATCCTTTATGTCTCGGTATTCTGTAAGCAATTGGGCAACTGCCTTGCTTCTATTAAACTCCTTGGTCTTGTTTTCGTTGTATTTGATTGCACTGGCTGCCACCAAAGACGCTATTGCAAGCACTATCGATACACGGCCAGTCCATGTGATTTTAGAAAGCCCTACTGCTTCTTCATTCCACGTGTTTCCACGAATCGCGATTATGGCCGCAGCAAAACCGATAAAACTTATCAAATAGTCCATACTTTTCTCAGCTAACGTCAAAGATAACCGGCAGCCGAAGGCCGTCCGGTGGAGCGAAGGGTTAGATTCGACTCTCGAACTTTCGATACCACGCTCGCAACATCCTTGACTAGAGCGCGTGCTTGCTGAGCCGTTACTTCGGCTCGGGTATGAGCTATCCGATTCCTTAGTGCGATATGATCGCGAAGCTGTGCGTAAACTTTCGGCTCAAGAATTTCGCGCGACTTCGCAAACTCAAGTAGCTGACCCAAGCTTGATCTAGTCATGAACTTGTCGAACCCGGCGATTTCAATGTTCTGTCGGAGCGCGGTAGGATGCGGTGAGGAACGAACCGCATCGTTCGAGTCATTCGCCTGCCGTTACGTCCGACAAATCGATGCCATTACCCCAGTTTTCGGCATAAATCCCTGATGTCACATAACGATGAAAGCTTGAATACGGCCACTCTTTAATGCATCGTACCCAACCATGCTTGACTGGATTCCAATGAATGTAATCTACATGTAGCCAATAATCCGTTTCGTCACGAACCAGGTGCTCCCAAAATCTCCGTTGCCATAATCCGCGTTCTCCCCGCTTTTCACGACTTTTGGACAATCTTTCACCTTTTGCAATTTGCCGAGAAAAATGCGCCTTGATGAGTCCCCAACGAGTGGAAAAGTCCGAGTCCCCTTCCGGCAAGGTCCAGATGCAATGCAAATGATCCGGCAAGATGACCGCCGCATTAATCTTGAACGGATGTTTATGTTTCACATCGATAAACGCTGCCCTCAATGCATCGACACGATCGATCAATAGCCGATTACCACGACGCTCGGCCAAATTGACCGTAAAAAACCAAGTGGCGCCAGGATGGTGGAAGCGGCGATATTCTGTCATAGTTTACCGTTGTTCATTCGCGTTTCTCGAACGATGCGGTTCGTTCCTCACCGCATCCTACCGCGCTGCTTCCTACTTTTCTAACGTGAAGTGAGAGATTACAACTAACTCGCAATTCTCATCTTCGTCTGAAATTCCATCAACTGAGGGATAGCTTTTATAGTAAAAGCCTGTATTTTTAAGCTTTCCTATTTGCCCAATGCGCAAGCGACGCACGCTGTCTTTGTATGCGGCGATTGAATAACCTGCGTCAATAAGCTTGCAAAGCTCCCTGTATACCACCTCGGCAGCTTCGGAGCAGGCTTGTGCATATGAGGCTTGTGGTTGTCCTGTGCGAACTGCGGTATGCAACGCTTCAAGGGCCCTATTCAACTCATAACAAGGGGCGTCTGTAATCATTAACTTTTCCTTGCCTAACAAGAAATTATATGTTGTCAGCCTATCTTCCCGCTTTTTTGGAACCTTTGCAGCAAATCCATGCTGTTAGCCTGGACCACCGACAGCCTATCATCCCCAAACGGGGTGATAAAAGATCAGAATATCATGAAATGTGGTTGGCTACATTCGGCGGTGAACGCTAATTCGTCGCGAATCGTGAGGCCGCTACATTCAATTCACCCCTAAGATCAACCCGCTCCGCGCTCACCGCCATTCAACCAATCCAAATATCTGCAAACGCCTTCGTTGACCGAGTGAAACTCCTTCTCGTAACCAGGGCCGTAGGCTGGGTAGAGCAACGCGAAACCCAGCAGATGCTTTGAAATAACCAAGTTTCTTTGCATCCAAAATTTTTTTTGAATTTCAAAACTTATCAGCTTCGAAGCTGGGTTTCATTATCATTCAACCCAGCCTTGTATCTTATTCCATGTCATGGTTAGCTACCCTGACAAGAGATAGAAGCAGCTTGTGCCCAGCCTTAAGGATCAACCTTGTCGCGTAGATAAAGCCTTCTGTCTCGCTTCTGATGCCAACCTGG
>Ga0207968_100770_pt1 | contig 10755 bp, 9 predicted proteins | sample LakWasMet21_HOW5_2_FD_183867 | JGI IMG/M metagenome (GOLD analysis project Ga0207968, IMG submission 183867) | Freshwater sediment methanotrophic microbial communities from Lake Washington under simulated oxygen tension - Sediment Metagenome... | ecosystem: Environmental > Aquatic > Freshwater >...
TCGAAAACTAGGGTCTTTGATTTGTGCCGCCCAATCTTTGATGTCTTCCAATTGATTAGGGTAAGGCGATGATTCGTGTAATGCCATTAAACCAGCGTCGATGTGTTTGGGTAAGGTGTTTTGTTGTTTTGCGGCAAACATTATTCGCCGCGCAAGATCGGCTTCTTTGATGGCTCGGCAAGCATGTTTGCTAACTTGAGTTGCCAGAATGTTATTGATGTCAAGTTCAGAGCAGATGCCAAGTAATAAAGCATTCATGCCCATAGTGTCAGCATGAGTCAGTTCGGTGATATTACCGACGCCCAGCATCATTTCAATTTCAGGGTGTTTTTTTCTTACTTGGTGATAACGCACGATGGATTGAGTGAAACCAAAATGCAGGGGATCTAAAATAGGATCGACAATAAAAACGCGATTTTTTCTTTGCATTTCGTCAATGGCTCTATCCAATGATGCAAGATCTTCGTGCTTTTCGGGGATTAAGATTGGGGTTGCAGCGACTTCATCGGCAATCCATAGCGTGCTTTCATGCAAGCTAAGCATATAATCTGCTCCCGCTTTGCCGCCACGCAATAAGTCGTTTGCATCCAGTGAGTCAATGCTCACCACAAAACCAGCTTGCTTTAACGCCTGAATGGTTTCTTCCAGGTGCGGAAAGTCGGTGCTAGGTAGGCAGCCAATATCAATAACATCTGCGCCGTTGCTTTTATAGTAGAAAGCACGATTAACAATTTCTTCGATGCTGACATTCGGGGCGTCGACAATTTCAGCAAAAATTTTTACTTGGTAATGACTTAAATCCGGTTTATGAGCCGCCTGCCCAAAATACATAGGTAAGTCTTTAAGTTCTTCGGGTCCGCGTTCAACCGGAATATTCAAAGTTTGAGTTAAAACATCGATGTCTCCGCGGCAGCGGCCCGGAAGTATGATACGTGTGGCGCCGAAAGTGTCCGTTAAACGGCGTGCAACCATGTCAGTCGTCATGAGAGCAGCAACTTTTAGACCCAATTCGTGAACTGTATAGGTAAATGGTGGCTGCATTTTAGCCAGAATGCTACACAACTGGCGTTCCGCCAATTTGCCGGTAAGGAAAAGTATGTGTTCAGTCATGCTTTGGGTGGTTAGATGTTTATATCGAAAGCTTTGTATTGCCTAGGCTATCGAAAGCAATGGTTGTAGTAGATATAAGGCTAAAGGGGCAGCTTTTTACAGACGCCATAATATCTTTAAATTATACCTGACTAGGTTATTGATCCGAGTAAAAGGTGATAGGCAATTGTTGATAGTGGCTAGGGTAGCATTGACATCTATGCCCTTTCTAATTTACAGTTAGCGCCGCATAAAGATTATGTAACTGATCTGTAAATAACTATTACTATAACCCATTGGAGCACTTATCATGGCACAAGCATTAATTCAAATGGCATTGGATTCTTTAGATTTCGATCAAACTGTGGCACTAGCTACTCAAGTTGCGCCGTATGTTGATATATTCGAAATCGGTACTCCATGCATCAAGCATAACGGCATTGAGTTGGTAAAAACTTTAAGAGCTAAATTCCCAGATAAACTGTTGTTAGTTGATTTAAAGACTATGGATGCGGGCGAATACGAAGCCACTCCTTTCTATGCAGCTGGCGCGGACATTGTGACTGTTCTGGGCGTATCTGGGTTAGCTACAATTGCTGGTGTTGTTAAAGCAGCTAACGCAAACGGTGCTGAAGCTCAAATTGACCTTATCAATGTTGAAGATAAAGTAACCTGCGCAAGAGAGTCTGTAAAATTGGGTGCCCAAATTGTTGGTATTCATACAGGCCTTGATGCACAAGCGGCTGGTCACACACCATTTTCAGATTTGAATGACATCGCAGCACTTGGCTTAAACGTTAGAATTTCTGTTGCAGGCGGTATCAAAGCATCAACAGTTCAAGACGTAGTAAAAGCCGGCGCGAATATCATTGTAGTTGGTGCAGCAATATACGGCGCTCCTTCACCTGCTGAAGCTGCTCGTGAAATTCGTGAATTGGTTGATGCAGTAAGAGTATAAAACTATGCACCAGCAACTTATTCTGGAAAAGATTTCGGGCATACTTGAAGCGACAGATGATTCTTACGACGTCAAGTTGACTAAGCTTATCGATGGCGCAAAAAGAATTTTTATTTCCGGTGCTGGACGATCCAAACTTGTTGGTAACTTTTTCGCAATGAGATTGGTGCATGGAGGTTACGATGTTAGCGTTGTTGGTGAAATCGTAACTCCGAGCATTAAACAAGGTGATTTGTTAGTTATTATTTCAGGCTCTGGAGAAACCGAGCAGCTTATTGCATTTGCAAAAAGTGCTAAGAAAGTAGGTGCGAGCATATTACTCATATCAGCAAAAAGCGATTCAACAATTGGTGATTTGGCTGATGCTGTATTTCAAATTGGCCGTTCCGAGTTATATGGCAAGGTTGTAGGCATGCCTATGGGAACAGTCTTTGAATTGTCGACGCTGGTATTCCTAGAAGCCGTTATTTCACACATTATTCACGACAAGGGAATTGCCGAGGAAGTGATGAGATCAAGGCACGCTAATTTAGAATAAGATTGCAGTAACGAGCAGCTTTAAGCTGCTCGTTCATCTTAATTCCAAGTTAATAATAAAAAAGTTTTCGTGACAACATTGCCAAATAATCAATACGTCATGTTCAATAAATTTACGAATGTAAGGAGAAAAATATGACTTCGCGTCGAGAGTTGGCGAATGCCATACGCGCCTTGAGCATGGATGCTGTCCAAAAAGCAAATTCTGGTCACCCAGGTGCCCCTATGGGCATGGCGGATATTGCTGAAGTCCTATGGAATGATTTTATTCGCCATAATCCGACCAATCCAAAATGGTCTAACCGTGATCGTTTTGTGCTTTCGAACGGTCATGGATCTATGTTGATATATTCCTTATTGCACCTTACAGGATATGACGTAACGATTGAAGACCTTAAAAACTTTCGTCAACTTCATTCCAGAACGCCAGGGCATCCTGAATACGGTTACACTGCTGGAGTAGAAACAACAACAGGTCCATTAGGTCAAGGTATTACCAATGCGGTTGGGATGGCTATTGCTGAAAAGGTTTTAGCAGCTCAATTTAATAAGGGAAATCATAAAATAGTTGATCACAATACCTATGTTTTTTTAGGTGATGGTTGCTTGATGGAAGGTATTTCTCACGAAGCTTGTTCATTAGCGGGGACGTTAGGTCTTGGTAAGCTGGTTGCTTTTTGGGATGACAATGGCATTTCTATTGATGGACATGTCGAAGGTTGGTTTACTGATAACACACCTAAGAGATTTGAATCATATGGATGGCATGTTATTGCAGACGTTGATGGGCACGACCACAAGGCTATAAATGATGCATTAGTGCTAGCCCGTTCTATAAGTGACAAACCAACGCTAATTTGTTGTAAAACAACTATTGGCTTCGGTTCTCCAAATAAGGCAGGAACTCATGCTTGTCATGGGGCCGCTCTTGGAGAGGAAGAGATTAACTTAACTAAAGCAGCGCTTGGTTGGGACCATGGTCCTTTTGAAGTACCTGCAGAGGTTTATGCTAAATGGGATGCCAAATCAAAAGGAATTAAACTTGAAGATGAGTGGAATAAAAGTTTTGATGCATATAAGGCTGAGTTTCCTGATCTTGCAGCAGAATTTTTACGTCGTTCGGTTGGTGACTTACCATCAAATTGGGCTAACGAAGCTGGTAAATTTGTAAGCGACGTTAATATAGAAGCTAAAACTACAGCTACACGCCTTTCATCTTTAGCAACTATTGAAGGGTATGCCAAGATTTTGCCTGAGATATTTGGCGGGTCTGCTGATTTAGGTTGCTCCAATATGACGGAGTGGTCTGGTTATAAACCATTACGTGCGAATAAGCCGGAAGCTAATTACATAAATTATGGCGTCCGTGAATTTGGAATGTCGGCAATTATGAATGGTATCGCTCTTCATGGTGGACTAATACCTTTTGGAGCTACATTTTTAATGTTTTCAGAATATGCCCGCAATGCCGTGCGTATGTCTGCATTAATGAAAATTCGTTCAATTTTTGTTTACACTCATGATTCTATTGGGTTAGGCGAAGATGGTCCTACGCATCAGCCTGTTGAACAAACAGCTACTCTCCGTTTGATTCCAAATATCCATGTATGGCGTCCCTGTGATGCAGTAGAAACAGCGATATCTTGGAAGGCAGCTATTGAGCGTAAAAATGGGCCGTCTGTGCTTATTTTCTCGCGGCAGAACTTGCCACATATGTCTCGTACTGATCAGCAAATTGCGGATATATATAAAGGTGGTTATGTGCTTCGTGATTGTAATGGTCAGCCTGACGCAATTATTATCGCAACCGGTTCTGAAGTTGAATTGGCAGTAAAAGCTGCAGAAGAATTAACTGCAAAAGGTAGAAAGATTCGCGTTGTATCGTTACCTTCAACAAACATATTTGATGCCCAAGATGCTGAATATAGGGAGTCCGTATTGCCTGCTGCAGTAACTAAGCGAGTCGCTATCGAAGCTGGTGTTACTGACGGGTGGTGGAAGTATGTTGGGACTCAAGGTGCGATTGTTGGATTGGATAGATTTGGTGAGTCTGCTCCAGCTGGACAATTGTTTAAGGAATTTGGGTTTACTGTTGAAAATGTTGTTAAAAACGTTGAATCTATTCTTTAAAATTTATAATGACGTATCAAGAAATTTATACAATTTTTCGTGAAGATTTATCCTGGTTTGCTTTTTAGCAAAATCCAAGAGACTTTTGATCGATTTAACAACTTACAGGGGAATAAGGTGAAAAAAAATATTTTAACTAGAGGTGCATTCGTTGCTTTGCTATTGACCAACACAATGGCAATGGCTGAATCCGATTATCCGGCCACAAATTTTAAACCAGTCATAGTTTTTCAAGACCAAGATGCTAACGAGAGTTCAAAAAAGAACGAATCAGCCGCACCTACTAAGAATAAAAATGTATCAAGTGTTGAAGCGACTAAAAGTGGCTCTTCTTCCAAAGTAAAGGCATCAGAGGAAGCTTCTGATTCTGTTGCAGCAAAACCAGCAACAGTAACCAAAGATGAAAAATCGAACACAAATGTGTTGATTGGACTAGGCGTAGTTGTGGCGGCTGGTGTTTTCTTTTTTACTAGAAAGAAAACAGGCGGATCTGCTAAAGGGGCTGCTAATACACGTGCAAATGGTTTAACTGGTGTTGAACGCTATTTGCAGAATCGTAGCGTGACTGCAGGAACAGGCGTTGCTAGATATCTTGATAAGAAAGCCTCAGCATTAAAAGAAAAAGCCGAATCCACCGGTGTTTCAAAGTACTTGAAAGAAAAATCACAAAGCCAAAGAGTAGCGGCTTCTTCTGAAGTTTCTCCAAGAGGTACAGTTGGCGGAGCCACAGGTGTTGCAAAATATTTACGCGACAAGGGCTAAAAGTAGTATTAATTAACTGCTTAATTTAAGCGCAAGTTGCTTAGCAGTTCTTGCGCTTTTATATTTTAATAATTAAAGAATACTAATCCGCTGCATGATTTCTTCCTGTCTAAACGCAGGACAGGTTGCTATGTAAGCGGTTTTTTTTTAACAAGTAATTATAGGTAATTAAAGTTATGGCAAATTTGTTAGAACAATTAAAGGAATTTACTGTCGTTGTGGCAGATACTGGCGATATTCAAGCGATTGAAACCTTTAAACCTCGCGATGCAACAACTAATCCTTCGCTTATTACTGCGGCTGCACAAATGCCACAGTATCAAGGTATTGTCGATGACACTCTTAAGAGCGCAAGAAGCTCTTTGGGTAAAGACGCAACTGCAGCTCAAGTTGTATCACTAGCGTTTGATCGTTTAGCTGTGTCGTTCGGCTTGAAAATTCTTGAAATTATTCCTGGCCGAGTTTCAACTGAAGTTGACGCTCGTCTTTCTTTTGACACTGACGCAACAATCGCAAAAGGTCGTGATTTAATTGCGCAGTATGAAGAAAAAGGAATTAACCGTGAACGTATCTTAATTAAAATTGCTGCAACATGGGAAGGCATCCAGGCTGCAGCTGTTTTAGAAAAAGAAGGCATTCATACTAATTTGACTTTGCTATTCGGAATACATCAAGCAATTGCATGTGCTGAATCAGGCATCACTTTGATCTCTCCGTTTGTTGGACGTATTCTCGACTGGTATAAGAAAGACACAGGTAAAGAATCTTATGCCCCAGCTGAAGATCCAGGTGTATTGTCGGTAACTGAAATTTACAACTACTACAAAAAATTTGGTTACAAAACTGAAGTAATGGGAGCTAGTTTCCGTAATATTGGTGAAATTGTTGAATTGGCTGGTTCTGATTTGTTGACTATTGCACCTTCTTTGCTAGCTGAATTACAAGCTACCGAAGGTACTTTGGAGCGTAAGTTAGATCCCAAAAATGCAGCTGGCTTGCCTATTGAAAAGATTTCTATTGATAAAGCTACCTTTGAACGTTTACATGCTGAAAACCGCATGGCTAGCGATAAATTAGCTGAAGGTATTGATGGCTTTACTAAAGCATTAGTGTCACTCGAAGAAATTCTTGCAGCCCGATTAGCTAGTTTGGAAGGCTAAGATTTAACTGTTTTACCCCTCGGCAGATACTTATAAATCTGCCGAGGGCTTTATTTACTTTTCGCTCGACCCTTGCCAATCCGTCTTCTGCTGTTCTCTAGAATTTCAAATTAGCTCTAATAGACTGGAGGCCTAATATTATTCTCTATATTATAAATTTAAGCGTTTGCCTTTAATTTATAAAGCTGATGATCCATTCATAAAACGCGATCTTAACCTAAGCATTAAGTCGTTCGCCCCTACGATCATGCCCAAAGGAAAGCTCAATGAAATTTACTCCTAGTCTGTTGCCTAATTTAATCCAGTTAATTGCTAATGAATTAGCACAAAATATGGAAGAAGTAGCCGCCCTTGATCAAGCCATTGGTGATGGCGACCACATGGTTAATCTTCAGCGTGGCATTAATGGACTTTTGGCAGAAAGCGTAGGAATAGCTCAGCTAGATTGGGCAGCAGCGTTTAAGAAAATCGGCATGACGCTGATGACAGCCATGGGTGGGGCTTCGGGCTCCTTGTATGGCACATTGTTTATTGGCATGAGTAAAGCTACTAAACAAAGTGAACTGACGTTACCGGATTTTGCAGAGATTTTTTCTGAAGGCGTACAAGCTGTAAAACAGCGAGGTAAAGCAGAGGCCGGTGAAAAAACTATGCTTGATGTATTAATTCCAGTAGCAGAAAGTCTACGCACCAGTGCTTCATCCAATATTACATTAACTGAGGTCCTGAACGATGTTTCGCGCGTGGCAATCGCTGGTATGGAATCTACCCGCGATATGGTAGCAACTAAAGGAAGAGCCTCATTTTTAGAGGAAAGATCCCGAGGTTACATAGATCCAGGGGCTAAAACTTGTCAGTTAATAATTTGTGTAATCGTTAGTGAGTTGGCTGGGCAATTACCAACGTAACGCCGCAGTATGCACTGGGGCATCCCATAGCCTCAAAATTTCATCGTCTAGCAAGCTTAAAGTAATTGAACACCCCGCCATATCTAAAGATGTGACGTAATTGCCGACTAACGAGCGACAGATATTAACTCCCCGCTTTTCCCAAAATTGGGCCGCAAGATCATAGATCAAATGCAATTCCAATAGCGGCGTGCCGCCGAAACCATTCACCAGCAGTAATGCCTGTTGGCCTTTTTCAGGCTTTAATTCGGTATCGATAATGTTGGCTATGTGTTCAACAATTTCCGTTGCTGTAGCTAATGGCAGTGTTTCTCGGCCACGTTCGCCATGAATACCCACGCCCATTTCCATTTCATTATCAGCAATCTCAAACGTCGGTTTGCCAATTGCAGGCACGGTGCAGCTAGTTAATGCTACACCCATCGATGCGGTGGCAAGATTGACTTTATCGCCAAGGGCTTTACAAATAGCTAGGCTTGCACCTTGTTCAGCGGCAGCACCAACAATTTTTTCGACAATCAGCGTGCCGGCGACGCCACGTCGGCCAATGCTGTGAGTTTTCGGCAAGGAAACGTCATCAGTGACTAATACTGTTGCACTCGGGTAATCGAGCATTTCAGCGGCCATTTCAAAATTCATTACATCGCCCGCATAGTTTTTAACGATGAATAATACGCCGCCGCCATTTTCAACAGCTTCTGCCGCAGTCAACATTTGGTCCGGGCTGGGCGAAGTAAATATCTGACCTGGACAGGCGGCATCAAGCATACCGACGCCGACAAAACCAGTGTGTAGCGGCTCATGGCCCGAACCGCCGCCGGAAATAAGCGCAACCTTACCTGAGGCAGTTGGCTTGATACGTTTAACAAAGCGCGGCTGGCTGCTGAGCTGGATAATATCGGTATGAGCTTTGGCAAAGCCCAGTAAACTTTCATCAAGCAAGGTATCAACGCTATTAATGAATTTTTTCATCATGAAGACTCCAGTGCGATTTATTTCGGTTAATGGGGCTTATCTGCAAGATAGCAGTAGTCATTTATTGGGTTGCGACAATTCGTTAACAAATCGGATGTTTATATCAGACATTGATTATCGTATACGATAAAGTTTTGTGTGACCGCTTGTTTTTGAGTAGTTGGAGATTTGTAGTCTGGATGTAATGCACTGGAATCCAGGATAACTAGGGATATTTGCCCTTGATTCCGCAAAGTTTCCACGCTACTTGCTTGGTGATCTATGTGTAAATGATTATTAAGCCGTAAGAACTTTGACGCCAAACCAAGCCCCAACAACAAAAAAAACTAGACTAAGCACAAGACAACAAAAGGCAATCCAAAGCCAAAAAGTGTGGTGCTTACCTTGATAATTTGGATTTATTGTTTCGTTGTAAAGCCTAAATTGGGTGTAATAAGCCAGAAAAAACGTCATCATACTGATGGACAAACCAATAATAAAACATATAAGTGGAAAGCCAATATTATGAGATACGGAAGGCTCTACTTTAGCTTGCCCAAGATAAGCCAAAAGAGCAACTATTGCCCCACCATTAAGAAGTTGGAGAGCTTTTAGAGCTTCAGTGCTGAACCCAATTAAAGATTTATAAGTTTCTAGTGCATGTTCTTCGTTGAAAGTCATATTTATACCCAGCGTATATATGCTTCAATAAAAGGCCCAATTTTTATTGGGGTTGTCTAATGTTATTGTAAAAATTATTATCCTAATTCGATCAATTCATCATAAACCCGAGCATAATCACCAACCATACGATTCAGGCTAAACACAGATTCGCAGCGGCTTCTACCGGCCTGCCCGTGAGCAATTATCATTTCAGAATTGTCCAAATACCGTTTAATGGCATCGCTCATCGTCTCGGGATCTTGCTTGGGGACTAGAAAGCCGGTTTCATTGTCGATGACTAATTCGGGATTGCCGCCGACGTGGGTGGCAATGACCGGCAGCCCGGTGGCCATGGCTTCGAGTATCGTATTGGATATGCCTTCATTGATTGAAGGCAGCACGAATATATCCAGCGTTTGCATCAGATCGGCGACATCGCTACGGTCGCCGGCAAACCAAACCAAGTTGTTTATGCCGGCTTCTTTAATCATCGAGTTCAGCTTCTCTTGTAATCCACCAGCACCTACTAGTATCAAACGGACTTTCTCTTTAAATTCAGGGTGTGTGTTAAGCAAATGAATAAATGCTGAAACCAAGGTGATTTGGTCTTTGACCGGATCCAGTCTGCCGACGGTGCCGATGATTTGCAGTCCGGGCGTGCGGAATGAGGAAGGGAGTAAGTCCAGCGGTTTTTCATGGCCTAACTTAAAGCGGCTCAAGTCGACACCGTTATATAGCTGGGTGATTTTATGCGGCGGCACTTGTATTTGCCGCACCAGCCAATTTTCCAGGTCTTTTGACATCGGAATGTAACGATGCACTAACGGCCGAAATAACTTTCGCAAGAAGACATAACGCGGGTTGGTGCCGTCGACGTCGTCAATATCCCGGCCGTGCTCGCCATGTATCCGATGTTTTACCCCGGCTAACAAGCCGGATAACTGCGCTTCCAGCGCTGATAAATTGCGGGTGTGCAGTATGTCGGGCTTTATTGTTCTTAACAGCCGCCATAGGCGCAGATAAACGGCGAAGTCTTTGCCGGGCTTTTTGTTTAAACAGTAAACCTGTACATCATTATTGGTAATGCGTTTGCGAAAATCTGTGTAATCCGTCATGCAGATCACAGCATGACGAAATTTGTCATCCGGTAAGTGGTTGATTAAATTGACGACACCGTTTTCCAGGCCACCAGTGCCTAAACGAAATAGAACGTGAGCGATTAATGGTTTGCCAGCATTCATAATAAAACCGAAAGAAGAGTGGGGGTCTATTAATTCTTTAAGTAAGGTGCAAATTTTTTATGTTCTTCAGTTAGATGCTTTATCCACCAGTTTTTTAGAAAACTCAGTAACAGTTCTGGTTCTCTATGTATGCAGGCCTCTTGGCAAATAAACTTGTATTGAGCAAAAAGTTGTTTCCGTAGCGCTTCGTCTTCTTCACTTCCTGGATAACGAGATTTGGCCAGAATGCCCTGTTCGGTCGCAAAATGAAAGCCCATGAACATCTTCGATAAATCTACCGTAGGCTTTAAAAAGGTAAGCTCATGCCCCTCTTGAATAAAGTAATGCAGGGTGTTGATGGTTGAGATGATGCC
>Ga0207968_100776_pt1 | contig 10724 bp, 10 predicted proteins | sample LakWasMet21_HOW5_2_FD_183867 | JGI IMG/M metagenome (GOLD analysis project Ga0207968, IMG submission 183867) | Freshwater sediment methanotrophic microbial communities from Lake Washington under simulated oxygen tension - Sediment Metagenome... | ecosystem: Environmental > Aquatic > Freshwater >...
AACGCTTGTAAAAGGTGACCTGCGCGGTATTGCGCAAGCGAGAGCAATTTCTGAGCAGACAATAATCAATATGAAGCAAAACCTGACATTTGCCTTTGTTTACAATTCGCTCGGTGTTCCTTTGGCCGCTGGCATGCTTTTCCCACTTACTGGATGGCTGCTTTCACCGATGATAGCGGCGCTCGCCATGAGTTTGAGCTCTGTTTCAGTAATTGCAAATGCACTAAGGTTGAAATATTAAAGTTATAAATCCACAAAAGCGTTTATTTGTTTAGTTTACGAAAATTTAATGTCAGCGTTGCTCGGCGTTTCTGCCAGTCGCGTTTCATAAATGAACGTCAGCTTTGGGCCGAATGAAGCAGTTTAGGTGTGTTGCTTAACGTCAGCTTTGCTGATGTAGCAGCCTAATATTAAATTTTCAAAATTCTGGCGTCCAATATAATTCACTTTTATTGAGTTGATTGAATTCTCACTATTAATTATTATCAATCAATATAGCTGACTTTAACCTAATGCCTACCAAGTTGAGCATGGCGGGGAAATGTTGCATCTTTTTGACCTTTAATTTTTAATGATTAAATTAAACGCGGATTGTGCCTAAAGCAATTGCAAAGCAAACTGATAAAAAGGATCGCCTCCAGCGAACCGCATCGATACCGAACTGCACCAAGTTGAAAAATATATATGAAATTTGTAGCTAATTATGAAGTTTTGTCAGATATATCCATCTTTAAAGATGATCATTGGTTCAATCTAAAATCCCTTAACTACAATGCTCGCATTAGAAATATCCCAAGAGAAAATTACTCTTCACCTTTTTTATTAGCTTTGGAAATTAAATTTAATGCTGATGATTTAGATGCATCGGTAGAGAAATCGGATGAGATGATGGTTTCATGCTTAGATATCCTCGCTTTTACTACTGGAGCTCGTATCCTTAAACATGGCATTAAACAAATTGTCTCTGTGGATCAAGTTCAAGGCATGAATGATTGTTTATTTTGGACTGATGATATCAATCATAAAGATCCAATGCCAATTATCAATTCTCAATTGATATCAACTTTTAACACTTTACTATCCAGCTCAATACCACCCCCAGTAAGAAAAGCCTTGCATTGGTTTCGCATGGGTATTTATTCAAAAACACCAGATGATCAATTTCAATACTTCTGGTTCGCTTTAGAAATAATAGCCACCAGTGAAAAAGCAAAAGATAAAGTTAACGATTTATGCCCACAATGCCGTGGAAATCTGTTTTGCCAGCATTGCAATAAGCATCCAACCCATAAACCCTATCCTAAAGATAAAATTTTCAGTCTTATAAAGCTGGCCAATAACTCTTTGAGTAATGAAACTATCAAAACGTTGGGTGATGTTAGAAACTGGCTTATGCATGGATCAGAACTTTCTGACTTTAGAGGTGTAGAAGAACCACTTAAACAAGTTGATCTGTTAGGAAGAACCGTATTTGCTGTAATACTCATGAAAATACCCTTTGAAAATGAGGACATAGATTTAGAATTTGGGCACCCTAATACTTACCTTCATCAAAAAGTTTCAATGCGAGCAAATATACAAACTCCTGTGCCTAAAGGTACTGATGGTGAATTAGACTTGAGTTTTAAAGGGCTTCAAATATCTATTGAAAGAGATGCTAAACCACAAAGTGCTCAGCCATTTGTGGTTCTGTTTACTGAAGATGAATACCAGAAAATCCTTGGCTTGAGCTACTCTAAATCCGACAATCAACAAATTTGCTATCGTTTAATTCATGGATCTAGAAAGTATGAAAGTTTTAATGTCGGAACAATTTTAGCAACTGACATCGATAGAGTTATAGGCTGTGCTAATTCTTCGGAAGAGGGACTTTTTAATGAAGTAATGAGTTCAGTTTTTAAAAACCCCCTACCATTTATCAAATTTGTATAGCCAGGTTCACTAAGTAGAGATAGCAATATATCTATTTGATTCTATAAATTGAGAAAAACAGTTTTTGCAGAATGACCACTTGGGCCCGGATAAAAGCGCAGTTTTCGGCCCAAAGCAGACACCCAACGTTTGAATTAAGAGGCTGGCGTTAGCCAGTCCCGCTTGAATGATGGGTTAGCGAGCTAGCCACCAACGGCCTCTCGAATGTGACGCACCAATTTGATTATGTAGGCTCCGGGTATTTGCGCAATAAATCCATAGACCATAGCACTTGTAGCGATAATCCAAGGTTCTGAGGAAGCTAGGGCGAGAACTATCAAAACCACAAAGCCAATTAACGCACCAACAAATGCAGCTTGGCCCTGAGGAACCCCAAGAATTTGATTTTGTGGTCCACGAAACTTCAGTCTGACGCCTTTTAGTGCGATGGAAAGCCAGATACTGGGCATCGAAGGACTGTTAGCCGAGTTTAGGTAGGTGATCTTGATTGCTTGTCCACGGTTGAAGATTGGGATGACATATTCACGCTGACCGTTATAGATACTCCACTGGTTATCGGATGGAGTATTTCCATCCTCAACGTGCAGTTGCTTCCTGTATTTTTCAGACCACTCAAGAATGTTTGGGGATTCGAGCAACTGTGTTTGCTCAGTCATCAGTTTGGTGTCGCTCGTATAAGTGCGAGCGATTACATTCTCATAGTCGTTCAAACTTTCGTTTTTCATCTCTATCGTTGAAAGGTAGAGATTGGGAATTGTGCTTCCGTTCCACGTCACTACAACGGAGCCAAAAAATGGATCTTCAGTAGTAATGCCAACTCTGTTGTGGGTCACTGAATAAGAGAAGATGCCTCGCCTATTGAGTACCCGCTGTGTAAGCCATGCAGTAAAGATGCCGCCTAGTCCGCCAGCAATTACAGGGACGTATTGGTTCTGGAATAGTTGGAATAGCTCGTTCATATCTGCTCGCTAACGTATGAGTTAAGGAGTGCCTTTAGGCGTCCTGCTTGAATGATGGGTTAGCTTTTGGAAAAACTGCCAAGATTAAACCCGCCTATTTCTGTAACACGACCACGCCAAAGTACACCTTGGTTAGTTGGTAATGAATTGCCCTCTGGGTTAAAGAATTTTGCTCCACTCAGATGAATATACTGAGGTGGAGGACGATTGCTTTTATCTTCCAAATCAGACTCAACTTCATAGATTTTTTTGTATGAAGAAATTAGGTCGTTAAAGGCACTACTTAACTCTGTGTTGGTTTTCAACCCACTTGAAAATTGGGATGCAAACTCTTCAAAGTATTTTGCTCCACTGATTAGAGTACCCGAAACAATTACCCCACTAACTTGTAATGTGATACCCATTTCAATACCCATATCATTTGAAAAGGAAACTAAGTTTTGTAAAAACCAATCGGATTCTGCGGCAATCGGGGTTGGAGTTGCTTCTGTTGATTTATTTATTTCGGTCACGGTATTTCCCATTTCGATTGGTTTTAGTTAAAGAGAGCTAACGTTTGAATTAAGGGGCTGGCATTAGCCAGTCCCACTTGAGTGATTGGTTAGGTTAAAAGAATACAATAAACCTTATGCATGGGAAATACTGACAACATAGAAACATTGTAAACAAAAGTAAACTAACTCACACGCCTATTAAATTTTGATAGATGGCTTAGGCTGAAAATGAGCTCGCAGCCTGTGAATACGGGCAAAGCGAACTATGAAACCTAGCTATATTTGAAAGTGATGAAGCACAATAAAGCTACAAATAACAAAATAATAGTCCAGCCTAAATAAACCTCAATGAAACGCTGGGAAGTCCACAGGTAACTTGTTTGACAGCTTCCCCGCATTCCAACTTAGAGTGTTAGAGTGACTCATGAGTCACTCTAATTACTCATTTACACAAATTTGTAAAAATGTGTCTGTACTCTGCAATTCACTCAAATCATCTACCCTCAAGTCAGCGTATCTTATGCCATTTCTAAGTTCATAAATATAAACCTGACACTCATCAATCATTCCTGGTAACACCGATATAGAGGACAAGGGTTCTAATTTCCAATCATTTGAGCCATTGATATGAGGTGGCGTCACTATGTATACCATCTTGATCGACGTTGAATGCTGCTCAGAAAACTCTTTTAATATATCTGGGGTGCCCAGCATGATTACCTGAGTCGGGGAGTGCTTTTTGCTATCGCACCAATCCACATAAAACCAAGGTCTGCATTTTTCAAGGAATGCATGACTCCATGTTTGAATAGCCCCATTCTTTAAACCATTTCTGGCCAATTCTGCAGAAGGTGTAGTTTCAATCATAAATTTGATGCTATCTTACAAATGTGTCCTATAGATTATAGTCCTTTAGCGCACACTTTGGCTATATGAAGTCCTTTATAAGGGGCTTCCATGGACATTCAACAAGCATTAGGTAAGGCGATTAAAACCGTAAGAACGAGTAAAGATTTAAGTCAGGAGTACTTTAGTGACATATCCAGCAGGACCTATCTTTCAGTACTTGAGAATGGTAAGAAGAAACCATCTGTAGACAAGATTGATAGTATAGCCAAAGCAATGGGTGTGCATCCCTTAACGTTGTTCACCTTAGCTTATATGAATCTAAATGGGGAGCATAACCTTACGGATATACAAAATGTCGTCAGCAATCAAATAACAGAGGCATTGGCCAGTAAAAATGTCACCTTTTAAAAATTGCTTTTATCTTTGACAGAGCAAAAGAGAACCAATTTTTTTGAGGGGACTTTGGCTGCACTTGCATTCGATTACCGCCCCAGTTATCTCTTAATTCATTCCGTGCAGCTAACCAGGTATCTGCTCTTATTAACATTGGCCACATAAGTTGTGGCTCATTTTTAAATGCTTGATTGGCCCTGATGAAAGGTCCCTCATAAAAAGCGCCTAGGTTCGTAGGCGTATGTAGTACTTTTAATAAAGAATCTATGATGAACTCATCACCAGTAGGCAAATCTTCGTCCTTCAGTAATTGGGCAACTTCTTCACGACGCTTTTTTAACCAACCCCATATATCTTTTGTAGGAATGGGAACATCTGCTTCGAATCCGCTTTCGTCAAACTCACTGGATTCATCACTTATTTTACGCAAAAGGATCTCTTTGAATAGCTTATCTTGTCTGTAAGCTTCCTTGCGAAGCGCAGAATCAGAACGCTTTTTTTGTTTTGAGAAATTTGTACCAATATTAATCTCTTTAAACTTACCCCCACCTGCATGGGATGTACATACCAGCCTCCGCGGCATAGGTTGTCGCCAGCAGTACTTACAAGAACTCAGCACATCAAACGCATCATTACCAATGTATCGCAAAAAGCTTATGTCCTTACCTTTACGCTTACTCATCTCTAATACCTGCCTGATTTCCATCTTTTCAAATACGACAGGATCTCGAGGTGGATGAGTAGTACGCTCACTTACGGCGCGTATGCACTTAGCAATATTGTGCAGAAAATATCCTTTTGGACCTCCTCTGAAAACCATGGCCGGAAATGTCCAGTGAATATCAGCCCAAGTAGGATTGATTAATTCATTAAGTATGTCGTGATGTTCAGCATCTATAAGAGGATTAAGTTCTTGCTTCAACAAACGAGCAGCCAGTCTTGGGTTAACACTTTTCTCCGCCATTTGTCTCTTAATTCTTAGCATGGCATTTGCAATAGGTTCAGGATAGGTTTCCAAAATCTCTGAATCTTCTATATATAGAGGCATTTACGGCAAGTGTCCTAAATTCGTAGTTTAAATAGAAACTCATATTGTATTAAATCGTGTTGTTTCATGACAAATATATACGTTGATGGAGAGCAAGTTGGAAACAATGACAATTAAGGAAATATGTAAAGTTTTGAAGATATCGCCTGCTTCAGGAAGAAATAGGATTGCTCAAAAATTGCCTATGCCTCCATCCTTCAAAGTAGGCAGAAGCAGACTATTTCTAGTTTCCGAATTCAATCGCTGGATGGAAGAGCAGACTAAAGCGGATAAGGAAGAGCTATGCGAAGAGAAAGGAGAATAAGGATGAAATAGACAATCTTAATTTCAGGTTGCTATAGACGTAAAAAAACCCGGGGTGGGACCCAGGCTTTTTTGAATATCACTTACAAATTCTGTCTTGTTGCTAGATATTCTCCGCGTTCTTTCATTAGCTGTCAAGGCTAAGGTCACCTGTCCCACTTCAGGGAAACACACTAGTTAAAAAATCAAGCTGAGCTGGCTACGAATTCTCTTAGAGAAAAAACATGCATTCAATGATGCCATCCACTGTTTTTTCTTGCGAATTAGTCACTGGCTTGCTCAACCTAGCGCAGCAGAAAAGCTGCTCATTTTGGTAGGTCCTAACTATGCCGAACAGGAGACTAAACATGAGAAAAATAAGAAGCATTTTACGTTTGAAAATAGATAACAAATTAAGTAATCGGAAAATCTCGGAATCTCAGAACATCTCAAGAGACTCTGTTTCAGATTACTTAAACAGGTTCAAAGGTTCAGGTTTAACTTGGCCATTAGCTCCGGAGATAGATGATTTCATATTAGAAACCGCATTATTTCCATCCGTTATCAAAGCGAATGAAAAAGTTTTACCGGAATGGTCTGAGATTCATCAGGAGATGAAATCGCATGGGGCGACATTGCAAGGACTACACACAGAATATATTGAGATTAATCCCAATGGTCTTTCATACAGTCGCTTCTGTTTCCTCTATAAGAAATATCTGAAAACCATAAAAAGCTCACTAAGACAGACCTTTAAGGCCGGTGAAAAAGTGTTTGTTGATTACTCTGGTGACACTATAAAAATATATGATTCAAATAGTCACGAGCCTCGTATTGCGCAGATATTCGTGGGTGTTCTTGGCGCTTCTAATTACACCTATGCTGAAGCAACCTGGAGTCAAAACAAAGAAAATTGGATAGGCTCACATGTCAGAATGTTTGAGTTCTTTAAAGGTGTGCCCACCATGATAGTTTGTGACAATCTAAAGTCGGGGGTTACCAAAGCAAGCCGTACAGACCCAGTTATCAATCCTACTTACAATGACTTGGCAGAGCATTATGGCACGATAGTTTTCCCTGCCAGGGCTAGAAAACCACAAGATAAAGCTAAAGTAGAAGGTGGAGTTCTCATTGTCCAACGCTGGATATTATTCAGATTGAGAAAGCAAATATTTACTAACCTAAAGGATTTGAATATTGCTATTGCCAAACTTCTAACCGAATTAAATGAAAGGCCTTTCAAGAAATTAGATGGCTGTAGACATAGTGCATTCAAGGCGATTGATCAACCAGCGCTAAAGACTTTACCCGTTACTCCCTATCAATACCGTGAATTTTTAAAACTACGAGTCAATTCAGACTATCACGTTGAGGTCTATAGACATTTCTATAGCGTTCCTTATCAGCTAACAGGAAAAGAAGTAGAAGCCATTATCACTCAGGGAACTATTGAAATTCTCAATAAAGGTACTACTGTTGCTCGTCACACTAGAGAATATTTACCAGGAAACTCTACTCTCGAACAGCATATGACAGAAGCGCATAGACGTTTTGGAGCGTGGAAGCCTGAGTTTGACTTAGATTGGGCTGCTACGATTGGTGAATCTACGGTTGCTGTACTGCAAGCAATTTTCTCAAAAGCACCTCATCAGGATATGTCTTACCGATGGGCAAACGGATTGAAGTCCTTAGCGAAACAATACGGTGAGGCTCGCTTGGAGGCTGGCTGCAAACTTGCTATTGAATTCAATGGCCCATCTACATCAACAGTTAAGTCAATTTTGAAAAATAGACTTGATCTTCAAAATTTCGAAGAAAGCGTCCAGAAGTCAGAAGCAAATTTTGATCATGAAAATATTCGTGGTCGTGACTACTATCGTTAATAAAAGGAAAACAAATGATCAATCAAACTATCAATAAATTAGAGTCATTGAAATTGTCTGGCATGGCACAGGCGTTAAAGCATCAATTTGAAACTACATCTGCCCTAGATCTAAGCTTCGAAGAGAGAATTGCGCTAATCGTGGATACAGAGCTCACACATCGAGAAAATCTCCGTCTGAAAAGGTTGCTTAATAAAGCCAAACTCAAGGAAACAGCCTCCGCAGAAGATATTGATTACAATCATCCAAGAGGACTGGATAAGCCACAGATGAGGTCTTTGATTTCGTTAGATTGGATGACTAAAGGCTTAAACCTGATTTTTACTGGCCCTGCTGGTTGCGGCAAAACATGGCTTTCTTGTGCATTGGGAAATCAGGCATGTCGACATGGATACGCTACTCAATTTTCCCGCGTACCATTATTACTTGAAGAGCTCACACTTTCACATGCGGATGGTAGTTTTCGACGAAAGCTAATGCTATTGGCCAAACTAGATTTACTGGTACTTGATGACTTTGGGATAGGATCCCTTAGCCAAATCAATCGAGGGGATTTGTTAGAGATTGCGGATATTAGATCTGGAAAAGCCACCATTATTACAAGCCAGATTCCAGTGGATAAATGGCATGATTACTTAAGTTCAGGAAATCCAACCCTAGCTGATGCAATACTTGATAGATTTTGTAGCTCAGCTATGAGAGTCAATCTGAAAGGTGAGTCTATGAGAAGTAGAAGATTAAAAGAAACTCAGTAACTTTAAGCCCGGTGATCCGGGCTTTTTTATGTAAAAGCGATTTTGCATTAAAAATGATCAGTGTCGGTATAAACAAGAATTGCTGTCGGATTTAGCGAGAAATAGTGTCCGAGTTAAATAGGAATAGATGTCGGTTTTGACAATAAACAATGTCGGAATTCAGCAGGAATAGATGTCGGTTTTGGATAGGAATACGTGGCAGTTTTAATAAAGAATACGCACTTACGGTAAGTAATTGAGATTACCTTTTCGGATAATAATTACTTCTCCCATATAACAACACCCTGAGGTTGAGATACTCACGGTCAGTAGGTTGACGCTTATATTTTAAATAAAATTCATAAGCCATTCTGTCCATTTCAGCATTGTGATTGCCGCCACCTCTAATAGTTGCATTAGAAGCAATTAGCAAAGGCGGTCTTACAAAACTATTTTTTCTCTTTCGCACTGCATCTCTACGGATAGCACGCATGGCTGATCGTAGCTTCTCGTAAAACAAGCGTTCTGCTTCTCTTTGCTTTGGATGAAATAGCCAGTGTTTCGAAGCTAAATTACTTTGTAATTTTCCTCTCAACTCATCTCTAGATAAAAGTGCATCAGCTAATTCAAGCCGTATTTCAATGGCTGGCAGCCCAGCCTTTCTGAGCAACCGCAATTTATTTCTATCCACTTTGTGAGTTACTGCAATTTCAATAAACAGTTTTTTCTCGCCACAACTCAAGGTCACATCAGGTTTGAATCTACCTTCTGCCTGCTCAACATCAACCTTTGTGATTTTTGCCTCACCACCTTTTACAACAATCTGCTGATGAGATATATGCACATATCCTGGCCTCAACATCCGGCCTCTATCGAAGAGATATTGGGGTAAAACTATGGTTTCAATTTCTTTAAATAACTCTTTTGACAATATGTGCAGAGCCGTTTCTGCACCACCTACACAATTCGTTTCTTTAGCATGCGCAAAATGATGAACATTCACTTTACCTTTTTTAGCTACGAGATCACTTTTGCATAAAGTACATACACACCCACAATACAAACCACTCAGGACATCTGAGATGTGTACTAGTTGATCATTCTTAAAAGCATAAGCAGTTTGAAATATTTTATGCATGCTGCTCAGTTCAAAAGTAAATTAAAATTAAAGATATCACCTTATTCATTTTTACTTGGCGAGCGAAAGATAGCTGCCGACTTTTTTGTCTATACATTTTAATACGAAATTTATACTCAACCATATTTTGGCAATCTCCCTCTATAGCAGATACCCAACACCCCCAATTTGCAACTTTTTTAGTTTAGAGGCATCATAAGGGCTGTGAGAAAACAATTTTTACATTTACTGGTGACACTTTTAGTATTGCTAATGCCAATGCAGGCTATTTCTATGCAAATGGCCATGAACCAAGCTAACAGTGTAGAAACTGGTCACCACGCCGCGATGCTTAGTGAGCAAGACTCACAACAAAGTACAGCGATGAGCGAGCATTGTAAAATGCAAATGCATCATGGAAAGCAAACCCAGCAAAAGCCCGCTTATTGCTTAGGTAGCACTTGTTCAGTGATATGTGCTGGCTTGGTGCTAGCTATGCCATTTTTTACTTTAGCAACTAGCCCGACTGTAAATGATTTCACCTCTTTTGTTGCCCCCCATTTTCACTCTCAGGCACCTGACTCCTTAGAACGCCCTCCTCGCACCTTTAGTTAATTTCTCTTGATGCCAGCATTTTTTTGCTGGCAAACAACAATTTAGAAATTGATTAGGAGTGTAATCATGCAACTTTCCAGTTGCTTCAAGTTTTTACTTAAGCTTGGGCTTTTTGTATCCAGCTTTAATGCAGCCGCCGGCCCAATGGGCTTTAAAGGTTCATTTATGGCGATGGGCGACTTTAACCCTAATTGGCGTGAGGCGTTTGTGAATTACGCCATCACCCCTCGCGATGCCTTTGGTGTCGGTGCGACTTATATGCGCTCTGATGATGAAACCAAAACACGCACACTAGAAGAGTTCACCTACACCAGCTTACTCAAGCGCTGGAACTTGCCTAACTCGCAAGCCAACTTATGGTTTACAGGTGGCATTGGTGCAATACAAGGTGAAAACGATCTAGTAGGGAAAGACCATC
>Ga0207968_100778_pt1 | contig 10677 bp, 7 predicted proteins | sample LakWasMet21_HOW5_2_FD_183867 | JGI IMG/M metagenome (GOLD analysis project Ga0207968, IMG submission 183867) | Freshwater sediment methanotrophic microbial communities from Lake Washington under simulated oxygen tension - Sediment Metagenome... | ecosystem: Environmental > Aquatic > Freshwater >...
ATTTTAGATGCGGGCATGACGGAATTGATACGACCTGCCTTATATCAGGCTTATCATAAAATTGAAAATTTAACTGGCAAGTTGAATCAATCACCTATCAATAAAAAATACGATGTGGTTGGCCCCATTTGCGAGAGCAGTGACTGTTTCGGAAAAGCAGTAGAATTACCCGAAACTCAACGTGGAGACATCATTGCCATCAGAAGTGCCGGAGCTTACGGAGAAGTAATGGCGAGCAAATACAATTTAAGAGATGATGTGAGACGTTATTTTAGTGAATAACCATTTGATATTTTCAACACAGAGTTAAAGAGAAAAAGAGCCACAGAGAATAAAAAAAGAAATTCAGTGAACTCTGAACCTCTGAGTTGTAAAAAAGTAAATCAAAGTAAAATTATGTTTTTTGTTTTTTCTTTTTAGCGGCCGGAAATAAAATGTTATTTAAGATCAATCTATAACCCGGAGAGTTTGGGTGTAAACTCAAATCGGTTGGAGGGTCCTCTACACGATGTTGGTAATCTTCGGGATCATGGCCACCGTAAAAAGTCCAGGTTCCTTTTCCGTAATCGCCGTGTATATAACGCGCTTCATTAAATGCTTTGGCTTCACCTAAAATTAAAATGTTTTTCTTAATGTAATTTTTAGTGTAAGCTGTTGTTTGTCCGTAAAACCCTTTAATAGTTTGCTCATGGTTTTGACATAACATGGTCGGAACAGGATCCCATTTGGCTGAAAAATCAAATAAGGTAAACACATCATTTTGTTGAGTTACACCATATTGAGCACGTGTTTCAGTTGCATCTATCTGAGAGAACTCATACTTCATTGGATCCATCACTAATTGATATTTTTCAAAAGCATAGCCTTTACTATAATCAATCTTTCTATTCATATTTGGATCAGCAGGATCATGATCAAATACTTCATTACAAATATCAACACCTTCGGTCGCTAAGGCAATATCGTAACTATCAGTAGCACTACACATCGCAAATAAAAAACCGCCTGTAAATACATAACCATTTATTTTTTTAGCCACCGCTAATTTTAATTGCGACACTTTGGAAAATCCCAATTTTTTAGCTGTCGCTTCATTATCTTTTACTTCGTTTTGATACCAGGCAGCATGACTAAAGCCTCCATAAAATTTCCCATATTGTCCAGTAAAATCTTCATGATGTAAATGCAACCAATCGTAGTCCGCCAATTTATCAGATAGTATTTCTTCATCATAGACAATATCGTAGGGAATTTCAGCATACTTTAAAACTAAAGTAACAGCGTCATCCCAGGGTTGTTTTATTTTAGGAGAATACACGGCAATCTTTGGTGCTTTTTCTAATTTAATTGCATCCTGATTCACTTCAGGATTTGAGATATCACTTAATATACCATTTGATTGAGCATCAGAAATAACTTCAAAACTCACCCCTCTTATCGTGCATTCATTGGAGACTTGTTTAGAGTTTGGAACTAAAAAACTTCCGCCACGGTAATTCACCAGCCATTGAATTTCTAATTCACCCTTTAAACTCCAATAAGCAATGCCGTATGCTTTGAGATGATTTTTTTGAGTATCATCCATGGGAATTAAAATATAACTACCAAAACAAACCGTAGTTAACAAGAGAAATATGGGGAGTAAAAAAAACTTTTTCATCACGAACTACTAAGATACATAAATCTTTTTTGAGTGGCCGTTAATAGCTGTTAAATTATCCATGATAAACTCTGGAAAATACGATCACTCCACCTTTTGTTTGCAACACTTCACCTACTGATAAATCCTCTTCTCCGTCAACATGCCTGATGTATTCCATAAACACCTGTTCCTCATCAGCCGTCAGTTTTTTAACCTCATACTTTAAAGTTGGCAATCGATCAAACGCATCTTTCCACCAGGTTCTCAATGCTGGCTTTCCTTTTATCAAGCCTTGAGTTTCGGGCATTCGCACTTTTAATTTTGGGCTATAATGCTGAGCATTCTCATCGTATAAGGATAATAATTTCTCCAGATCATGTTCATTAAATGCTTCGAACCACTTTAGTGCTATTTGCTTATTTTTATCAGAATTCATCAGTAATTATAGCTAAAATATTATCTTTAAAGATGCTAAAAAAATTACTGGTATTTATATCCGGACTCACTCTTTTTTTATCCTGTACACAAAAAAAAGAGCAGGTTGATCTGATTATTCATAATGCAGTTATTTATTCTGTTGATTCAAGCTTTATGACTTATCAGGCTATGTGTATAAAGGATGGCAAAATAGTTGAGTTGAATACCTCCAAAGAGATCTTAAAAAAGTACGAAGCCAACGAAACAAAAGATTTACAAGGAAAACCTGCGTTTCCTGGATTCATTGATGCGCATTGTCATTTTTTAGGTTATGGTTTGGGTTTGCAGCAAGTTGATTTAACGGGTACTAAATCATTTAATGATATTATCAACCGGGTAACTGAATTTTCGATCAAAACTAAATCTATCAAAACATTGGATGGAAAACCCGAAAAACATACGGTCGAAAATGGGATCAGTTCCTGGATCATAGGTCGTGGTTGGGATCAAAACGATTGGGATCAAAAAGAATATCCTAACAACAAAAAAATAGACAGCATATTCCCCAACACCCCTGTTTTATTAACGCGTGTTGATGGACATGCTGTATTAGCTAACTCTGAAGCTTTTAGACAAGCAGGTGTTACTATTCATACAAAAATTTCCGGTGGAGAATTTTTAAAATCAGGAAATCAATTAACTGGTGTTTTAATTGATAATGCGATTGATTTGGTAAAAAATCATATTCCAAAAATTGGCAAAGAAGAAATAATCAAGGCATTACTATCGGCTCAGGATAATTGTTTGGCCATGGGATTAACAACTATTGATGATGCGGGCTTAATAAAAGCAGATATTGATCTGATCGATGAGCTACAAAAAAACGGTCAACTCAAAATGCGAATTTATGCAATGTTGAGCGACAGTTTACCAAACTATAATTATTATTTAGAAAAAGGGCCTTATAAAACTGAGCGCTTAAATGTGCGTTCTTTTAAATTTTATGCAGATGGAGCTTTAGGTTCGAGAGGGGCTTGTTTACACAATGATTACTCTGACCAAAAAAACTGGAAAGGTTTTTTATTGAGTAGTCAGCCGCATTTTGAAAAATATGCCAAACTTATTATTGACAAAGGCTTTCAAATGAACACTCATTGTATTGGGGATTCTGCTTATCACATCATTTTAGAAACTTATAAAAAAGCTGGCGCAAAAAAAGAAAATCGTTGGCGAATTGAACATGCTCAAATTGTAACGCCTAGCGACATGAGACAATCGGACAATATTATCCCGTCTGTACAACCCACACACGCTACCAGTGATATGTATTGGGCAAAAGAACGTTTAGGTGATCGCGTAAAAAATGCTTATGCCTATAAAGAATTATTAAACGTATGTGGCATTATTGCCTTAGGGACCGATTTTCCGGTAGAAGATATTTCACCTTTTAAAACATTTTTTGCAGCTGTAGCCAGACAAGATAGCAAAGGATTTCCTGGTGATGGTTTTCAAAGAAATAATGCATTAAGCAGAGAAGAAACCCTAAAAGGAATGACCATTTGGGCAGCTTATGCCAACTTCGAAGAAAAAGAAAAAGGCAGTTTAGAAAAGGGAAAATTGGCCGATTTTATTATACTGGATACAGACATTATGAAATGTAACATTAACGCTGTTTTAAAAACAAAAGTTCTGGCAACCTATATTAATGGAGAAAAAGTGTTTTCTGTAAATTAAATCTATTTATACTTATTTTTGTTTAGAATTTATGGGATACAAAAGTTTAAAAGCCTGTCTGGATGATCTTGAAAAACATGGTCATTTGATACGAATAAAAGAAGAAGTTGACCCCAATTTAGAGATGGCGGCTATTCACTTACGTGTATATGAAATGCGTGGACCTGCCCTACTCTTTGAAAATGTTAAAGGTTGCGAGTTTCAATGTGCCTCTAATATTTTTGGGACACTGGAACGAAGCAAATTTATGTTCAGGGATGCATTGGAAAATATGCAGCAATTGGTTGAGATCAAAAATAATCCGATGGTTGCTCTTAAACATCCTTTCAAGTATTTAAAATCTTCTGCCGCTGCTTTTTCTTCTTTACCTAAAAAAAATCCTTTATCAAAACCGGTTTTATTTAAAGAAACTACGATTGATAAGCTTCCTCAAATTAAACATTGGTTGAAAGATGGTGGCGCTTTTGTAACTCTCCCACAAGTGTATACAGAAGACAGCGATAAACCAGGGATTATGAATGCAAACTTAGGAATGTATCGCATACAACTAAGTGGCAATGATTATGTCCTCAACAAAGAAATTGGTTTGCATTATCAATTACATCGCGGTATTGGTGTGCATCAAACCAAAGCCAACAAAAAAGGACAACCGCTCAAAGTTTCTATTTTTGTAGGTGGCCCGCCAAGTCATACCTTGGCAGCAGTAATGCCTTTACCAGAGGGCTTAAGCGAAATGACTTTTGCAGGCGCTCTTAATAAAAAACGTTTTGCTTACACATACATTGATGGGTACTGTATTAGCACTGATGCTGATTTTGTGATTACGGGTGAAGTGTATCCGAATGAAAATAAACCTGAAGGACCTTTTGGTGATCACTTAGGTTATTATAGTTTAAAGCATGATTTTCCGTTGATGCGTGTTCATAAAGTGTATCACCGCGAAAATGCCATTTGGCCATTTACAGTTGTTGGTCGTCCCCCACAAGAAGACACCAGTTTTGGAGATCTGATCCATGAAATTACAGGAGATGCTATTCCGCAAGAAATACCAGGATTGAAAGAAGTGCATGCAGTTGATGCAGCCGGTGTACATCCTTTGTTGTTAGCCATTGGCAGCGAACGCTATACGCCATATAGCCAAACCAAACAACCATCCGAGTTATTGACCATTGCTAATCATGTGTTAGGAAAAGGACAATTAAGTTTAGCCAAATATTTATTCATCACTGCTGATGATACTCAAAAAATAAGCACTCATCGCGAAGAAGAATTTTATCAATATATTTTAGAGCGTATCAACTTACAACGTGATATTCACTTCTATACAAATACCAGCATTGATACTTTAGATTACAGTGGTACAGGTTTAAACACTGGTAGCAAAGTTGTATTCGCGGCTTATGGGGAAAAGTTAAGGAGTTTAGGGTTTCAGGTTTCAAGTTCCATCCAAGAATTAAAAACCTTCGTCAATCCAAAAACTGCTATGCCCGGAATATTGATTTTACAAGGAAATAAATTTGAGAGTTACATCAAAGCAAAACAGGAATTTGAATCGTTAAATGAAGAAGTAAAACAAAAACAAATTGATTTATCTGCTTTTCCAATGATCGTTATAGTGGATGATGCTTCGTTTACAGCTGCTACTTTAAAAAACTGGTTATGGGTAACCTTTACGCGATCTAATCCGAGTCATGACATTTATGGCATAAACAGCAAAACCGAATTTAAACATTGGAGCTGTGATAATGTGATCATTGATGCCCGTATCAAACCACATCATGCACCAATCTTAGAAAAAGATCCCGAAACAGAAAAACGAGTAGATAGATTGTTTGAACAGGGTGGTAGTTTATACAAGCTAAAGCATTAAACTATTCTATAATAAAGTAACATTTTACTTTGGTCTGGTTCAAGATAAATTTTCTACGGGCAGGATTGTAAAACATAAATATCAATCTTTCATTTGGTTTTATTGCCGGTAATTTTACCTGATAACTAAATTTTTTATTTTTAATTGATTCATAATCCAAAGGCGTTTCATTTAATAATACACTGTAAAAATAATAGCCTTTACCGCTACTGTCGTTAATTTGAAAATAGAGTTTAGCTTTAGCAGAAGCATTTTCAACTAATTCTATTTTATCAAAATCAATTGTTAAATACGTGCCGATATTAGTTTTTTTAGGTGAAAATTCAAGCGCCTGAGAATATTCCTTTCCATTCATGTTCATATAGGAAAGACTATCTTGATAAATTTCATACTGCTTTGAAATAGGCAAAATATCATTAATTCCGCCGATGTTATTTTCAGAAGCTTCGTCAATATATAAAAACTGATACTTGTATTTTTCAAAATTCATACATTCTGCTGGTAATATTCCATGATTGTATTGCCAGGTTTGAATAAGATTTAAAATAACGCACAGTAATGCTATCATAAAAAAAACAACTCTAATAATTTTACCACGCAACCTTTCAAACAAACAAGCCATACCTATCCCAAATATTACATATATATCGATAAATGCCCTATGGCCAAAACTATCGCCAAAAGGCCAGTGCCACCAACAAGCCACGCAATAAATAAATGATGCTAACGCAATGAGTAAACTAATTTTAAAAGAGCGATTTTGCTGAAGTGTCAACAAACCAACAAGTCCAAATATTAAAATGGGCGAATACACAAACAACCCTTTTCGAAAACTAAATAACACATTTGAAATTTGAGGATTGAACCAATTAAATCCTTCTCCCCGGTAACTCAAAAAGATCCATTCACCGCATTGCAAACGCCAACACAACATCTGAATAAAATAAGCAACACCTATTGTTCCAATATATATCAAGACTAGTTTCCTATTTTTAATTTTATAAAACTGAAACACAATAAACGGTAATACAACGATGGCATTAAAAGGTCTGATAGCGATCACTAAAAATAAAAATATAATTGTATAAAGAATATATTTTCTTTGTTGGTTTTGATTAAAAGAAATAATGGAATATATAAACCCAATGATCGCAAAAAATGAATAGACGTGCGACATAAACGGTTCCATTACTGTGTAATTTAACAAATTTGTTCCCAAATACAACAAAGCAACTGCAATAACGGAAGAGAGCTTACTTATGGAAAGTTTTTGAAATAACAGAAACAAAAAACCGCAAGCCAAAGCAACGTAGAGACTTGCACCTAAACAAATAAAAAAAGAATCGGTAAATTTTAAATCCTCCGCATTTTGAGAATTATGATTGGATAATTGAGCAGCTAAATAAAAAGGTAATTGGCAAAGAGCCGTTCCATAACTGTATTTTAATACTCTATTATTACTTTGATCGTAGGAATAAGCATTCTCATAATTAATATTTTTATGTTTGAAAGCCCATGGCAAATACTCATAATATCCTTTGGCATCATCACCAGAGAGTATTTGTTTGTAATTTTTGGGGGTTATTCTATAAAAAAAGCAAAAGGATAAATTCGCAACGAAAATTATCAGAATAATTAACCAAACTGCTTTTTTTGATGTGTGAGTAATTGTTAATGTCACACAGTTAATTTTGATTTTTCTTTTGTCTTAAATAAAGCACATCACCAATTTTCAACTTATCATCCGGCTTGAGTCTATTTTTTTTACACAACATACTTAAACGAATGCCATGTAATTGTGAAATTGATTTTAATGTTTCATTTTTTTGAACCACATGATAAGGTTCTAAAGCCTTACGACGTTTTTTTTCCAAATAAATTTTTTGTCCGTAAACTAGCTTTTCATTTTTATAGAAATCATTGTAAGACAACAAATCATCTAATTCAATTTTAAAATCATTGGCAATTTTATAAAAACTATCGCAATCTTTTGCAATAACAAATCGGATATGATTAAAACGATACACTTCTCTGATCTCCATTTGGCATTTCACATCGCTATAAGCTGGAAAGTTTTTTCTAGGAGTTCCTTCAATCACATTTAACTCTTGAAGTTTATATTTTTCAATTAGATCAATTAACCTTTCAGGATATTTGGGATCAGTAGCATAACCCGCTTCTTTTAAGCCATAGCACCATCCTTTATAGTCATTGATAGGCAATTCAAATAAAGCAGAATAACGCGAACGCGATGCTAAAAACATTCCATGGTCGCTATAAGAATCTAAGGCATCGTCATATTTTCTAAAGCATTCATTTCGTTCATCATCATCCATCGTGTAGGTTTCTCCTCCCCACTCTTTGTGACATTTAATACCAAAATGATTATTCGCATTTCTACACAACGAACTATTTCCGTTACCGCTCTCCAACATACCTTGAGCCAATGTTATACAGGCCGGAACTTTATGTAAGTACATTTCTTTTACGGCATCATCTTTAAACAATGCAATATAATCTTCAGGGCTTAACTTTGTTTGAGCGTTAATCAAACATGCTATTAAACAAAAAAAACTGGTCAGAATATTTCGCATTTTATCTTCTTTTTTGTTTTAATACTAATTTTTGTTTGTCAGACATTTTTTCTAAACAGGTCGTAAAAGCAGCCGGTTTAATGCGTTTAATATTTTTCTCTATGAACTTATAAGTTTCCTTTGGATAAACATTATAACTCTCTCGCAATGTCCAGCCAACCGCTTTTTGTACAAAATATTCTTTATCATCTATTACGTTAGAAATTAATTTCGTTGACAACTCAAATGGCACAAATTCTTTTTTTGTTCGCGCGTAATAATACAAAGCTACTAAAGACTGCCTTCTCTCCCAAAGATTATTCGAATTATTCCAAAGCTTGACTTTCGTTAACATTGTTTTTCGTGTTTCCTCATTTTCAACCAAACGAGTCAAAAATTTCGATAAATAATCAGAATGTGCCCAATTATCAACTTTTTCTACCCAAGAAGGCAAAAAATCCAATTGAGTTTTAGGCGAAATATGTTTGAAATTTTTATCTAAATAAATAAAGGCTTGATTTTTACCTTCATGTGAGTGACTGCTGTGATAAATATCATGATAAGATGAAAATACCGTTTCTTTATTATCCGAATAAAATGAAAAACCTTTTTTACAAAGTTCTACCTGCGTCTTACTATCCAAGCCATAAACTACCAAACTAGTTCCCAAATAGCGTTTCAATTTTTCAGCCTTTTCTTTATCATGTTTTAATGATAAGAGGCTTAGGCTATCTTCCACTTCCTTAGTATATTTGTTTCGATCCGATTTCATTTATTTCACCAAATTTAAAAAATATGAATCATATATCAGCTATTAAAATCAGTCTTCTTTTCACAAGTTTTTGTTTAAATATGTCAAGCCAAATCAACTATCCGGAGACTAAAGCAATCAAACAAATTGATGATTATCATGGTATTAAAATCGGGGATCCTTACCGTTGGCTTGAAGATGATAATTCGACCGAAACTAAATTATGGGTTGACGCACAAAATAACACCACAACTGCCTTTTTAAATCAAATCCCTTACAAAGAAAAAATAAAAGAACGACTAACAACCTTATGGAATTTTGACAAAATGAGTACACCGTATAAAAAAGGGAAACTCTATTTTTCATTCAGAAATAATGGTTTGCAAAATCAATCTGTTTTTTGCTCACAAACATCCTTACTTGATAAACCTGTAGTAGTATTGGATCCAAATATATTATCCAATGATGGTACAACATCCTTAAGCGGCACTTCTATTTCAAAAAACGGAAATTATTTAGCATATGGTATTTCAAAAGCAGGGAGTGATTGGGTTGAAATTCATGTAAAAGACATTAACACCAAACAAGACTTGGCTGATGTGATCAAGTGGGTTAAGTTTTCTGACATTGCCTGGAAAGGAAATGGTTTTTATTATAGTCGTTATGATAAGCCTAATTCAGATAAAGCCTTCACTCAAAAAAATGAATTCCATAAAGTATATTACCACAAAATTGGTAAGCCTCAATCAGAAGATGAATTAGTACTTGAGGACAAAGAACACCCTGACAGAAATTTTTCGGCACAAGTTACTCATGATGAAAATTATCTGATTATATACGGCAGCGAAACTACCAGTGGCCAAAGCCTCGCTATTAAAGATCTCTCCAACCCTCAATCCAAATTAATTACCCTCATTAATAATTTCGATAACGAATATGGTGTAATTGATAATATTGGGAACCAGTTTTATGTTTTCACCAATTACAAAGCACCTAACTATAAACTGGTTAAAATAAGCTTAAACAATCCTGAACAAAAAAACTGGGAAGATGTATTAGAACAAAAAGAATATTTGCTTGAAGGTGTAACTTTTTGTGGTAACAAAATCATATCCAATTATTTAAAAGATGTTTCTTCTAAATTACATCTACACAACATCAATGGAAAAATAGAAAAGGAAATCGCCTTACCGGGTTTATGCAAAGTCAACGGAGTATACTCTTCCAGAGAAGACAACTTTGCCTTTTATTCGGTAGTATCTTATACCAATCCTGAAGAAGTTTATTATTATGATGCAAAAGTTGGAACCAGTAAACGAATTTTTAAACCAAACTGTACGTTTAAGTCGAGCGAATACGAAACCAAACAAGTAATTTATACAAGTAAAGACGGCACAAAAGTTCCAATGTTTATTACTCACAAAAAAGGAATAGAATTAAATGGAAACAATCCTTGTTTTGTGTTCGGCTATGGTGGTTTTAACATTTCTTACACCCCGGAATTCAGAATTGACCGTGCGGTATTTTTAGAAGCCGGCGGTATATATTGTGTGCCTAATTTACGTGGTGGTGGCGAATATGGGGAAGATTGGCATATGAGTGGTGTAAAATGTAAAAAACAAAATGTATTTGATGATTTTATTGCCGCTTGTGATTATTTAGTGGAAAATAAATATACCTCACATGATAA
>Ga0207968_100779_pt1 | contig 10676 bp, 10 predicted proteins | sample LakWasMet21_HOW5_2_FD_183867 | JGI IMG/M metagenome (GOLD analysis project Ga0207968, IMG submission 183867) | Freshwater sediment methanotrophic microbial communities from Lake Washington under simulated oxygen tension - Sediment Metagenome... | ecosystem: Environmental > Aquatic > Freshwater >...
AGGCCTAAAAAAGGCAGCTGAATCGTCAAAGTAACTAACCGCGAAGGCTCTCAAAACGAAGCATCAACAAAATGGTCACTGATACAATGGCTACGTGACCTTTTTTGACAGTTTGAGCGGTATAAAATACAAAAAATTGTCAGTAAAATAAAAAAGCGGAATTTATATTCCGCTTTTTTATTGCCAACTACCTCTATCATCAAGACATTTCTTTAAGCAATAAAACAGAAACCCACATACTAAATGCTCTATCAAGAGCACAGAAAACCATTAAATCCATTTAAATACAAATTGTTACAATATAAACACCCTAGAAAATGGATGTTTGGAAGACTCACACTTCAGCTTAAAAATATCAGAATACTGCAAATAGATACAACAATCTCAAATAACTGGCACAGCAGTTGCTTATTAAAACTCAAGCAGTACTCTTAACCATAGTGTGAAAACACTTAAATATTTTTACTAAAGGAAACTAAAATGAAACAAGTACAAAAGGGTTTTACCTTAATTGAGTTGATGATTGTTATCGCAATTATCGGTATTTTGGCTGCTGTAGCATTACCACAATACAAAAACTACACAATTAAATCAGCAAACAATTCATGTCTTTTAGAAGCATCTGGTGTAGCGCATGGTGTCGCTGCTGCAGTAGCTAATACTGAGCTAAACTTAATGCCAGCTGACGTGACTAGTGGCGCTTGTAGCGCAAATACTTATGATGCAACTGCGTTACCAGCAGCAGCAAGCACTTTCACCTTCACACCAAAAGCACCTGGTACAGGTACAGTTACTTGCCAAGTGGATACAGGTACCTGCACACACGCTTAAACCGTGACATAGCATACGAGTTCAACTCAAACATAAAAAAGGAGCCTTACAGGCTCCTTTTTTATTACACGTAAATCTAATGAAGCTTTCTTACTGACGACAAAAAACAACTCGTTAGCGCCTGTTTCCATTTTCTAAAACAACTACATCAAACCCCTGCTGTGCCAATATAAAAGCCGCCGCAGAGCTACGGCGCCCCGTTTGGCAATACACAATATAAGTTGGGCTGTTATCCAGTCCTGATAACAGTTTCCGAATCTCATTTAAAGGTAAATTAACAGCCCCTTCAATATGCTCATATTGATATTCAGAAGGCAGTCGTGCATCTACCCAAACCGCGCCCTCTGCAACCATGGCTTCGGCAGCCTCTCTGCCAACTTGTGTGAGCATAGGCTCTTTTAGCAACTCAACAAAATCTCGCTTATTCAAACGTAATAATTGCCCATCCGTTTTCATTGTTACTGTCGCATTACGCTTATTGTCTGAAACTAGCGCTTCTTCACCAAACGCATCACCCTCATTTAGCTCTGCAACTAACATAGACTTTGCATTAACGCCGTCAGCCCGGCTGACCAGCAAAGAGCCACTCTCAACTAGATAATAGTAATCTCCCACCGCGCCTTGCTGAATAATCACTTGCCCAGCAACCGCACTGATGCGCTCCATGCGTTGGAACATGGCTTCAATATTAGCAACAGGTACTTTACTAAAAACGCCTGACTGCAATTTAGCAACACTGAACACACTTGTGTCACGCATCCACTCAACAGGGGTTCTGTTAGACTTTCCATCATTGGTCTTATGTGCACTTTTTAGCACATCATCCCCAGTAGATAATTGATCCCATGTCATCATGATATCTAACAGGTCATTATCTATACGCAAAATCTCTATATCAGTACGGGCAATGCTATCAACAAAGTTCTGGTCACAAACAATAGGATGCCTTGCTGCAGTATCATCACCGCGCAATATCACCTTTTCATCGTTGATAAATCTTAGCTCCAATTCACCTTTAATTAGATAAACCGCCTGTTTTGCATTGGAGATATTCATGCGCAAGGGATTAATCCCTTGACTTACCTTTTCTACAAAGCATAAGCCTGCAAGCTCGCGCTTACGGCCAGCAGAGAGCTTGGCAAGGGGTTCAAAAGTATTTAATAACGCAAGTACAGCAGTAGTCATGTGAGCGTAAGTATCTAAGTAATTAGGGTTGTGTAACATAATATTGCCCCACTGATGGGTATAGTTGATGCTTAATCTTATGGCGATGCGAGTGTTATTTAAGCAAATTACAGCTCAAAAACCTGATGTCGATTTAATGCTGCAATTGATAAACCAAGATTACCCTCGGCAATTTCACGCATAATATGCGCATCTTCACCCGGTTTCAAATGCGTAATATACACTTCGAGTGCACTCGCTAGATGCGCTGTATGTAGCTTAGCCAGTTCTTGCAAAAGCAATGATGGACACAGGTGCTTAGACAAGATTGCCAATTCAAGCTCGCTATTGCTAAAAGCTGTTTCTATTATTAAGTACTTAAGGTGATTGATATTATTCACCTCATGCCATAGCGCATCGCAGATTGTTGTATCGCCAGTATAAACCAAACTGTGCTCGGCACCCTTAATATGATAACCAACTGCCGGCACTACATGATGCACAGGTAGCGCAGTGATAGTGCGCTCGCCTAACATCACAGGCTGCCCAAGTTTAATTTCCTGATAACGCAAGAAAGGCGTGGCACTATTCGGAATCTGGTTAAAATCCGGCCATATTTCCCAATTAAAAATATGTGCCTTTAAAATGGCCAACGTCTCTTGTGTGGCATATAAAGTAATAGGTTCACTACGAATCCCCATCACGGTGTCTAATAAAAGCGGGATAAAGGCAATGTGATCCAAATGCGAGTGCGTCACAAATATATGGCTAATCTTGAGCAACTCATCCATCGATAAGTCACCAACGCCGGAGCCCGCATCAATCAAGACATCTTGACCTAGCAACAGCGATGTCGTGCGGTAATCGCCACCGATGCCTCCACTACAACCAAGTACTTTAAGTTGCGCCATTTTAGACATTACCTTAATTAATATGCTCTGCTCAATTTATATACGGTCATGTGCAGGCAGTTTTGAGTACAATGTTACGATTACTAGAACATTGCTACAACGATTATGACTTATCAACAACCGCTAGAACTAAGCCTACACACATCAAACCCCAGCAAAATCAATGCCAGCATCATCTGGCTACATGGCCTTGGTGCCGATGGCTATGATTTCGAGCCGATTGTGCAGCGACTTTTAGAGAACCCGGCATTCAACCAAGTGCGATTTATACTACCACACGCGCCTGATATGGCTGTAACTAGGAATAACGGTTACATCATGCCCGCTTGGTATGACATTTATGGCAACATTCCCGTTGTGCAAGAAGACGAAACAGGTATCAAAACCAGCGAGACCTACATCAACTCATTGATTAATAATGAAATTAACAGGGGCGTCACCTCTGAAAGAATTCTGCTCGCAGGTTTTTCACAAGGTGGGGCAATCGCCTTACATAGCGCATTACGTTACCCGCAGAGACTAGCTGGGGTACTAGCACTTTCTACTTATGTACCGCTCCACTCCTTGCTGAACAAGGAGGCAACTCCAGCCAATGCGAATACGCCAATTTTCATGGCTCACGGCACTTTTGATGACATTATTCCATTGAGCATGGCCGAAAAATCGCGCAATTTACTACAAAGCTGTCAATATTCCGTCACTTGGCACCAATACAACATGGCACACTCGCTATGTGAACAAGAAATTATCGATATTGAAAGCTTCCTAACACAAGTTTTGTCCTGAGATTTGCCTTAAGATTTGATAGAATAGCGTATTGATTAATCTTAGCCTTTGGGACGCGATGCCTGCATCTAAAACAAAAACCAGTACTACAGCTGGTGATAAAGACACACTAGAGCCGACGCTCAGCTTCGAACAGGCGTTTGCCGAGCTAGAAGGCATCGTAGCGCAAATGGAATCAGGGCAAATGCAGCTAGAGGCCTCGCTAGAAGCCTACAAACGCGGCAATTTATTACTCGCGTTCTGCCAGCAATCACTGGCTGATGTTGAGCAGCAAGTCAAAGTACTTAATGAGCGTCAACAGCTAGCCTCTTTCAACATCAATGACTAACACCAACATGACAGACAGCGTTGCGACTGATTTTTTAATATGGGCAAAAGAAAAACAAGACCATATTGAAATAGTGCTGGACGAAGCACTACCTAGCCAGACAACTACGCCAGAAATTCTGCATGATGCCATGCGTTATAGCTTGTTAGGTGGAGGTAAGCGTGTGCGAGCCCTGCTTTGCTACGCAGCAGCAGAGCTATGTGCAACGAACGCTACGGTAACAGATGCGGCGGCCTGCGCCGTGGAAATGATTCATGCGTACTCTTTAGTACATGATGACATGCCGTGCATGGATAATGATGACTTACGCCGCGGTAAACCGAGCTGCCATAAACAATACGACGATGCCACCGCACTACTGGTAGGCGATGCCCTGCAAAGTTTGGCATTTGATGTGCTGTCTACGCCAACGCTTTGCGAGAGTGCAAATCAGCAAATATCCATGCTTAACATTTTAGCAAAAGCATCCGGCTCTTTAGGTATGGCGGGCGGGCAAGCCATTGACTTAGCGTCTATTGGCAAGGCACTCACCCAAAATGAGCTTGAAACTATGCACAAGCTAAAAACTGGCGCACTGATTCAGGCTGCGGCATTATTGGGCGCATCAAGCGGTACCGCTGAACAAATGTCTGCAGTTATCACATATGCAGAGCATATTGGCCTAGCATTTCAAGTCGTTGATGACATCCTCGACGTGGAAGCAGACACCAGCACATTAGGAAAAACTGCCGGTAAAGATGCAGACAGCAGCAAACCTACCTATGTGACTATCTTAGGTTTAGATCACGCTAAAAAGCTTGCTGACCAACTGTATGAAACTGCTATCAGCGCTTTAACACCTTTTGGTGAGGATGCAAAACGCCTGCGTGAGCTGGCTGGCTTTATTTTACATCGCAGCTTTTAACCTCAACCGCCACTTAAAGTAATAACACACCACACGTGACTCCATTATTAAACACCATTAACGACCCCGAACAACTACGACTACTTGAGCGTAGGGAGTTAGCACAGCTCGCACAAGAGCTACGCTTATTTTTGGTAGATAGTGTAGCTAAAACCGGTGGGCACTTAGCCTCTAACCTAGGCGTAGTTGAGTTAACCATTGCATTGCACTACGTATTTAACACCCCGGACGATAAATTAGTGTGGGATGTTGGCCACCAAACCTACCCGCACAAAATACTAACCGGACGCCGTGAGGCCATGCAAAACCTGCGTAAACCACAAGGTATAGCGGGCTTCCCCAGACGCAATGAAAGTGAGTACGACACTTTCGGCACCGGACACTCCAGCACTTCAATCTCTGCGGCATTGGGTATGGCAGTTGCAGCGCAGCAGGCTGGCAGCGAGCGTCGCTCAGTCGCAATTATCGGTGACGGTGCCATGACCGCCGGTATGGCATTTGAAGCACTGAATAATGCAGGTAACATGGATGCAAACTTGTTAGTCGTACTCAACGACAACGACATGAGCATTTCTAACAACGTAGGTGCATTAAATAATTATTTAGCCAAGCTACTCTCCAGTCGCTTCTATGGCACCGTTAGAAAGTCCGGTAAAAAAGTACTATCCGCATTACCGCCTATGATGGAATTTGCCAAACGTGCTGAAGAGCATGTCAAAGGCATGGTCACCCCTGGCACGTTATTTGAAGAGTTTGGCTTCAACTATATCGGACCAATTGATGGTCATGATTTAGATGCCTTAATTGACACACTGCACAACATTAAACAGCTGAGCGGGCCACAGTTCTTACATATCGTGACACAAAAAGGCAAAGGTTTTGAGCCTGCCGAAGCAAACCCGAATAAGTTTCACGGTGTCGGTAAGTTTGACCCGTTTAACGGCAACGCTATCAGCGCCAAAGCTGCTAAATCATATACCGAGGTTTTTGGTGACTGGCTGGTTGATATGGCTGCGGCGGACCATAGACTCATCGGCATCACCCCTGCCATGTGTGATGGCTCAGGCTTGAATGCTTTTGCTAGCCAATATCCGGAGCGCTATTATGATGTGGGCATCGCAGAGCAACACGCACTGACATTTGCGGCCGGCATGGCCTGTGATGGATTAAAACCTGTGGTGGCCATTTACAGCACATTCTTGCAACGTGCTTACGACCAACTGATTCATGACATTGCATTGCAAAATCTGCCTGTATTGTTAGCAATAGACCGCGCAGGCTTGGTAGGGGCGGACGGCCCGACACATGCCGGCAGCTTTGATTTAACCTTCATGCGCTGCATCCCGAATATCGTCATCATGGCCCCTAGCGATGAAAATGAGTGTCGCCAAATGCTGACCACTGGCTTCCTGCACGACGGTGTAGCAGCGGTACGCTACCCTAGAGGCAGTGGCACAGGTGCGTTAGTCAGCACAGAACTTAAACCAATTGAAATTGGCAAAGGCAGCATTGAACGCCAAGGGGAAAAAGTCGCAATTTTAGCGTTTGGCTCTATGCTAGCGCCTGCACTGGAAGCCGCCGAAGCAATCAATGCCACTGTAGCCAATATGCGTTTTGTTAAGCCGATAGATCACGCGCTTATCGCACAGCTTGCAAGCACTCACACGGCAATTATCACAGTAGAAGAAAACTGCGTGATGGGTGGCGCGGGCACCGCCGTGATGGAGTCATTACAAGCCATACAATTAAACTTACCACACCCAATTAAAACACTAAGCTTAGGCCTGCCAGACCAGTTTATTGAGCATGGCGTGCATGAAACTATGCTGGCCGAATGCGGTCTAGATGCTAAAGGAATCGCCTCGGCAATTGCGAAGCTAATAACCTAGTGTTATACTCAACTAATATTTGTAAAATTTAAGAAAAGATAAATGGATCAGACTACGCACAAAACCCCGATTGAAGATGTACAAAACACTGTTGATACACGCTCTTTGGCAATTGACAAAGTTGGCATCAAGGCAATTCGCCATCCAGTCATTGTAAAAGACAAGACTGGCGGTGAGCAACACACTGTTGCAATGTTTAATATGTACGTGCATCTACCTCAGCAATTTAAGGGTACTCACATGTCTCGTTTTGTTGAAATCCTCAACATGAATGAGCATGCCATTTCAGTAGAGTCTTTTGAAACAATTTTACGTGAAATGGTAAAACGCCTTGAAGCGGAATCTGGTCACATCGAAATGACGTTCCCATACTTCGTAAACAAGGCCGCGCCTATTTCTGGCGTAAAAAGCTTACTAGACTACGAAGTGACGTTTATTGGCGAAATTCATCAAGATAACTTTGAAATCACAGTAAAAGTGCTGGTGCCGGTGACTAGCCTATGTCCATGCAGTAAAAAAATCTCTAATTACGGTGCTCATAACCAACGTTCACACGTAACGGTAACTGCGCTGATTAATGACTTCATCTGGATCGAAGACATTATCGACTTAGTGGAGAAACAAGCATCATGCGAGCTATACGGCTTGCTCAAACGCCCAGATGAAAAATTTGTTACTGAACGTGCTTACGACAATCCAAAATTTGTTGAAGATATGGTGCGTGATGTTGCTGCACAACTCAATGCAGAAAAACGCATTGTGGCTTATACAGTAGAGTCAGAGAACTTTGAATCTATTCACAACCATTCAGCGTACGCTTTAATCGAAAAAGATAAGCGCATTTAGCTCACAAAAAAGCCACTTAATTAAGTGGCTTTTTTTACATCCCAACACTAAACATCCAATGCAAACTAGCGACACCTCGTATATTGGAGTATGTCGTGACTGCACTTAATATTTTTTCGTCAGCGTCATCGTACTACCCTGATGCTTCACGTCCATACGGTTCAAAGCACTCATCCCCATTAGCACAACGGAAGGAAAACCACCTTCCAACACGCTGCCTTCAACCTGGTTTAGCGTAATCCCGCCAATTTTCAAATTGGCAATGGTGACACGATACGCAGTCACCACGCCATTTGCCGTTGACACCAGCACAGGCTCGCCTTTTTTATAATCAATCTTGGCAAACTTAGCATCCCCACTGTTCAGGGCAACGGTAGTCGCTCCGGTATCAATTAAAAATTTCAAAGCTGCACCATTAATCTTGCAGTCAGAAACAAAATGTCCACCCGCACTTGCATACAGCGTAACACTGGCATTACTGTTTGCTGAAGCCTCGCCGACAGAAGCCGCCTGCCCCATGCCCAACTGCGTTGTTTTGCCTTCAATCAATAGCGTGGCTGAACTGCTATCTGCAGCCATTAGTTTAACGCCATCCACCGTTTGCCCTACGCTCAAGGTTTGCGGCTTGCCGCCATTAATCATCATTACCGCCTTGTTGCTAAACAACCCCACAATATTCACGCGCGTATTTGCACTTGCTGAGTGGGCTAGCAGTGATACTGAAATTAACAACATAATCAGCAAGCATCGACGTAATTTTACCCGTACCATTATTTGAACATCCCATGTTGAGTGACAGATTGCTTACTTAGGCGCAGGCAGAGCGCTACAACCGCAAAACCAAATAGCGGAAAAACAGCTGCCAGCATAAACGTGTGCTGCCCACCTAGATACTGCAGCGCATAGCCGCCGGCAACCCCGCCAATCGTTCCACCCACGCCATATGCCACGCTGTTATAGATAGCCTGACCTTTTGCTTGGTGCCTACCATTAAAGAACTGGGTAATCACCTCAACAGATGCCGCATGGAAACTGCCAAATGTGGCTGCGTGCAGAGTTTGTGCAAAGATCAATATCCATACATGGTCAACCGCAATACCAATCAAGCTAAAGCGAATCACCGCCAGCACTAAACTCACAAGCAAGATTGTTTTTAAAGTATATCTGGCCAAAATTTTAGGCATCAACATGAAAATAACGATCTCACAGATGACACCTACCGCCCATAGCAAGCCTATCATCCCCTTGCTATAACCATGCTCACTCAAATATATAGAGTAAAAATTATAGAGCACACCATGCGCCGTTACCATTAATGAACAGCCCACCAGCAAAGCAATCACATTAGGTTGCCGCACCACCTGCCAAATAGAAAAATGGTCATGTGGGTGTGCGGCAAGCTTGGGCTCCGGCAGCGAGTAAGTAAGTACAAACAAGGTAATTTGTACCGCAAGTAAAAACCACAGCAAACTCGCAATCCCAGCCCAATCTATCAAGAAACCCAGCACAACAGCTGCCACAATAAACCCTGAAGACCCCCACATCCGAATGCGGCTATAGTGCCCATTGGTTGTGGCAAGGTGCGCTAATGTAAGCGACTCAGCTAAAGGCAAGGTTGAGCTAGTAAACAAACTCAGCGCAGCCATCACAAAAAACATCCAGAAGAAACCATGCGCCCAAAATACCGCAATAAATCCACACAAACCTAAAAAGGCGGTAAGCCTGATCCAAGGTGCGCGTTTTCCGGTATGGTCTGCTAACCAACCCCAGAAATTGGGTGCAAAGATGCGGCTAATCTGAAACAAAGACATCAGCACCCCGATATCTGCTGCAGAAAATTGCTCAGACTTTAAATACAAACCCCAATATGGCACAAATGCACCCACAAAGAAGTAGTAGATAAAATAAAACCGAGAGAGCCGATAATGTAAGTCTGTATGCATATACATATCATACCGATAAAAAAAGTCGGCAGATGCCGACTTTTTACTTAAAATTGAATTGTGAGTGGTTTTAACCTAATTTATATAACTTTAGGTGTTGCGCACTGCACATCAGCGTTTTGAGCACGATTGCGTAATGCGTGATCCATCAATACCATCGCCAGCATCGCTTCCACAATCGGGGTCGCGCGCACGCCAACACAGGGGTCATGGCGCCCAGTCGTTTGCATGGTCACAGCGTTACCATTTTTATCAATCGAACGTCGCTCTTGCGGAATACTAGAGGTAGGCTTTAATGCCACATTCACTCTTATTTCTTGCCCAGTAGAAATGCCGCCTAAAATACCACCCGCATGGTTCGTGACAAAACCCTGTGGCGTCATCTCGTCAGAATGCACGCTGCCACGTTGCGCAATGCTAGAAAAACCTGCGCCGATTTCTACGCCTTTTACCGCATTGATGCTCATCATTGCATAAGCGATTTCAGCATCCAGGCGATCAAAAATCGGCTCACCCAGACCTACAGGCACATGCTCTGCCACCACGGTTATGCGCGCACCCACAGAGTCACGCTCTGCACGAATTTTATCTAAGTAATCCTCAAGTGTTGGCAAGATGCTGACATTAGGTGAGAAAAACGGGTTATCATTTACTGCATCCCAGCTTTCAAACGGGATATCGATTTCACCTAACTGGCTCATATAGCCACGCACCGAAACGCCATAACGCTCTTTTAGCCATTTCTTTGCAATCGCACCCGCAGCCACACGTGCGGCTGTTTCACGCGCACTTGAGCGTCCACCTCCACGATAATCGCGCACCCCATATTTTTGCGTATAGCTATAGTCAGCATGCCCTGGGCGGAATGTATCCATAATCTTGCTGTAATCTTGACTACGCTGATCAGTATTGCGAATCAGCAAGCCAATCGGGGCACCAGTGGTTTTACCTTCAAACACGCCTGATAGTATTTCCACCATGTCCGCCTCTTGGCGTTGTGTCACATGGCGTGAGGTACCAGGCTTACGGCGATCTAAATCAATTTGCAAGTCTTCAGCAGTCAATGCCAAGCCA
>Ga0207968_100780_pt1 | contig 10669 bp, 11 predicted proteins | sample LakWasMet21_HOW5_2_FD_183867 | JGI IMG/M metagenome (GOLD analysis project Ga0207968, IMG submission 183867) | Freshwater sediment methanotrophic microbial communities from Lake Washington under simulated oxygen tension - Sediment Metagenome... | ecosystem: Environmental > Aquatic > Freshwater >...
CCGGTACCTTTAAGATCACTTTCACATCCTGCATTCTGAATTTATCGGCATTGTTAACTCTAAAGATATTATCAAAAGTTAGCATACTGTCGTTTTGAACAACCGAATAAGAAATGTTTTTCGCACGCACAGTCGCATCTTTTTTCTCATAGCCTTTAGCTTCTTTCACCACAACCAGCTCTATTCTGTCAGTTTGAGATTTGATAATATTTAATTGAGCATGACCTAATAAATACTTCATGTTATTGTGTTTACCGATCATGTAATCATCATGATGTCTTCTAACTACTACTTGATCATCATCTTCGTTCACATATAACTCTTCATAATTTAAGGCTAAGGCATTTAACTTTAAGTATAAAGTATCATGTTGCTGCACACTGATATTCTCTCTCACTTTAGCTTCTTTACCAAAATCGCTACCGGTTTTCATACCAACATAAAACGTAATGATAAAACCTATTAACCAAATAATACCTGCGCTCAAATTTAACCAGCGATTACTATAACGAATCTTAAATAAAATTTTAATACCACCGTAGATCATCATGATAATTGGAGTACCAAAAAAGATAGATACACCGATTAAGCCCAAGTAAAAATCTTTTCCATCTAACAATATCATATCGATCCAATCTTTTGCCTCTACATTACTAGTCATAAATGACATGCCAAATACAGAACTAAATAATCCAAAGAAGAAGATCACTCCAAATATGACCATTAACACACCTAATACTTTCAATAGAACTCTACCTATATTCATAAATACGTCTACAAAAAAGTCTACAATTTTCTCCACCGTATTTCTTGGTGTTTCACGGTCATTAGCCATATTGCTAAATTCCTTACCGTATTTTTCCATACGTTTTTTTAATTGTTCTGCTTCTTCTTTAACAGCTTTAGAAATATTATTGATATCAGCTCTCTCGCCTTTCATCATTAATTTTTCGGCAGTAGTTTTAGCTTCAGGAATAGCGATCCAAAGAATGATATAAAGCAAAACTCCTGTTCCTGCAAAAAACAACATCAGAGCTAATGCGATACGAAGCCAAACCGGATCAAAACCAAAGTAATGACCAATACCGCTACAAACGCCACCTAACACTTTACTGTCACCATCGCGAAACAATCGTTTTTTAATAGGCTCTTCATAAGAGTAATCATTTTGATTTGATGAATCATCTTGCTGAGCATCACCGGCAAACTCTTCAGGTTTACCCATGCTATCCATTACATAATCCACATCAGCCATTAATACCACTTGTTTCACGGCACTGGTTTTACCTTGCAACATTTCGGCAATACGAGCTTCTATATCGCTCATAATTTCATTCCCACCATCGGCTCTGCTAAAATAGCCTCTAATGGTAGATAAGTATTTACTCAACTTATCATAAGCATCTTCTTCTATATGAAAAATGATGCCGCTTATATTTATGGTTACTGTCTTATTCATAATATTTTTATTAGTAATTGTTAACTCTTAATTTGGTTGTTGAATGGTTTTGTTTACGGCATCTACTAGATCTACCCACGATAATTGAAGTTCTTTTAAATACGTTTCTCCAATTTCTGTTAGTTTATAGTATTTACGAGGTGGCCCCGAAGTACTTTCTTCCCAACGGTAGTTCAATAATCCCGTGTTTTTCAATCTGGTTAAGAGCGGATAAAGCGTTCCTTCAACTACTACTAACTTGGTTTCTTTTAATTTCTCAATAATTTCTGTTGGATAAGCTTCTCTTTGAGAAAGAATAGAAAGTATGCAGAGTTCCAGAACACCTTTGCGCATCTGTGCTTTTGCGTTCTCTGAATTTATCATGATTATATAGTTTTAAAATTAAATTGAATACTGTAAGCGTTGTTTGCTTTTAAATGGCTTAAGGTTAATTTCATAAACTGAGTTTCAATAGCCTTTTTTAAAATTTCGTTATTGGTATTGGCTATTACTAAATTTATTTGGCCTGTTTCATTTACCGTAAACACAACATTTACTTTTTCTTCTTCATTAAAGTTTAGCATTAAGTTTGGGAACTTTACATGTTCTTTAATGATCTTACCGGCTTCGGTAATAATGATCGTTTTTGGTTTTTCGTTATCCCCTGCTTTTGCATTAAAACTTAATAAAAGTCCGGCTGCTAAAATCGAGAGTGATTTTTTTATAAAATTTTTCATGTTTTCTGTTTTTTTAAATGTTTATAATGTGTAATACTAGTTTCGTTGTTTCTTCTTATTAATTGATCCAAATCGCGTTTTTGAAAAATTAATCCAAAGCTTTTATCATTTTCCTGATTTTCGATCAGGGCTGCAGCGTTTAAAATGAAAAAAAGAACGTTTTTTAGTACTATATCAAATTCACTATTTGGTGACACAAAGATAAATAAATTTATTAGTACTATGCAACACATAGTACTAATAAAAACATTAACAATCTGATTATCAATGCATTTAATTTTTTAGGTTAAGAGCTAAAAAGCCTTTATATTTGTGTTTTGTAAAAAACATGCACGATTTTTCTTCTGATTTAAGTCACTTATTAACCTTAAACGGACTTATTAGCCTATTAACTTTAACAATTCTTGAAATTGTATTAGGAATTGATAATATCATCTTTATTTCCATTGCTGTAGATAAACTGCCTCGTCTTCAACAAGCTAAAGCCAGAACCTTTGGTTTATTATTAGCCTTGGTAGTTAGAACAGTACTGTTATTTAGTATTGGCTGGATTGCAGGCCTTAAAGATCCATTTTTTCACATTGGAGCTTATGGTATTTCGGGCAAAGCCTTGATCCTATTTGGTGGAGGACTATTCCTATTAGTTAAAACCTGGCAAGAAATTTCTGAACATATTAATGGTCATGGAGATGATATAAGCCCTGATAATAAAGGAAAAAGCACCATGAAAGCCGTGATCCTTCAGATCATCATCATTGATTTTGTGTTCTCTTTTGATAGTATTTTAGCCGCTGTTGGTTTATCAGGTATTATCTTGATCATGGTATCGGCTGTAGTTATTTCTATGGCATTAATGATCTTGTTTTCCGGTCTGGTGGCTGATTTCATTAATAAAAATCCCGGCATCAAAATGATAGCCCTTTCCTTTTTATTGGTAATTGGTGGAATACTAGTTACCGAAGCCATTTTTGATAGTTATAACACAACCGTGAGTGAGGAACATCACATTGAATTAAATAAAAACTATGCCTACATAGCCTTAGCTTTCGCTATGATGATCGAATTGTTTAACATCAAGGAACGTAAAGTTAAACGTGCCAGAGACTTTGAACAAAAGGATAATTAAACCAATAAAATTTGCGTAATAACTCCCAAAACTCTACTTTAGAGAGATATAACTCTCCGTATTTGAGTTTAAATTATGCGTAAATTAATCCCTCTTATTTTTCTATTCTCTTCCTTAGCCGGACTGAGTCAATTGCAGGAAGTAAAGCCCTTATTTCAAAAACTGCATACCGCTCAATCTGATACGCAAAAAATAAATGCTTTAAACGCAATTACTAAAATATACATCGATAAAAATTTAGATTCGGCTCTTTTATTTAACAAGCAATCCATTGATCTTGTTAAATCAAAAAACAACGACCACTATAATTTTGATGGCTATTACTACAAAGCCCTAATTAACCGCAAACAAAAAAAATTCGAAGAAGCCTTTGCCTCTACTGAAACAGCAATGTTTATTGCCGGAAAAACTAAAAATCAAAGTCATTTAGCAAAAGCTCACAATATACGGGGAACAATATATGATCAAACCAATAAGAATGATTTGGCTCTTGATGATTTTTTTAAGGCTTTAGAGATCAGTAAATCAATACATGACAAAACAGAAATGCTTTCTGCAAACATGTCTTTAGGTATTTATTTTAAAAAAGTAAATAAAACAACAGAAGCGCTAAAATATTTACTCAATGCAATGACAATTGCTGAGGCTGAAAAAAACTACGATAAAATGTTTACAATTTGTATCAATCTTGGTACTATGTATGAACGAACAAATGATAAAGCTAAAGCTAAAGAACTTTATAAAAAAGCATTACGTATTAATCAAATTGATAAAGATGAAAATGATCAGGCTATTGTATATTATAAACTAGGGAAATTATTTCATGGATTAAAGCAATTGGATAGTGCCCGGTATTATTTAAATGAAACGTTAAAAATTCATTTGAAACGAAACGACGCAGCAGGTTTAGTGTTTGATTATTCCAATTTAGCCGGCTTTGATATGGAAGATGGAAAATATGATCTGGCTGAAAAAAATTATTTAAAAGCTTTAGAATTAGGATTGCAATATAAAGACACCAATAAATTAAACATGTTGTATTCATACTTAGGCGGATTATATTATGAGAAAAAGGATTTCCAAAAAGCTTTAGTTAATTATAAAATCAGTCTGCAATATTGTAATAACACTGTAGCTAGAGAAACGGTGATGATGGAACATAAGAGGCTGTCTGATATTTACAGAGAATTAGGTGACTACAAAAATGCCTATAATAGTTTTGTTTCGTACAAAGCCTGGTCAGACTCATCCTACAATGTGAGTGAAACAAAAAAGCAAACAGAACTAAAATTAAACTATGAGTTTGAACAAACTCAGAAAAAGATCAGAGAAGAGGCTTTAGCAAAAGATATTTTAAATAAAGCAGAACTTGAAAATGAACGTAAACAGCGTAATTACTTACTCATAGGCTTAGCCATCATTAGTATCATGCTAATTGTAACAGTAAAAAACTATAGAGCCAAACAAAAAGCCAATAACATTTTACACAAACAAAAAAAGGAAATTGAATATCAGAAAAAATTAGTTGATGCCAAAAACCTTGAAATAAGTGATAGTATTAATTATGCCCTTCGAATTCAAACAGCCAGTATTCCTACAAGAACTGAGTTAAACAATTATTTTAAAAACTATGACCTCTTCTTTAAACCAAAAGATGTAGTAAGCGGTGATTTTTATTGGGCTGAGTCCATCACATTAAAAAATCCTCCAGTGAAGAATTTTAGTGATGTGCCGGAAGGTGAGTCGTGGAAAGATTTTTCTCTTATTGGTGTTGGCGATTGCACCGGACATGGCGTTCCGGGAGCCATTACCAGTATGATAGGAAGTATGTTATTGAACGAAATTTTTAATGAAAAAAAGATCTATAAGCCAAATGAAGTTTTAACCGAACTCAATCGTTTAGTAAAACTAACGCTTCGTCAGGATAGTGAGTCACTAACGAATGACGGAATGGATATTGCTTTTTGCTTGCTAAACACAACACGCAACGAATTGCTTTACGCCGGTGCAAACAGACCTTTATACATCATAAATGCCAAAGGAGAATTAACAGAATACAAAGCCACCAAAGTTTCAGTAGGCGGGCAGGTTCCATTGATACAACAATACGATCTTCATCACATACAATTAAATACCGGCGATACGATCGTTATATCTACCGATGGTTATGCCGATCAGTTTGGTGGTGAGAAAGAAAAAAAATACACAACCAAAGCCTTTAAAAATTTGTTGATCAAAACATCTTCATTAAACGCCAACGATCAAAAAAATGCAATTGAAACTGCATTTAATAATTGGAAAGGGAAACATGAACAAACAGATGACATCTTAGTATTTATACTTAAAGTATAACTAAGCATAAATTAACTAATGCTGTATAGCTCCTGCATCAGGGTTAGTAGCTCTTGAAGCCCCTTTAATATCAAATTGGAGAAAAAGATAGGTTGATTGAACAGAAGCATCACTGAAATTAAATGCTGATGATGACGTATTACCCGGTATTCCAAAATTGTAATTTGCTACATCTAAAAAATTAGGCGATTGATTATAACGATTATTCACCGATACTGTTCCTGTTAATGGCGAAGTTGTTTTAATTACACAGGTATTAAATTGAAAAACCGGACTTGGAGTAAATGGTTTTATATCGGTTTCCAATTCATTAGCTTGTCCTCCATCAATAATCGAATTAGCAAAATACATACTATCCAAAGGATAAGTGGTTGTTCCATCAAAATTATCGATATGCACACAAGGCTGCCCTCCTCTTCCACCATCTTTACTAAAATAGTTGGCAAAAGTTGAATGAATGAATGTATAGTTTCCTCCTAAAGTAAATGCACCGCAATATTCTTTACAGTTTACAATTACATTATTAGCGCCCCAAACATCAAAGGCTACACAATATAAACCCCATTTAGAACAATTTTTCACTATGGTGTTCGTCAATTTCAAACGTTTTGGTTGCGCAATATTCATGATCACTTCGGCCTGAATACCAATATAACTGTTTTTAATAATGGCATAATCAATATGATTATCAGTATGTCCTTCATTAATCCAGATCCTATCCCATTGTCCCGGTTCATCGGCATAATCCATTTCTCGCCTGTCTCCCTGAAACGTTACTTCATTTCCCTTCACACCATTTACCTGCAAAGTTCCATAGCGGTACACCCATAGACCCGCATTTTGATGAAAATAGACTCTTACTCCCTGATTAATAATTAACTTTTGAGTAGAATCTACTACTAACCAACCATAAACTACATGGGGTTTATCATTATTCCAGGTTACGGTTGTATTGGTTCCGACAGCTACTGTAGAATAAGGCAAAAATCCGTTTTGGTATTGAATGGCCTGATCTGGAAAATGGTAATACGCATCTTGCCCCCAGGCTTCTAAGGCAACACTTTGCTCATTTCCATTTACAGATACTATAATTTTATCCTGAATTACTAAAGGACTATTTTGATTTGTGGGGTCAACATTTACCTGGATAAACACATAAATACTGTCATTAGCCAGAATCTCCACATCAGTAACTTCTTTTCCGGAGATCCCATCCACATTTAATATAAAATTAGAAGATGTACCTTTTTCGAGACGAACAGAGGCTAAATTGATCTTTTGGTCATTTTTGTTAATGATTCGAATATTTCGGGTTGTGGAGCCAATTGTGGTAAAAACGGTGTCAAATAATACCGAATCCTGAGAAAAAGAAACCGTAGCTGAAGGGTCAGTTAATAATTTGTCTTTCTTACAAGAAATAAAACAAACTGATAAACAGATAGTTACAAACAAAAAGATTAAAAGGCGCTTCATTAGACAAATTTATAATATTAATAACGTAAAGTGGGTTATTTTATTTTAATTTTGCTAAAAATAGTTGGAAATCAGATAATATTACTATCTTTGCGTTCCAAAATTTTTGAAATAAATAATTGAATTATAACATGAAAGCAGAAATTCACCCAGAAAATTACAGATTAGTTGTATTTAAAGATATGTCTAATGGTTACACTTTTTTAACTAAATCTTGTGCAGATACTAAAGATACAATTACTCACGAAGATGGTAATGAGTATCCTTTAATTAAATTAGATATCTCTATGACATCTCACCCGTTCTATACTGGTAAACAAATGTTGGTAGATACAGCAGGACGTATTGATAAATTCAAAACTCGTTACGCTAAAAAATAATTTTATTTTTTGATTTTAAAAAATCCATTTGTCAAACGACGAATGGATTTTTTATTTTAGTACATTTAGAACATTATGCGATTCCTTTTTTTATATACCGAAATAGCCGAATATTTTTTAGCATGTTGTAATGAACTGGCCAAACATGGCGAAGTACACATTATACGTTGGCCCGTAAATAAAGAAGCACCTTTTCAATTTCACATAAACCCACAATTAAAAGTATACACTAAATCGGAATATGATTTTGAGGAATTACAGACACTCGTGAAACGCATTAACCCTAGCGTTATTATTTGTAGTGGATGGATCGATAAAGATTATCTAAAAATCACTAAACCTTATTTCAAAAAAATTCCAACGGTAATGACCTGCGATACGCATTGGAATGGCAGTTTGAAACAACGATTAGCTACGGTGCTTAGCCGGTTTACCTTATTGCATATTTTTTCGCACGCCTGGGTTCCCGGACAAATACAAAAACAATATGTGCTGAATTTGGGATTTAAAAATAATACCATCCAAACAGGCTTTTATAGCTGTGACCTAACTCATTTTGAGAATATTTATCAAACCCAAAGAGCGCAAAAAGAAGCACAATTTCCTAAACGCTTTTTATATGTTGGCCGATATTATGATTTTAAAGGTATTCAGGAATTATGGCAGGCCTTTATGGAACTTCAGGCAGAACAACCAAACCATTGGGAACTGTGGTGCTTAGGTGTTGGGGATATTGAACCTATTCAACACCCAAATATCAAACATTTTGGTTTTGTACAACCTAAGGATTTAGCAAATTACACTTCTCAAACCGGTGTATTTGTTTTACCAAGCCGCTACGAACCATGGGGAGTTGTAGTACATGAGTTTGCAGCAAGTGGTTTTCCTTTATTACTAAGTGATAAAATTGGTGCTAAAGATCAATTTTTACAAGAAGGTAAAAATGGATTTTCTTTTCAAACCAACAATGTCTCAGGGCTCAAAACAATTCTTAAAAAAATAATCGGCAGCTCTGATACGGAATTAATTGAAATGGGGAAACAATCCAATCAATTATCAAAATCAATCTCTCCCCAATCCTGGACGGAATCAGTTTTAAGTTTCAGAATATAGTTCTACAACACTTCTAACTCATAAGCCTAACCTCTTTCTTTTCAACAATTTTCAACAGATTTGACTTTAGTGGCATATTTAGCTAATTTTAGCCTTTCATGTTAAATACTTACTGCATATATAACGGGCACCTGATCAATCTTTATGAGCCTGCCATCAGCTTTACCAATAGAGCGTTTAGATATGGTGATTCTTTATTTGAATCTATCCGTTATACAAATGGCAAAGTAATGTTTTTAGCAGACCACATCAAGCGCATTAAATTGAGTATGACCACTCTGCGAATGAATGTACCTGCTGAATTTAACACCAATAACATACAAGAATTAATACTTCATTTAATTTCTGAAAACAAATTGACCTCTGATGTCAGGATCAGATTGACGGTATTTAGAAATGACGGTGGTTTTTATACACCAGATGTAAATGATATTTCTTTTTTAATTGAAACCGAAGCACTTGAAACAAAAGGCTACGTACTAAATCAAAAAGGAATTTGGGTTGATATTTATGCTGAAATAAAAAAACCAATCAATAAAATTTCCAGCCTAAAAACCGGTAGTGCCTTACTCTATGTGATGGCAGGGCTTACCAAAACATCATTACGATTAGATGATTGCTTATTGGTTAACGAGAATGGTAATATCATTGAAGCCATCAGCTCCAATGTTTTCGTTGTAAAGAACGGAACACTCTATACATCACCAATTACAGATGGTTGCATTGATGGCGTGATGAGAAAACAAATATTGGCAATTGCTGCTCAAAATAAATTATTAACCTTTGAACAACACCTTACCATTCACACCTTAACAGATGGTGATGAAGTGTTTTTAACCAATGCCATTAAAGGCATACAGTGGGTAGGACAATTTAAAAACAAGTTCTATACCAATCAAAAATCTGTTTTTTTTACTGAAAAATTAAACGAATTAACTCAATAAAACATGTTAGCAACATATTATAAACTAGTTGATGCCGCTATCTCTGACTTAGGTTTAAACCCTGATGAAACACGCGGCGAACAAGCCGGTCAATGGAATTTAAAAAAAGGAAGATTTGATATCATGGTAGATGTTTGGGAACAGGAAAATCAATTTTTGTTTCAGATCGTTTGCCCTTTATGTGGTTTACCTGATGATAATACAGAAGGATTTCTGTTGCATTTGCTCAAAAAAAATTACGGTATGAGCTCCATAGCTTATGCGATTATGGAAGAATCGGTGTTTTTAAAATATACCACCGAAGCCAATTCTTTAACTAAAGAAAACATCACGATGCTGTTAACCAAAACTGCTTTTTATGCAGAGCAAAGTGAATTTGTACCCGCATAATGCCAAAAATTTTCTCGCAGATTTACGCAGATAAAAAATTAAATAAAGTATTGATGTAATTTCAAAAGCTCAGCGGTACTCTGCGTATAAATCTGCAGCACTCTGCGAGAAAATTCAATAAAATATGCAAAAGATCTTAATGGTTTGCTTAGGCAATATTTGTCGTTCGCCGCTGGCCGAAGGTATTATGCTGAAATTGATAGAGGACAATAATCTGAATATTAACGTTGATTCTGCCGGCACTTCTAATTATCATGTAGGAGAGCAACCTGATAAACGTACTATTAACAACGCTAAAAAACATGGCGTTGATCTGAGTCCCTTAAGAGCAAGGCAATTCAAAGCATCCGACTTTGATCAATTTGATCTTATTTATGTGATGGACAAAAGCAATCGCTCCAATGTACTAGCTTTAGCTGTTAATGAACAGCACCAACAAAAGGTAAAATTATTATTAGGGGAAATTAATTCTAATGAAATACAAGAAGTTCCGGATCCATATTTTGGTGGAGAACAAGGTTTTGAAGAGGTGTTTCAACTGATTTACAAAGCCTGTGAGGTGATTGTGAAAAATAATCAATAAAGGAATTACGTCATTGCGATTCGGTATCTGAGGACCTCGAAGACTCATCGACTCCATCTCAACATTAGAACAGATTGCTTCGTCATACCTCCTCGCAATGACGGAAACAAAAAACCCTGTCAGAATTTCAATT
>Ga0207968_100781_pt1 | contig 10657 bp, 26 predicted proteins | sample LakWasMet21_HOW5_2_FD_183867 | JGI IMG/M metagenome (GOLD analysis project Ga0207968, IMG submission 183867) | Freshwater sediment methanotrophic microbial communities from Lake Washington under simulated oxygen tension - Sediment Metagenome... | ecosystem: Environmental > Aquatic > Freshwater >...
CAAAACGGCGCTGGCATTTCACCAGTGGTGTTATTGCTTGGCGGTGCTGCATTGTTTTTTGTATTGCTAAAGGACTAACAATTGGATCCTGTATCAAGTGCAGCATGGATCAATGCAGGCTCTAATGTTTTAGGGTCTGCATTGAAGGGTTCGCCAGCTGGCCCAAGTTCCGCTGATTCTGTTTTCAGCACCAATTTAGGCTTTGATAACTCAGGCTGGAATGTAACCTTTGGCAGCGGCTCAATTAACGCGCCACAAGAGAAAACAAGCTCGCAAGGTGGGTCTGGTGGTTTGTCCGGTAACTTGCAAACCTATTTGCCATACGCATTGATTTTTGTGGCTGGCTTGGTTGCACTTAAGTGGATTAAAAAATCATGAACCGTGAGATTAAAAGCGAGGCGGTAGATTGGTGTGATGAAGCGGAATTAATGCTTAGTCAGGCCGCGCACAATTGCAGCATTCAGGACTTAAAAAACCAAGTGGAATGCGGCGCAACGCTTTTTAAGCTCACGCTTAATGATGAGTTAATCGGTTATTACATTTTGAGAATTGATAACCTTAACCAATGGAGTGAAGCAGTTTTTGTGGCTGGCGCTGGCAATCATCAGGACTTTGATGTAACCACAACAGCGGTATTAATCGCCGAAACTCAGGTAGTCAATTGCAAATACTTACGCATACACACGGCAAGGGCAGGGCTTGCCAAGCTGATATCTAAAATCGGCTTTGATGTTGAAGAGATCATTATGAGAAAAGAGTTAGCTTAATGGGTGGTGGATCATCAAAAAGCAGTAGCAGCAGCACCACAAACACGACCAACATTGACCGCAGGCAAATTGTTGCTGAGGGTGGCTTAGGCATTGCATCAGATGGCGCAACCGTCAATGTAACCACGTTAGACGCTGGCATTGTTACCAGCGCACTAGATGCAGTAAAGGCTAATGACGCTACAAATGGGCAGAGCTTTAGCCAGCTTTTAAGCTTGGCAGACAAGCTTTTCACTGGTGCCGGTGAAACGATCAGCAAGAGCCAAGACACAGCTATTAAACAAATTGACCAGATTCAAACAGCAGCCAACGACCAAAAAGGCGCCGTAGATCAAAAAACACTAATCATCATGGCTGGTGCTGCACTTGGTTTAATGGCCTTAAGGAAAAAATAAAACATGTTAAGTCAATCAGTCGCACTAGGCGCAGGCCAAACCGTAAAGTTTATTGATCTAGGTAACTTTTTACGTGTGCTATCAGCAAACAGCGCTATCACGGTTAGAACTTTTCGCAATGGTCAGGTTGTTACGGAGTCCGTAGGCGTTTTTAGTGGCTATGCAGAGCAGTTTGATGGCGATAGCCAATTTGATGCAGTAGAGGTTTACAGCTCTACAGCGCAGACCGTGCAAATTGTTATCCGTAACGGACAGGTTGTCTATTACGATCAAGCGCCTAGTGGCATTGTCAGCGTTTCCGGCACGGTTCCGGTTGATAACTCTACGCCTGTAAATTCAACAGGTGCAAACACACAAAAGACCGTCACCAGTTCCAGCACCTCATTAGTTGCCGCAAATGCGGCGCGTAAATTCCTAGCGATTCAGAATAAAGATGCAAGCGGAAAGGTTTACATCAATTTTGGTGCAGCAGCCACATTTGCCAATGGCATATTGATTCCTGCAGGAGGCTATTTTGAGCTGAACAGCAACATGCTAACGGCTCAGATTTTTGCAATCGGCGACCTTGCAAGCAATTCCAATGTTGTTGTGGTGGAGGGTTAGCCGTGGGGTTACAAGTTCCGGTAAGTTTACCAGCTGGCAGCATTTCGCCATTTGCTGGCGCAACTGCGCCTGATGGTTGGTTATTTATGTACGGTCAGGCGGTGAGCCGCGCCACTTATGGTGCGTTGTTCTTGGCGATTGGCACAGCCTTTGGCGCTGGCGATGGTTCAACAACATTTAATTTGCCTGATGCGCGGGGGCGCGTGTTATTCGGGAAGGATGATATGGGCGGTACGCCAGCCAATAGAGCGACAACAGGCGGCGGCGGTTTGAATGGTGCGGCTCTTGGTGCGGCTGGTGGTGCTGAGGCTGTGACATTATCAACGGCACAGATGCCTAGCCATCCACACGGACTTACTAATAATACTTATGGTTCAGGGGCTGGCAGTGGTGCGGTACTTAGTGCGGCGGGGGGGTCTACATCAACATCAGGGTCGATTGGTGTTTCAGCTAATGGTTCAAGTGGCGCACACTCAAACATCCCGCCCGCAATAGTAATTAATTACATCATTAAAACATAGGTAAAAATATGCAAGTTTCAATTATTCCAAAAGACAAAACAATGGTAGTTGATGGTGAAGCGCTAGTGTTTGACTTCGTTGTATGGTCGCAAAAAATACACGCTATCCAGTGGAACGGGGTAAGCGGCACGATTGAATATACACAAGGTGCGGCTGGATTCTTTGACAATTTCGCCATGATTGAAGAATTGGTGCAAGAGTATTTTGCAGAAAAGGCACGGCTAGCGGCTGAGGCGGCCAATGCGCCTTAAGGTGCTAATCATTGGCGGCATTTTTGCATATGGCGCTTATTACATGGCAAAGAACAAAGGCGAGGTAATAGACATTACGCAGCCGCTAGATACTGGCGCACTTGATCAAGCGCTAACGCAAACAACTAACTTACTGGAAAACATAAGCATGGGATTTTTAAGCATTGGCAATATGACACGCGCAAAGCCTGAAATGCTGGCGATTCCTAACGTTAGGGCAATGCTTGCAGTGATCAGAAAAGGCGAGGGCACCAGCGACAGTAACGGCTATAAACGCATTTTTGGCGGTCAGTTATTTAGCAGCTTTGCAGATCATCCGCGCATTGTGGTTAAAAAAGGTAGCTACATCAGCACCGCAGCCGGTGCTTATCAGTTCCTAGCTAGCACATGGGATGAAACACGCAAGAAAATGGGCTTAAAAGACTTTAGCCCAGCCAGCCAAGACTTGGCAGCACTAGGCCGCATTGCAGCGCGTGGGGCGCTGGATGATGTGATTGCAGGCAGATTTGAAGCAGCCATTAAAAAGATTAACAAAGAGTGGGCAAGCCTGCCATTGTCGCCATATGGGCAACCGGTGCAAACAATGCAGGGCGCAAAAACCGTATATACAGCCAATAACGGCACAATTACAGCAGCATAGGGGAAGCTATGAACCAAAATGATATTTTACTGATTGCAGCCGTTGCCGCAGCCGTTTACTTGCTGGCGCGTAATAATAGCTCTAACACTATCAAGAACTTAGGCGCGGCTATTAATGGGGTGAGTGAGATTTTCACAGGCACAAAGCAGGGCGATGCAGGCTATGGCTGGCGCTATTTTTCGGATGGCAGCAGCATGAGCCCAGACGGTAAGTATTACCTTAACGGCAGCTATGTTTGGGGCTAATGCATGAAGCTATCAGGCGAGGGGCAAGCCGTATTAATTAAATACGCACTGATTGGCGTTGCTGCCTATTTTCTTTATAGCAAACTTAGCAGCGCAGCTGGTGAAACCATAGACAACGTTAAAGATGCATGGAACAACCTAGACTTAAACCCATTTGATTCAGGCGGAGTGCTTGGCTTGTCATTGCCAGCTGGCACATTGATATCCAGCGGCTACGATAAAAGCCACGATGCAGCACTCGCAAAGCTGGGCGTGAACATCAAGAATTATCGCGTTTGGTATCCAGACCCACTAGGCGGCTCAAAAATGCCAGCTGGCACGTATCAGGTGAAGTGGGGCACCAACAAAATAACCTACTACGCACCAAAAACCGGTTTAGACGTTTTCAACATGTAACAACAAAAAAGGGGATAGCATGAAAGACAAATTAAAAGCACTGTTTGATAGCCGCACCACATGGACAACAATCGGCGTTTTAGCTGGCACATTGTTTGGCGATAAAGCCGCAACCGTTGCAAACGGCTTGGGCGCGGTAGTTATGGCACTTATTTAATGCCGGATATACTCACAATTATTGGCTTATTTGCAGGGCAGGCGTTCACGGCTGGTGCCATATATGGTGCTATTAGAGGCGATATTAAAGGCGCAGCTATCAAGGCAGAGAGCGCACACGATAGCGCAAATGAGGCGCACAAACGCATTGATAGTTTATTGATGAAAGGGTGATCATGAAAACAAAGCAGCCGAGAAGTGGCAAAACAGGCCGATTCATAAAAAAGAAAAAGTAACAAAACAAAACGCGCCATGGGCGCGTTTGTTATTTCATTAGAACGTTAGTGTTACCGTGCGCTCGTTATCCACAAACACCATGCAGCGCACCTCAGTGCTGCTACTCAGTTGCTTGGCGGTACAGCTCGCGCTTGTAGGCTTGCCCTTGTATGGCTTGCCAGAGGCATCACCAAAATAGCGATAATCAAGCGGCACGTTAATTTGCAGCTCACCATTAAAGCTGATCTCAGCGTTATTCTTATTACCAAAGGCGCTGTCATTAAGCTTGCCCTGTATTTCGATTGTGCTTTCTTCACCCTTAAGGCGATAGTTTTGTCCAGCAGCCTGATACTGGCTTGCACATCCCGATAAACCCACGATTAAAGCAATTGTTAATATGTTTCTCATGATCCTGACTTTCTGATTGTTGTTTTTAGCCTTGTAGGACTGATTATTTTCAATCCGGCTATATCCTAGCATAGCCAAAGCATTTAAACGCGCCTAATAGCGCCTATCGTTGGCAGCGCTCGCCATGAAATAATCATCCAGTGTGCCAAATTTAATTTTTACGCTCTTTATCTTTTCCGCAACCGCCCAGTTTTTCACATACCAATCAAAACGAGGGGATGTGCTAGGCAGCCTAGCGATGTTTTCAACCCACTGGATAACCTCACCTGTAGTCACCGGAACTTCACCAAACAGGTCAAAAGCGTGAGGCACAGGAAAATTATTTTGATTTTGTTTAGACTTTGTATGCATATAGAATTACCTTTATATTATTTTTAGTTATTAAAACGGCGTAAAAAAGCCCGAAATTGCATTTGCAAGATCGGGCTGGATATTAAGCAATCATTAGGAGCTGCTCAATCATCACTTTGAGTGGATTGAACGGCGGCTTTTTACGTTTCCTTGATTTTACATAATATACATTTTTATGCGAAACAACTTGCTCAGATGCCTTTACTGGCGCGGAGTGTCCAAAAAGAGTAGTAGCAATCACCACACTGGCAGCAACGCCGCCTAAGCGCTCAAAAAGCGTATTCCAAGCACTTTTTTCAGCCTCAGTCTTTGCATGCTCAGCATGTACCGCAGCAAGTACGATATAAGGGTCAATCTCTAGTATTGAAGCCACTTTCAAGGCGATATCGTCACTCATTGGGCGGTCTTTCCCCAAGTAATTACTAATATTTTGCTTTGAGGTGTCCAGCTCTTTAGCTAGAGCATAGTCAGAAGCCGCGCCAGTCTTGGCTTTTACGGCATTTAAGAACTGTTTAGTGCTTTTCATATTGGGCGTCATCCAATTAAATAATTAAGATTGATTATAGTCAATTGCCGTTGACATGCAACGGTCAACGCGTATTGACTTAGGCAATGTTCGTTGACTATTATTTGCCCGTCGGTTGTGCGTTCCTATCATTTCACACACTTGGGCGTCAAAACGTGCAGCCGACATTTTATTAACTTCGTGGAGTTTTCAAAATGGCTATCAAGCAGAGAAACTTAATATCTGAAAAGTCGCGTGACAGGTTAGCGGCTGCAATTATTGATTACAACAGAGCAACCCTAAAGAATCACTCAAAACCAGCTTTCTACAAAAAACGTCCTTTCGCATATAAGGGCGTTTTTTTCGCCCTCGTTGCAGTTACCACGATGATTGCAGCGGGGGTTTTTTATTATGGCTAGTCAATTACACAAAGGCGACATTGTGCGCTGCATAGCTGGCGAGTTTGCCGGACACCTTGCAAAAGTAAAAAAGATTGATCGCCATCAAATGGTGCATCTTGATATTGATAAGTCAGAAAAAAAAATCAACCCATTAACAGGCCGAGCCTTTGCACCAAAAACGCCATTAGGTTGTGTGGATTTGGCGCAAGAAAGGTTAATTAGTCATGGCTAATCTCACTACATCAGACGACCACATCGCACGCCTTATGGCTGGCTTAAAAAAGGTTGATATCAACCTTGTAAAGCTTGATAAGGCTGGCATGTTTGAAAAGGTGCAAGTGGCAGAAGAGGTGGTCAAAGATACACGCGCTTTAATGAGCAATGTGATCATGACTCTGCATAGCATTAAGAATGATTTAAACCGCCTTAATACTGAGGTTGTTTAGATCATGTATATCGCACTAACAGAAAGCGAAATAGGCGCTTTGCGTGGCATGGATCACAGTTTGTGGGTGCTTTATTTGCACCTTAAGCAGTTTATGGACTATTCCAGCGGTGTTGTTGGCTACGCAAGGCGTATCAGTTACCAATCTATAAGCGAGGCGCTATATGTTGAGCCTAGGCAGGGCGTAAAGGGTGGCAGCCCACATATAAGCAGCATTAGGCGCATGCTAGATCAGCTAATTAAACATGATGTGATTAAGAAAAGTCGGAGCGATACCCTCGTTTTTAAGCTGCATTTGGCTGATACGGATTTTTATAACCAAAATAAAGCCGACACGAAGCCGACAGGCAAAGGCGACACGCCAAAAGCCAATAAGAATAAGGCTTTGAGCAGTAAAGCCGACATACCTAATGAGGCAAAAGCCGACATACCTCACTTATCACTAAATACTATTAATAAACCTACGTCACTACATAGCAACCATAGTACGAGTGAACCCACAAAAAACGACGACGACGCGCAATTACATTTTCATAAAAGCTTGCATGAAGAAACCGTACAGGCCATGCAAAAAATGCTTAAAGGCTTTCAGCATGAAAAACAGCAAGAGCTGCTAGACGAGCTTAGTTGGTACATCAGCAAGAAGAAAATCAGCGCAACGCCAACAGGTTTATTGGTAGCCATGATAAAGCAGGCTAAGAACGGGGCGTTTTTTGCAGCCAATGCACATCTGGTGAAAAAAGAGCGTGAAAACCCAAAACCGTCAGCAATAGAAAAACCAAGAACAGATTTAACGCCAGAGCAACGAGAGGCGAACAAAGAAAAGGGTAGGGCAGCAATGAGCAATGTAAAACAATTATTTAAACGAAAGGCAACAGCATGAGTACAAACAGGTTTAGACGCTTTCAAAGCGTAAAGATTTTAACAGGTAAATATGCCGGACTGGCTGGCAGCGTTTTAGAGTGCCGTGATGGAACTAGCATGGTTAAGCTTGAGATTCAGGGCATGCTTAACGATGTTGTTGTTGATGAGGTTGTATGGCTTAAGTTTGAACAGGTAGATGCCCTATGAGCAAAATAAACATCGGCAAAATGGCATGTGAAACATGCGGCAATGATGTAACGGTGAAGCAGAATGAAAACGGCACATTGTCATACCGTTGCGATGAATGTGATGCAGCACCTTATGCAAAAACTGGCACGCTACAAAATGAACACTGGCGCGGTAAATTGCGTAGTTTGGTAAAAACAGACGCACACAGTCAGCCGCCAGCTGATTTAAAAGCAGATGGCAAGCCAGCAGCACCAGCTGAAAATGACGTTAAACCAAAAACACCTAGCATGTGGGGGATTGAGTAATGGATCAATTAAGCCAGTTAGAACTTGAGGCACAGGCCATTGATGCGGAAATGAACGCAGAACAATTCTCACAGCCGGAAAACGCACCGCAGCCGAGCATTAACCAAAACTTTAAACCTGCAATCATGCAGTTTTTAGGCTTTGCAGTTGGTTTGGTGAATACGCGCATTGCATTTGCAAAAGACCACTTCACCCCATCAAACCTAGAAGCCATTGCAGACAGCTTAATCAAGGTTGCCGATGTTGAAAGCGTGGACTTGAATCAGTTATTTGGTGACCCCAACAGCCGATTTGGTGCGTGGATAGCACTGGCGATTGCGGTAGGTTTGCCAAGTTTCACCCTATACATGGCGGTTGTTGAATACAAAAAACCGAGCAAAAAAGAAGAGAAAGAAGTTAAGGGGGCGGTTGTTCCGGCAGATAGTGGCGCGAGCCATGAGGATTTAAGCAAAGGGTTTCACGCTTAATGTTTTTTCCAATTTCTTTTGCAGGGAATTACCTTAGATTTATTGAGGATAAAAATATGTGCCAAAGTTTTAGTTCTACAGTGAAACGTAAGATTGAGGTTGTAGCACCTTGCGGCGCCATTGTTATGGTTTATCCCACTCGTGAGATGAGGGATCCTGATTTAATTAACTCAGAAAAACTCATCAAAAATGCCAGAAAGTTTTTTAAAGAACTCGGCTTTATTGGTGATTGCTGGAAAGTTAAAGTGACAACAACAAAGGAAACACGCAGATCAGGCGGTCTTGTTGAGGTTGAGGATGTTAGTGTAAAGGTCTTTTGTTAATGGCGGTTGAGAATAAGGCTAATATTGTCGCGGTGATGGGCGGCAGCGGCAGCGGTAAGAGTACCTACATAAAGCGAGAGATTAAGCGCCTTAAGCCAAAGCGCATGATGATTTTTGATGTGATGCATGAGTATGGTGATCTTGGTCAAATAGTTACCACATGCGCTGATCTGGCTAGGCTTGCAAAGGGCAAGTCATTCAAATTGATATTTCAGCCAAGCAGCGCAAATATCCAGCGGCAGTTTGATTTTTTCTGCAAATTAGCTTTTGAAATCGGTGATCTGCTTATGGGGGTTGAAGAGTTGAACCGTGTGACGCAAGCCAATAGAGCGCCGCCAGCGTGGCAGGATTGCACAAGCAGGGGTCGGCACAGGGGTTTGATTATCTACGGTGCCAGCCAGCGACCTGCAAGCGTGGATAAGGATTTTTTCAGTAACGCCACAAAAATCCGGTCAGGCCGCCTTAATTTTGAAGCCGACATTAAGACATTAGCCAATGTGCTGAAAGTCAAAACGCATGAGATTGATGAGCTTAAGCCGCTTGAGTTTATCGAGCGTGAGATGGCAACGGGGCAGATTAATCGCGGAATATTAACGTTTTAGGAGTTGAAAAATGACGATAGCAGTTTTATGGATTATTTACACCATGAAAGCCCCTTTGTGGGTCTGGGTGATCGCTTGCCTTTCTGTTGGGGTGCGTGAAGCAAATTCACTTTTCGACCTAATTGACAAGGTTAAAAACAGGAATAACGCAAAAAATGCAAAAAGTGTTGAAGTTATTTTCAAATAATTTAATTATTTTTGCTTAAAAATTAATCAATTTTAATTTTACATATGCAAGGTGTCCATTGGAGGGGTCGTTTGACCCCTTTTTTTATGTCTGAATAATTGAGGCCTAGATTTTACTTTTAACTTTTTGAGGGTTTCAGAAATGGACATTACAAAATTAGCGATTGCAGGCGGCATTTTATTTGCAGCTTACAAGTTCGCACCAAATGCAATGGTTAAGGGCGGTGTTTTAAGTGTAGCTGCCGTTATCCTTGCTAAAAAAGTGCCTTACATTAACGAACAGTTAGCATAAGGGGCAGACTATGAGCGTAGGTAAATTAACACGTTTTGGCTTGCCATTTGCTAACGTGGTCAACTCAGGCACAGCAACAAACAACATTACGCCTGGTCGCACTTTGGAATTGTTGCAGCTTAAATTGGGCGGCACTTTCACAAAGGCAATGATCTCTTTATTCAAATTAAAGGCTAATGGTCGCACATTGATTGAGGCAACCGGCACAGAGCTGGACAAAATCAACGCATATCGTGGCGTGACAACCAATGCGGCATTTTTAGACATTCCTTTCTTTGATGAAAAAATGCTAACTGGTTTGGATCGTGGTGTTTCTGCTTTTGACACATCAAACGGCGTTGCTAACATCACAACCGAAGTAACCATTAATGGTGCAACTTCACCAACATTGGTTCCGATTGTTGTAGAGAGCGCAAGCCAAAAAGATTCACAAGGTAATGCAGCGCCTTTCGCTGGCCTAGTTGGTAAGATTTTGCGCTATCCGTTCAGCATTGCCAACGGTGGCAATTTGCCAATCACAGTGCCATTTGGTAAAGATTCTGGCGCGATCATCAAGCGTTTACACGTTTTCACAGCTGGCGGCCTAATGACAGGTGCAACCGTAAAGCAGGATGGTATGGTTGTGCATGAAAGCCTTGCAGCTGATAACAGCAACATGCAGGTTCGTTCAGGCCGTGTGCCACAAACCAACGTTTACACAATTGACTTTGTGCCAGACGGCAACATCCGTAACGCGCTAGATACTCGTGATGCACGTTCTCTTGAGTGGTTGCTTTCATTCTCAGCGGCAGAAAACGGCACGATCTTGGTTGAATACCTTGATGCCCTTGGCAATCTATAAGGGGCTTGTTATGGACACCGCTTGGATTGAAAGTCTGTTAAATGCTGGCGCAAATGCCTATTCAACGGTGAAAACCGCTGATGCATTAAAGCACCAGCAAGCCGCAGCAGATGGCTCGTTATACACCAATGGTGAGTTTGGCTCTCAGGCGCAAAACGGCGCTGGCATTTCACCAGTGGTGTTGTTGCTTGGCGGTGCTGCATTGTTTTTCGTATTGCTAAAGGACTAACAATTGGATCCTGTATCAAGTGCAGCATGGATCAATGCAGGCTCTAATGTTTTAGGGTC
>Ga0207968_100782_pt1 | contig 10656 bp, 8 predicted proteins | sample LakWasMet21_HOW5_2_FD_183867 | JGI IMG/M metagenome (GOLD analysis project Ga0207968, IMG submission 183867) | Freshwater sediment methanotrophic microbial communities from Lake Washington under simulated oxygen tension - Sediment Metagenome... | ecosystem: Environmental > Aquatic > Freshwater >...
AGCCGAAGATTTAGATAAAGATCTTCGTTACGGCTTTACCCATAGCGGACCGCATCGAGGTGATTTTCAATTATTAATCAATAACAGATTGGCAAAAGACTTTGTTTCACGCGGCCAATTGAAGTTATTGGTACTGAGTTTAAAACTCGCCCAAGTCCAACTAATCATTAACGAACAGCAGCGCGGTATCTGCATCTTAATTGATGATTTTTCTGCTGAGCTTGACGTAATCAATCGTAGCAAATTGCTCGACTATTTAAACTTAATCGACTGTCAGGCATTTATTACAGCTACAGAAGTTGATGAATTTGGTGATTTAACAAATATTAAGAATTCTAAAATGTTCCACGTGAAACATGGAACGATAGATCAAGTGCAGTGTTCCACGTGGAACACTCAAGCTAAACAGGAAATCGGAGCATCATGAGTAACAGCAATCAATACGATAGTACCAATATCCAGGTGTTAAAAGGTTTAGATGCAGTGCGGAAACGTCCAGGCATGTATATCGGCGATACCGATGACGGCTCAGGTCTGCATCACATGGTCTTTGAAGTTGTCGATAACTCAATCGATGAAGCACTGGCCGGATACTGTAAAGGCGTCAACGTTGTAATTCACTCCAATGGCTCGGTATCTGTATCTGATGATGGCCGAGGCATTCCTGTAGATATTCATAAAGAAGAAGGCCGTTCCGCCGCTGAAGTCATCATGACTGTATTGCATGCAGGCGGTAAGTTTGATGATAACGCCTACAAAGTGTCGGGCGGTTTGCATGGTGTGGGCGTGTCGGTAGTAAACGCCTTGTCGGAAGACTTACATCTGGAAGTGCGCAAAAACGGTCAACTGTATAAACAAAGCTATCACATGGGTGAACCGGTGGCGCCTTTAGCGGCATTTGGTCCGGCAGAAGGCACTGGAACCAAGATCAATTTCAAACCAAGTACGGAAACTTTTACCGATGTCGAATTTCATTACGACATACTGGCTAAAAGACTTCGCGAATTATCATTTTTGAATTCCGGCGTGCGTATTAGTCTGGAAGATGAGCGCAGCGACAGAAAAGATGTATTTGAATTTGAAGGTGGCATTGGCGCCTTTGTTGAGCATCTCAATAAAAATAAAACTCCGTTGTTTCCTGAAGTATTTCACTTCGTCGCAGAAAAAGAAGGCGTCACCGTAGAAGTCGCCATGCAATGGAATGACTCTTACCAAGAAAACGTGTTCTGCTACACCAACAACATTCCGCAACGCGATGGCGGCAGCCACTTGGCAGGTTTTAGAGGTGCGTTAACGCGCACTATCAACCAATACATCGAATCCAGCGGCTTGGCAAAAAAAGAAAAAGTACAAACCACGGGTGATGATGCCCGTGAAGGCTTAACGGCCGTGTTATCAGTCAAAGTGCCTGATCCCAAATTCTCCTCGCAAACGAAAGACAAACTGGTTTCATCAGAAGTAAAGCCCTTAGTGGAATCAACCATGAACGAAAAACTGCAGGAATTTCTGCTGGAGAAACCGCAAATCGCTAAAGCTATCGTCGGCAAAATCGTTGATGCCGCTCGTGCTCGGGAAGCCGCGCGTAAAGCCCGTGAAATGACCCGTCGTAAAACCACGTTGGATATTGCCGGATTACCTGGAAAACTTGCTGATTGCCAAGAGAAAGATCCTGCACTCTCTGAATTGTTCCTAGTGGAAGGAGACTCTGCGGGTGGTTCGGCCAAACAAGGCCGTGACAGACGCACGCAAGCGATTCTGCCGCTCAAAGGTAAAATCCTCAACGTCGAGAAAGCCCGTTTCGATAAAATGATTTCTTCCGAAGAAGTCGGCACCTTGATTACCGCGCTGGGTTGCGGCATCGGCAAAGATGAATACAACCTGGCCAAACTGCGCTACCACCGCATCATTATCATGACCGATGCGGACGTCGACGGCTCGCACATCAGAACCTTGCTGCTGACGTTCTTTTACCGTCAATTGCCGGAAATCATCGAAAAAGGCTACATCTACATCGCCCAGCCGCCTTTGTACAAAGTCAAAAAAGGCAAGCAAGAGCATTACGTAAAAGACGATGCGCAACTAAACGAATACCTGATCCAATTGGCACTGGATAAAGCCCAGTTGTTTACAGAAGAAACTACACCGCCGATTCAAGGCCAAGGTCTGGAAAAATTGGCTAAACAGTTCACCGGCGTCGTCAGCGTAATCAACCGATTAGCCAGACGCTACGATGATGTATTTCTGGAATGCATTACTGCCTTGGACATTGTCGGCGACGAACATAAACAAGACCCTGAGCTCCTGCAAGCTTGGCTAACCAAGTTGGAACAACAACTGCAGGAGTGCGAGAGCAAAGCAGTATTTAAAGTGACGCTGGATTACAAATCAGCGACTGAGTTCTCCGTGGTGGTTAGTAAACGTTTACACGGCACCACCAAAACCTTTGTGTTGCCGGGTACCTTCTTTAACGGCAAGGATTACCAACAAATCGCGCAATACGCCAAAGAAACTGCCGGTATGTTTAACGAAGGCTCATTTATGCAAATGGGCGAAAGAAAACAGCCCGTCAGCAGCTTTAAACACGCATTTGAATGGATGATGCGCGAAATCAAAAAAGGCCAGCATATCCAACGTTACAAAGGCTTAGGTGAGATGAACCCCGAACAGCTCTGGGAAACCACGCTGGATGCCAATAATCGCAGATTGTTACAAGTAAGAATTGAAGACGCGATTGCCGCCGATGAAATCTTCACCACGCTAATGGGCGATGTGGTTGAGCCGCGTCGGGATTTCATTGTTAAGAATGCGTTGGATGTTACTAATTTGGATGTTTGATTTTGTCGTTGTTGTGTCTAATGCCGGATAGTAGTGCTATGAAGCACTACTATCGAGTACTTCTTTCTTATTCCGACATAAAGCATGCGACGCTATGATCAAGAAAGCTTGTTAGCTTGAACGATGAGCCGCTTTCTTTGAACGGAGATGATTTGATAGAACGAGCCCTTTACGGTTCAATGGTTGTTTCTTATGCAAGGCCATTCAATTCATCAGGTAAATCAGAGATTGGACCAATCGATCGGCTTTCATCTGATAGCCTTACATTCCTCTCTAAGGAGGAGATGCAATTGCACAAATATATGTTGCTTTGCAGAAACAAATACATCGCACACTCAGATGCAGAATACTTGGCACTGTCGCCATTTGTCGCTAATGACTTGCCTAACGAAATGGTAGTTCCTGAAAAGAATGATGGGATGGCACCCTTTACGCTGGAATATACCAAGCAGGTAAATAGTCTTTGTGAGAAGCTCCTAAATTGGGTAGTAATGGAACGACATAAAATTGAGGACAATGTAAAGCCTTTCCTTCCAAGAAGGAACTACATGTCCGGTGAAAGCTAAGTAGGGTGGGCACGCTTTTTGTGCCCACGCGGAATTAAAGCAATGCCCGATCATGGTGGGCAAAACAGCGCTGCCCACCCTACATTTTGAATGTCGCACATGAATGATTTATGGTGACAATAAATGAAGAACCCGAAGTTGAATAATCAATCCAACGAAACAGCCATCGAAACCCAAATCAAAAACGCACTTGCCGCCAACGGCCCGGTGCTTGCGGTAATTCGTGCCGCTTTTCCCCAAACAATAGCCGTTTACGCCTTCGGCAGCCGCATTAACGCCACCGCCAATGCCAACAGTGACCTCGATTTATCGGTGCTGGGGGCCATACGGAGCTGATCGCGGCGACTACTTCGCCCAACAAGCGGTAACGATTTTCGATGCTGCAGCCATTGCAATCGGTGCGGTGGTTGGTTTTCGATTGGAGAAACTCATCCAGCAAATAACCGTTGGCGGAGTGAACCTCCACACCGTCAAACCCGGCTTGTTTGGCCCGTTCGGCGTGTGGATATAGTCGCCATTGATCGCGATCGCCGACGGCGCTACGGCCGACGCGCCGCTGTGAAATCTGCTATGGAATGCCCGGCCGCAATGCCAAAGCTGCATAAAGATCGTTCCACCTTGCGTATGCACCGCGTCGGTGATGGCCTGCCACCGGTTTTCCATGTCATCGGTATAGATGACCGGCGATTCGTTCCAGCCGTTGTCATGTGCCTAAGCGAGTTCAAGTCTTTATGGCTTGGCTGGAGAAAATTATGAAACCTCAGCTGGAAAGCTGACAGGCTCAGCTTTTTAGTTGTCATCAGAAACGTCTTTGCGCAAGAAAGAAGGCTATCAGAGAACTCTGATTACAACTTTCCATTCATTACCTTTGTCAAAAAAGATTATCAAGTGTTTGACTTCAATGGTACTGAGGCCATCAAACATAACTGGATGAATTACAGTTAGCAGAAGCAATAGCGCAGTGTAATGCTAAATTCGCCATTGCTGCTTTAAATAGAAATCCTTCTGCATCAAATTCTGTATATCATCTTCACTTGCTTAGAAGGCAATAGCATGCAGGAGTTGATTTTATGAAGCAGACTATAAGTTTTGTCACATTAGGGGTAAGCGATCTCAACCGAAGCCGTCAGTTCTATAAAACGTTGGGATGGCAGGAATCTTCTGGCAGCCAGGAGAACGTCGCTTTCTTCCAGGTCGGTAACATTGCATTTGCCTTGTTTGGTCGAGAATCCTTGGCCGACGATGCCACTGTTTCATCAGTTGGATCAGGGTTTTCGGGATTTTCTCTCGCACACAACGTAGCCTCCGAACTCGAGGTTGACGAAACATTGCAAGAAGCCGTTGCTGCAGGAGGAAGACTACTTCGCGCCGGAGAAAAAGCATCTTGGGGTGGCTTCAGAGGTTACTTTGCTGACCCGGATGGCTTTCTATGGGAAGTTTGCTTCAATCCATTTTTCCCTCTGGATGAACATGGCTTTGTACAGCTTCCAAAATAAGCAATTCTGCACTTCAATCTAAAGACATTCCCCAACTTACTCATGCGTATGATACGAACGGCGACTTTATCAATAATATTTCTGGTAATAGCGGCCGTCGGCATCGTACTGGGATTGATGATGGCGTCATTACCGTCTGAGGATGGTGCAATAACTTTACCCGGTTTAGTGACAAAGGGCGCTGTGCAGAGCGACGCTTTGGGTGTCCCGTCCATTGCCGCTGACAGCAGGGAAGATGCTTTTCGACTTTTAGGTTATCTGCATGCCCGCGATCGCTTATTTCAGATGGAACTGATGCGTCGTAAAAGTGCCGGCCGTTTGGCGGAACTGTTCGGTCAGCCAGCTGCCCAGTTGGATCGCAAGCAGCGCAGCTATCAATTGTTACGTACCGCTAGAACTATCGTCGACGATTTACCGGTCGGGCAACGCTTGGCATTGCAGGCTTATGTCGAAGGCGTCAATGCGTATATCGATCAATCCCGTATATTACCGCCGGAATTTCTGGCCTTACAGCATCGCCCGGAACCGTGGCAGGCTGAAGACAGCATTTTGGTGGTTTTGGGAATGTTTCAAACCTTGAACGGCCAGGAGCAAGATGAACGTATGGTCAGCGTAATGGAACGCGCGCTGCCCGCTGATTTACTCACCTTTTTAACGCCAGACAGCGACGGTTATGCCACCGTTTTGGTTGGCGGCAGCAGTTCGAGGCGTTTTAGCCAAACCATTCCGGTTAAGTCGTTAGCGGCATTGCCGGATGCGGAAGGGAAGCTCGCTCAAAATCGTGTCGACACCGAAAATGTCGTCGCCGGGTCTAATAACTGGGTGGTGGCAGGCAGTAAAACTTTAGATGGCAGGGCAATCGTGGCAAACGATATGCACCTGGGTTTGAGCGTCCCCAATATTTGGTACCGCGCCGAATTAAAGTATCAAGACCGACATGTCTTCGGCATCACCTTACCCGGCGTGCCGGGCATTATTGTTGGCGGTAACGATGATGTGGCCTGGGGCTTTACCAATGTAACGGCCGATTTGGTAGATTTGATCAGGCTGGATATTAATCCCGAAAATTCCAACGCCTATCGCACCTCACAAGGTTGGCGCGAATTTGGCCAACAGGTTGAAACGATTAAGGTAAAAGATGCGCCAGACATTGCAATAACTCTGCAAGACACGGTATGGGGGCCGGTTTCAGACAGATCTTTGCTCGGCCGACCGGTTGTCATCAAGTGGACGGCGTTAGAACGCCATGCAGTGGACCTGGGTTTGCTGGATATAGATAACGTAAAAACTACGCCGCAAGCCATTACGGTGATGAATAACACCGGCGGTCCTCCGCAAAATGTGGTGATTGCCGACAGAGACGGCCATATCGGCTGGACCTACATGGGGCGTTTTCCATTAAGGATCGGGTTCGATGGATTAAGCAGTCATGCCTGGGCCGATGGCAATCTGGCATGGCAGGGTTTTATTCCGCCGGAGGAATTGCCACGGTTACTGGACCCAGCCGAAGGATTTATTACCACGGCCAATAATCGAACCATAGGCAGCGACTATCTTCATGTCATCGCGCATAACTGGGCGCTGGGTTATCGTGCGTTTCGCATTGCCGAATTATTGCGCGATCGACAGAATCTTACCGAACAGGATTTATTAACTATCCAATTGGACAGCCGCAGCGGGGTGTTGGATTTTTATCAACACTTGGCATTGGACGCACTGCGTGGTCTGGACAATAAAGATCCTGACCTAAAAGAAGCCGAAGCAGCGTTGCAAGCCTGGGATGGTCATATGCAGACCAACAGCATTGGCGCCACTTTTTTAAACGAATTCAGAAGTCGATTAGCCCAGGAAGTGTTTGCGAAAGTAGTGGCCGCCTGTCGAGTGCATGATCCCGATTTCCGATACGCTTGGCGGGAAATGGAAACGCCGTTACGATTATTGCTAACACAGCGACCGCAGGGTTTGCTGAGCGCCAGTTACCATGACAATTGGCAGCAAATGATCATCAATACCGTGCGCCAAACCAGCAGCGAGTTGCATCAACAATACCCAGGGATTAACTTGACGCAACTGACGTGGGGGCAGACACATCCTATCGCCCTGCAGCATCCTTTCAGCAAAGCGGCACCCTTTTTAAGCAATGTGCTGGATATGCCAACTTTTGCCAGCGATGGTTGCGCGAGTGTTTGCGTCAAAGTCATGGATAACGGTCACGGTGCCAGTGAACGGCTGGTGCTATCGCCTGCACACCTTGAAAATGCTATCTTCCATATGCCGGGTGGCCAGTCCGGACACCCCTTGTCGCAACATTATCGTGATCAACAGGTACTATGGCAGGAGGGTACTGCTGCGCCGTTACAATCCAATGCCAAGTCACATACCTTGTCTTTTTTGCCGCAGTAAGAGTGATGTTTCTTAAAATTGGGTTGTTTGAATTTTTAAGTGCGAGTTACTTGGATAGGCTAAAGGATCGGTAGCTTTTGAAATGGTTATGTAGTTACGGCCACTTGGCGTGGAGATAAGGGGCGCGCGGCAGGGAGCGAACTGAGTGCAGGGTTAGCCATGGTTGAAACGGGCAATGAGTTTTGTGCATGATTCGAGAGCAAAGGATGATGCCCACTTCTGGGTTTTGTTGAATTCTGGCTCCAAGCGATTGAGAGCTTCTGACGCCCATAAGTGACGCTGAGCTTCCAAGGGCAGCTGATCAGTCTCGGACTGGATAATTACAAAGGCGTTGAAATCCACATCGTGATCACCGACGCCACCGACTTGTGCTTTGAGGTGAAGCACTTGAACTGCACCATCAATAAAAGAAAACTCTCCAGAGTGCATTGCATGGGCTATGGCAACAAGTTGTCGTCTTGCCTCGGCTTCAGCCTCATTCAGCGGTGGGCGATCATTCATAACAAGTTATTAGATAGTTTCTGTATATCATTCATTCTTACCAGAGTCTGGTTAATAAGATAAGGGAACCTCTAAAAATTGCACTTCGACAAGCTCAGTACCCATAGGGCATAAATGCGAACGGTTATCTTATTAAATCAATTACTTATCCGTTCGTGCTGAGCCTGTCGAAGCATGAATGGATAATTTTTAGAGGTTCCCATAAATTTCTTCTCAAGCTTAACAGTATATTTAACATTATTTCAGGGCATTTAAAGCACAAAACAATTACCGCTTTGACTGGTCACTAATAGTCCGACTGTTCAGAATTGTCTGGCTCTGACTGCTTTTGAATTTTCCGTTTTTTCCGCATGACATAGAAGTACGACATGCCGGAGATTGTGCCGCTTACTGTGGCTAGGTTGTCGAGAATGGGGGCGGCTGTCACTATCAGAGGTTCATCCATCAGACCTAGCCATACGCCGAACGCGGATAATCCGGTAGGTGTGGCGATGGTTGCCGCGGCGGCTGAAAGACCAGCAATGATGCCTGTGGCCATGGCGATATTTTCTAAACGGGCGGCAAATGTTTCGTGATTCATTAGATTTATAAAGTATCTACAAATAAAAAATGAGCGGGGCAGAATCTGTGGAACAATTTATTTTTAGCGTTGCCTGTTTGCTATGAAGAGTTAAGTTTGCTGTATTTTAGTTAGTTTCGAAGCGGGTGTCAGCGGATTACCAAGTCAATATCAAATAGAATTTCAGAACGCATAAATAGTATTTGGTTAGAATACTCCACCCTTTAAAATCAATACTCTACTTACAACTCTGACATTTAACATGCTGACCTATCCCAATATTGACCCCATCGCAGTTGCTCTAGGCCCGATTAAAATTCATTGGTATGGTCTGATGTACCTGATTGGCTTTGCCGCCGTGTATTTCTTGGGCCAAAAGCGTGCAGCAGCGCCATGGTCGCCGGTTAAACCGGAAGCCATTGAAGACTTGGTCACCTTCGGCGCCTTGGGCGTTATTTTGGGTGGCCGCATCGGTTATATCCTGTTTTACAACTTTGATATATTCCTGGACAACCCGCTCATCCTGTTCAAGATCTGGGAAGGCGGCATGTCTTTTCATGGCGGCATGCTTGGCGTATTTGTGGCGATGTGGCTATTTGCCAAGAAGCAGAACTGCACCATGCTGCAATTGACCGATATTATCGCGCCGCTGGCACCGATTGGCTTGGGCGCTGGCCGTATCGGTAATTTTATCAATTCAGAATTATGGGGACGAACTTCTGATGTGCCTTGGGCCATGGTGTTTCCGACTGGCGGCCCACTGGCCAGACACCCGTCGCAACTTTATGAAGCCTTTTTGGAAGGTGTAGTGATGTTTGTGATTCTGTGGGTTTACTCCAGCAAGCCCCGGCCGGCGATGGGCGCAACCGGGCTGGCGCTTTTTCTATACGGCTGTTTCCGCTTCTTTGTCGAGTTCTTCAGAATGCCGGATGCGCATTTGGGCTATTTGGCGCTGGACTGGGTCACCATGGGCCAGATACTGTCCACGCCGATGATTATTATTGGTGGCTTGATGGTTTATTTTGCTCACAAGAACGCATCGAAAGAAGTCGCATGAAAGCGTATCTGCAATTGCTGGATAAAATCCTGCACGAAGGCAGTTTAAAAGGCGATCGGACCGGCAGCGGTACGTTATCGATTTTCGGTCATCAATTGCGCTTTGATTTACAGCAGGGTTTTCCGCTGGTAACCACCAAAAAAATCCACGTCAAATCTATCATCCATGAACTGCTGTGGTTTTTGCGGGGCGATACCAATTTAGCTTATCTGCATGAGCACAAGGTCAGCATCTGGGATGAATGGGCCGATGCCGATGGTGGGCTGGGTCCGGTCTATGGTTACCAATGGCGCTCCTGGCCGACTGCCGATGGCCGACATATTGATCAGATTCAGCAAGTCATCGAGCAGCTTAAAAAAACACCCAACAGTCGTCGATTAATCGTCTCCGCCTGGAATGTTGCCGATTTACCGGATGAAAGTATCAGCCCGCAACAAAATGTCGCCCAAGGCAAAATGGCGCTGGCACCGTGTCATGCGTTGTTTCAGTTCTATGTGGCCGACGGCAAACTGTCTTGTCAGCTCTATCAGCGCAGCTGCGACACGTTTTTGGGCGTGCCGTTCAATATTGCCAGTTATGCGTTATTGACGCACATGGTGGCTCAGCAGTGCGATTTGGCGGTGGGTGATTTTATCTGGACCGGCGGAGATGTGCATTTGTATCTTAATCATCAAGAGCAAGCCAAGTTGCAATTAAGCCGCGAGCCTTATGCATTGCCAACTTTACAAATAAAACGTAAACCGGAATCGCTATTTGATTATCGCTACGAAGATTTCGAAATCGTCGGTTACCGCTCGCACGAGCCGATAAAAGCGGCAATTTCTGTATAAACCAAACTTGATTTCAATCATTAAGAGCCTGACTTTTCTGGGCTCGGCGTTCCCGTTATCAGGAGTAAGCCGTGATTAGTTACGAAGCCTTAATAGTTTTTTCGGTTACCACTGCTTTAACTTGTTTTACTCCCGGACCAGCGGCGCTGTTTGTGGCGTCAAGTGCCTCTTCCCACGGTAAGCGGCATGTTCCGGCTGCAGTACTAGGCATTTGTGTCGCAAATGTAGTTTTTTTTGGATTATCGGCATTGGGTATTGCCAGCTTAATCGCTTCTTCACCGTTGTTGTTTCAATGGTTGCGCTGGTTAGGTGCTGCTTACTTGGTTATTTTGGGGCTGCAACTGATTACCTCCAGAAAACAACAGGCTTTGAAGGTTGTAGTAAAGGGGAAAGCAGGTACCAAGCGAGT
>Ga0207968_100783_pt1 | contig 10653 bp, 3 predicted proteins | sample LakWasMet21_HOW5_2_FD_183867 | JGI IMG/M metagenome (GOLD analysis project Ga0207968, IMG submission 183867) | Freshwater sediment methanotrophic microbial communities from Lake Washington under simulated oxygen tension - Sediment Metagenome... | ecosystem: Environmental > Aquatic > Freshwater >...
AATTTATCAGGAACAAGGTAAAATGGAATTGGCTTCCGGTAATTTTCAAAAAGCGACCCGGATTTATGAATCTATCGGTGATGATGCCGGAGCAATATATGCTAATCTTGCTATTGGAGATGTAGAAATGCTAAATAAAAATTTATCAAGCGCTTTAGTCTACTTTACTAAAGCCCTCGAGCTCGCTAAAAAAACTAAAAATAGAGATGAGGAGAAAAATATTTATCAGCGATTAGCTCAGATTTATGTATTGAAACAAGATTTTAAAAATGCGTTTTTGTACCAACAAATGTTTATTGATACGAATGATAGCTTGTTTAATTCTGAAAAAAGCAGATTGATCACAGAAATGGATTCTAAGTATGAAGCCGAAAAACAGCAAAAAGAAATTGTATTATTAAGTAAAGAAAAAGAATTAAAAGAAGCCGATATAAAAAGACAAGCGCTTCAGCGGAATGCGCTGATAATATCCATAGCATTGCTTGTGTTGTTTTTAGTTTTTGTGTTTAGAAATTTTAATTCTAAAAAGAAAGCGAATGTTTTACTTGAAGAGAAAAACTTGTCCATTAGTAAACAAAAAGCAATTATTGAAGAGAAAAATAAAGAACTGGAAAAACTGTCGATCGTGGCAAGCGAAACCGGCAATGGTGTTTTTATTACAGATGCCGATGGGAAAATTATTTGGTTTAATGAAGGCTTTTCTAAATTATTTGGATGGAAATCATTGGATGAGTATGCGCAACGCAGAGGGAGCAATATATTGACTGTGAGTGCAAACGAAAATATTACTGATTTGATAAAATCGTGTGTTGAACAAAAACAATCAATCGAATATGAAAATGCCACTCCTGATAAAAATGGAAATGAACTTTGGATCAAAACGACATTAACCCCCATTTTTGATGAAACAGGAAAATTGAAGCAAATGGTTTTTGTTGAAACCGATGTAACAGAATTAAAAAAAGCAAAAGAACTGGCAGAGCAAAGTTTACAAATTCAGGAACAATTTTTAGCTAATACAAGCCATGAGATACGTACTCCCATGAATGGGATCTTAGGGATGACAAGGCAATTACTTGAAACCCCATTAAATCATGAACAAACTGAATATGTGAATGCAATTAAGGAATCTTCTAATAATTTATTACATGTGGTAAATGATATTTTGGATCTTTCAAAGATAAGAGCAGGCAAGCTGGTTTTCGAAAAAACAGAATTTAAAATTGCCGACCTTTTTAAATCACTTCAATTTATACTACAATATAAAACAGAAGAAAAAAATATAAAATTGGATCTATCTATTGATGAAAAAATACCAGGTGTATTAATTGGAGATGCTTTTAGATTGAACCAGATCCTTTTAAATTTAGCCAGTAATGCAATAAAATTTACTGAAGTAGGCTCTGTTACTTTTACAGCAGAGTTAGTGAAATCGGAAGACAATAAATCAAGTATAGAATTTTGTGTACTTGATACAGGAATTGGTATTCCTGAAGATAAATTGGATTATATTTTTGAGACATTTGCGCAAGCAGAAAACCATACTACAAGAAAATATGGAGGAACGGGTTTGGGTTTAAGTATTTCGAAAGTATTGGTTGAAGAACTTGGCGGGAAAATTTCAGTTACCAGTGAAGTTGGGGCTGGTTCTTGCTTTTGTTTTGAATTAACATACGAAAATGGAGATCCGAATTGGAATGGTCCGGTAGCGCAATATACAGAAGGAATTCCTTTTAATGTAGATTTAAGCAGTGTAAATATATTAATGGTTGAAGATAATGTCATTAACCAAAGGGTAGCTTTGTTTGAACTCCGCAAATGGAAAGTTAACACAGATATTGCCGGAAATGCAATTATTGCTTTTGAGAAATTGAAGACCAAGAACTATGATTTGATCTTAATGGATATTTCAATGCCAGGCATGGACGGTATTGAAGCTACTCAGTTTATTAGAAATAATTTTCCTGAACCTGTAAAACATGTACCAATTATTGCCATGACCGCTTCTGCATTGCAGGGAGAAAAAGAGCGTTGTTTGGCTGCGGGCATGAATGATTATATTTCTAAACCATTTAATCCGATTACACTTTATAAAAAAGTTGTGGAATGGGGAACAAATGATAAAGTAATAGTGATCGATGCTAAAATCCCTTTTGCAGTCTCTTTAAAAAAGAGCGATAGAATAACGGATTTGTCAATGATTTTAGAACTTGCCGGAGGAGATATGGGTTATGTGAAAGAAATAATTCGAATTTATATTGATTCAATGCCTGAATATTTGAATGAATTGAATGTGAGTTTTGAAAAAAAGGAATGGAAAGAAGTAGAAGGACATGCGCATAAGATGAGGGCACCAGCCAGTTATTTTGGAGTATTGGAGTTAAAAGAAGTACTCTTTAAAATAGAATTTGATATACAGAATCATGTAACAGATAATAGTCTGGAAGCTTTGATAGATTCAGTGAATCACTTTGTTTTGACGTCAGTTAAAGAATTGAAAGAAGAACTTGAAAAAATAAATTAATATTTTACAAATCCAATTGATTAGTAATGTGAATTGAGGTTTTGAATAGTTTTTATTGCCTGACTTTTGAGAAACACATGTTTTTAGGAATATAATTGGGCATTAGTGTCGAATATTGTAAATTTAGTGAAGCCATATTATTTGAATTATAATTTTGTCATTTTTTTATAAAATACTTTTTTTCTGCGCATTGTTTTTGACTAATGTTCTGTATCATACTACTTGTTATTCTCAGAGCAATAAAACCATAGATTCTTTACAGACTCTGTTAAAAAGTGCTTCTAATGACACTAATAAGATATACAATTTGCTGGCGTTATCTAATAAGTTAATTGGATATGAAATAGTAAAGGCAGAGAGTTGTGCTAATGAAGCGATTCTACTTTCACGTAAATTGAATTTTAAGATAGGAGAAGCTGAAGCTCTTTTATCACTTTCAAAGATCAATCGAAGCCAATCAAATCCATCAGGAGCACTTGATAAAATCCGTAAGGCTTTAAGTATTTTCGAACTAGCGGGTAATAAATCAGGAAGTGCTAAATGCTATTTCGAAATAGGTTATGTGTATAAGGAATTTGGAAATTATGAAATGTCTATACTTAATTTCACTAAATCATTAAACATTGCCAGTGCAATTCATGATAGTTTGCAGGTTGCCAGGTGTGAAATGGTGATGGGACACGTGAATTCTGACAAAGCGGATAGGGCAAAAGATCAGCGTTATTATAAAAAAGCATTAGCCCTTTATTTATCGAGTTTGAGCTATTACCAAAAAATTAATGATCAGGAAAGAATAAGTGTTAATTTATTGAACATTGCTAATTTATATTACCATTTAGGTGAAATGATTTCGTCTGACGATTATCTGGATAAGGGTTTAGATTATTCTTATCAATCATTAGTCATAAGTGAAAAATTAAAGAATGCAAAAAATATTGGATTAAATCTTACGAATATCGGCGAAATTTATACGATCAAGAAAGAGTATAAAAAAGCATTAGAGTATTGTTTACAAGGCGATAAGGTTTTTCTTGAAGATGGGAATACGGATTTTTTGTTGGCAAACAGAAGTATCCAAATTCGTATTTATAGAGAAACTAAAGAATACGATAAGGCGATAGCTGTTTCTAATAGTATTGCAGAAATTGCTATTAAAGAAAAGGCAATTGTTTTTTTAAGAAACCATTTTAAAACATTATCCGAAATATATTATTTAAAAAATGATTTAGAAAGGGCCTATCAAAATCGGTTACTTTTTGAAAAGTACAGTGATATTGTTTTGAATGAGGAAAAGGCAAAAACAATACTTAGACTTCAGGCTGAATATGAAGCGGATCGAAAGGATAAGGAAATTGATTTATTAAGTGAAAATCAAATTTTACTGGACGCGCAAATTGAACAGCAACAAATAACCAGGAATTACTTATTGATTTCAATTGGTTTAGTTTTATTGTTACTGATAGTTATATATATCAGATACAGAGATAAAATGAACGTTCACAAAATAATTGAAGAAAAAAATATTGAGTTGGAAAAACTCTCCATCGTAGCCAGTGAAACGGCAAATGGCGTATTTATTACAAATGCTGAAGGTGAAATGGAGTGGTTTAATGAAGGCTTTTCTAAATTATTCGGGTACTATTCAGTGCAAGAATACAAAGAAAAAAGAGGGAGTCATATTTTTGAAGTCAGTGGAAACTCACGCATTAAAGAACTGATAAAAGAAGCCGTAGAAAAACATATTTCGGTAGTATATGAAAATTCAAATCCGGATTCTAAAGGAAATTCGTTGTGGATCAAAACAACGTTGACGCCAATTTTTGATAAGGAAGGGAAATTGAAAAAATTAGTTTTTGTTGAAACGGATGTTTCAGAATTAAAACAAGCTAAAGAAAAAGCCGAAGAAAGTTTGCAGATACAAGAACAGTTTTTGGCCAATACTAGCCACGAGATTCGTACCCCCATGAATGGTATATTTGGAATGACCCGACAATTGCTTGAAACGCCATTAACTGTTGAACAATCGGAGTATGTACATGCAATAAAAGAATCCTCTAATAACTTATTACATGTAGTGAACGATATTTTGGATATTTCAAAAATCAGAGCAGGTAAAATTATATTTGAAAATATAGAATTCAGGATCTCAGATCTATTCAAATCTCTGCAATTTATACTTCAATATAAAGCAGATGAAAAAAACATATATATAAAATCTAACATTGATGATCAGATACCATCTGTATTGAAGGGGGATCCCATTCGTTTAAATCAAATTTTATTAAATCTGGCAGGCAATGCTATCAAATTCACAGAAAATGGTGGAGTAACATTTTCTGCAGAGATAGTGAGTAAGGAAAATAATCATGCCTCTATTCAATTTTGTGTTACAGATACTGGTATTGGGATTCCTCAGGATAAATTAGATTATATTTTTGAAACTTTTGCTCAGGCAGAAACCCACACAACACGAAAATATGGAGGTACTGGTTTGGGCTTAAGTATTTCTAAATTTTTGGTAGAAAAACAAGGCGGAGAAATTACGGTTGCAAGTAAAGTAAATCAAGGTTCATCATTTTGTTTCACTTTGAATTTTGAAATTGGTAATCCTAATTGGAAAGGTCAGGTTATTCAAAAAACGGAAGGAATTCCTGTTGATGCAAATTTAAGCCATATTAAGATACTGTTGATAGATGACAATATTATTAACCAACGAGTGGCAGTGTATGAGCTCAAAAAATGGAAGGCGAATGTTGATGTGGTAAATAATGCGAAGCAAGCCTTTGAAAAGTTACAGGAAAATGAGTACACTATTGTTTTAATGGATATATCAATGCCGGTTATGGATGGCTTTGAAGCAACTCGTTATATTAGGTCACAATTTAAGTCACCTATTAATAATGTACCAATTATTGCGATGACCGCTTCCGCCTTAATTGGCGAAAAAGAAAAATGTTATGGAGTGGGAATGAATGATTATATATCTAAACCATTTGATCCGGTATTGCTTTACACAAAAATTATAAAATGGGCTGAGGTTGCTGATCACAAACAAATTACTGTAGCAGAGAAAGAATTAGTAAGTCGCCATGAAAAAACGAAACATACTGATTTAACACTTATCTATGAACATGCGGGTGGGGATTTGAATTATATCAAAGATATGATCGAGATGTATACTAACTTAATGCCTGAATATTTACAAGAACTAAATGATAGTTTTGTTAATGAAAACTGGATGGCTCTTAGTGCACAAGCGCATAAAATGAAAACTCCGGCTGCTTATTTTGGGGTGCTTGATGTTAGAGAGTTGTTGTCAACTATAGAGTTAACTGTTAATGATGAAAGCAATAAAGATATGTTAAATAACATCATAGCTCAAATAAATGAAATTATACTAGTATCTGTAAAAGAATTAAAAGAAGAGGTGGATAAGATAGGCTAAGAAAGATCTTTCAATAAAAAAACCTCGATTTTTTAATCGAGGTTTTTTTATTGATGATTAGTAATAAATTATTTACAGCCATTTTTTACCAACTCATCTCCGGCCTTATCATTACCTAGGAGTTTCGCTTGTTTTAAATCGGTGCAAGAACCTGTTAAGTCATTCATGTATTTTTTAAGTTTACCTCTGAAATAATAACCTCTGCTGCTTTTGTTATCAAGTTCAAGAGCTTTATTTAGATCTGCCATAGCTAATGCATCTTTTTCTAACATATAATAGGTAATGCCACGTTCTAAGAAAGCTAATTTATAATCAGACTTTAAGTTGATGGATTCGTTAAAATCTTCTACAGCACCGTTATAATCTTTCAGCATGTATTTACTGATTCCTCTTTGGTAATAGGTGTCATGCGATTTTTTAATGCCTAGAGCAGCCGTACAATCGTCAATAGCGCCTTGATCATCTGCTTCATTATATTTACATAATGCTCTGTAGTAGTAAGCGTTCTCACTTGTTTTATCTTTTTGAATGGCTGTATTCAGATCGGCTAATGCTTGGGAGTATTTAGATTGGTAATAAAAATTGATACCTCTCCAGGTATAATGTTTACTATCGGCTAAGCCCAGATCAATTGCCGCATTAAAATCAGGTTCGGCATCTTTGTATTTTTCTAATTCGTATTTGGCAAGGGCGCGATTGTAATATGCTGAAGCTTTAGCTGGATCTAATTCAATGGCTTTGGTATTATCAGCCAATGATTTTGTATAATTTTTTAATTCGTAATAAGCAATAGCTCTGTTGTAATAAGCTGTCGCATATTTTGAGTCATGGGTTATTACGGTGTCGTAATCAGCAATGGCTTCTTTATAGCGTTTTAAACTAATGTAATTTAACCCTCTCCAGAAGTAAGTATCGTTATAAGACTTAATACCTAAAGATTTATTACAGTCGTTAACGCTTCCTGAAAAATCTTCTAAATTATATTTGGTAATGGCTCTGTAGTAATAGCCGTTTTCGTAATTGGGGTCAGATTCTACGGCTTTATCTAGTGTTCTTAATGCTTCCTGATATTTTTTAAGTTCGTTTAAAGCAGCTCCTTTGTATGTAAGCGCTTTGGTATAATTTGCTTTAATTGTAATTGCTGTATCAAAATCTGCTATAGCTAATTCGTATTTTTTTAATTCGTAGTTACATAGCGCTCTGCTATAAAACGCATCGTGTTTCCTTCTTCCGAAAGAAATACTTTTGGTAAAATTGGTAATACCGTCTTTATAATCTTTTAGTTCATAAGCACATAAACCACGATTGTAGGTTGCGTTACCATCGGTTGGATTTTTTTGTAAATATGAGGTATAATCCAAATAGGATCCCTGATAATCACCATCCTGATATTTTTTGAAAGCGCTGGCAAACAATGGATCATTTTCATCTAAGTCTCTTTGCGCAAAGAATGACAGTGTTAGGCATGTGAAAATAGTAGTTGTCAATAATAATTTTAATCTCATATTCATAGTTTATTAGGGTATTAAAATACTAAAAAATTAAGCTGATAGTATATCCAAAATTGTTAACATTTCAGGATTTAACTCTTCTATATGTTTAATTGCATCTTTAAACGGTGTGTAGCAAACTTCCTTATTTACAATGCCGATCATTTCGTTATTATGGCCTGCTTCCAAAGCTTTTACGGCATAATAACCCATAATGCTGGCATTAACGCGCTCCATACACGTTGGATTGCCGCCACGCTGAATATGCCCTAAAATACTAACCCTTACGTCAAATTCAGGACATTCTTTTTTTATGATCTTGCCAACTTCGACACCACCGCCACTTTCATCGCCTTCGGCAACAATGATGATTTTACTGGATTTTGATTTTCGCCAGGATTTGATCTTATTTAATAATAACGCCAGATCTCCCTTTTTTTCGGGAATCAGGATGGCTTCGGCACCACTGCCAATTGCACTTCTTAGGGCAATTAAGCCGGCATCTCGCCCCATTACTTCTACTACAAAAATGCGGTCGTGGCTTTCGGCGGTATCACGTATTTTATCTACTGCATCCACCACAGTGTTTATGGCCGTATCATAACCAATCGTGAAATCAGTACCGACTAAATCATTATCAATTGTACCCGGACAACCTACTGTTTTAATGGAATGTATCTGACTGAATTCCAAAGCACCCTTGAAACTTCCATCACCACCAATCACAATTAACCCATCCAATTGATGTTTTTCCAAATTAGATTTTGCTAATTGCATCCCTTCCGGGGTTCTGAATCGTTCGCTTCGAGACGTTTTTAAAATGGTGCCTCCACGATGTATGATATTTGACACTTTACTTTTTGTGAGCAATACAAAATCATTTTCAATGATACCTTCATAGCCCCTGTAAAAACCTACCACATCAATCTGTGAAGCACGTGCGGTTCTTACAATAGCTCTGATACAGGCATTCATACCTGGTGAATCTCCTCCTGATGTTATTAGTCCAATTTTTCTCATAATTAACTACGAATTGTAATACGAATATACGAATTATGAAGTGAGATTTTAGAGGTATGATTTAAGATTTTCGTACTTCTTGCATTTCTTTTTGAATAAAAACACTAAATCTCATTTCTTACTTTTTCTTCTTTTTACCCAAGATCCAAAACAGTAATACCGGCAGTAAAAAGATATCCGCCATCACAGCAATAATAATGGTGATACAAATTAAAAAGCCAAAGTAAAAAGTACTTTGAAAATCACTGATCATTAAACTGATAAAGCCACCCATTAAAATAAAGGTGGTTAATAAGATCGGTTTTCCAGTTTCGAAATAAGTGCGTTTAAAGGCGTAGATCAACGATTTACCATAACCTAATTCTATTTTTAAACGTGAAATAAAGTGTATGGTATCGTCCGTAGCCACGCCAAAAGCAATACTAAATACCAAAGAGGTTGCTGCTTTTAGTTCGATTCCTGAAAAGCCCATAATGCCGGCAATAATTAGTAATGGAATAAAGTTGGGTAAAATAAATACCAACACCATACGCCAACTACGATGCAAAAAATAGGTTAATAGAGCTATGACCACAATGGAAAATAAAAATCCCTGAGCCATATTATTCACCATGTATTCGTTATTTCGGTCTACTAAATGTGCCGCCCCGGTAATCTTGATTTCTATATCATTAGGGTTAATATGTGTTCTTAAAAATTCCTGAAAACGGATATTTTGTTCATTCACCACAATGCTTCCTACGTCATTAATCTTTCCGTTAATGCGTGCGAAGTGGCCATCAGGAGTAATGATACGCTTAATGTCTTTATTTTTCTTGTTTTCTATTAATTGTTTTTTAACTGGCTCGTAGTCTTCTTTGTTAGGGAATTTTCCTTCGCCAGATGTTTCATCATTTAATGATTTGTTAATGTTTTTAGCAATCATAGCGGGTGAATACATAAAGCCTGCATGGTATTCTTTTTTTAAGAATTCATCCACATCATTCAGTTGCTTCATGATGTCGTAATCCCAAACGGTTTTATTTTTATCTTTTATTTCAACCGCTAATTCTAAAGGACGAACACCACTATAGTATTTGTCAAAAAACATAAAGTCTTGTTTTATTTTTACACTGTCTGATAGATCCTCTAATAAAATATTATTGACTTTTATTTTATAAACCCCCACAATAGCTAAAGCAATTAATAAACAGGTAGTGATAACAATCGTTTTTTGATGTCTGAAGATCCAGAACAATACCTTACGCATGATGTTGTAGGTTCGGTTATCGTGCGAATGCACTGCGACCAAACGTTTAGGTGTAAATAAATACAAAAGCGCGGGGAGTAGGGTATAGGTTAAAATAAAAGCGATGATGATGCCTACAGACGTGTAAATTCCAAAATCTCGGATAGGAACAATGCTTGAAAACAACAAGGATAAAAAGCCAACAACTGTAGTGATCAACGTTAAGAAAGTAGGAAAGCCTACTTCTTTTAAGATCAATGGATAGATTTTTACTCGCTCGGTGCCTTTGGATAGTTCTTCAAAATATTTGGAAAAGAAATGAACCACATCACTCATACCGGCAATAAAGATCATGGTTGGCAACATTACCGTCATTATGTCTAATGCCTGATTAAGGCAAGCCATGATGCCTAATGTCCAGAAGATAGAAACAATAACAATAACAATAGGAACAACTACACCATACAATGAACGAAAGGATAACCAAAGAAAAATAATAATCAATACAAACGAAATGCCTAAGAAGTAAACGAATTCTTTTTCCAGGTTTTTTAAGTAAACATCTTGCGCAACAATTCTGCCTACAAAATGAACTTCGTCAAAATGATATTTTTTAAAAGCTGTTTCAATGTTTCTGGCTAAGCTATCTGATTTTACTTTACTGAGGCCTTCATCTGTTTTAATAAATATGGAAATGGATTTGGCATCTTTTGGAAAGAAAGAACCAATTAACTCGGGAGTGCTATAAATGTTGATGCTATCTTCTTTATACAAACTTTCGTCATCAATATGAAGTAAGCGTTTTTGAATGGGTGCTAATCCACTCAATGAAATGTTTTTGATGTTGGTAGGAGAAATAACTCTATCAGTGTATCGGATATTTTTTAGATCGGTAGAGAGCGCTTCAATTTTCTTCAAAAAATCTTGTTTGAAGATTCCTGCTTTA
>Ga0207968_100786_pt1 | contig 10616 bp, 4 predicted proteins | sample LakWasMet21_HOW5_2_FD_183867 | JGI IMG/M metagenome (GOLD analysis project Ga0207968, IMG submission 183867) | Freshwater sediment methanotrophic microbial communities from Lake Washington under simulated oxygen tension - Sediment Metagenome... | ecosystem: Environmental > Aquatic > Freshwater >...
TATTATTCTATAATGCTTGAGGTTTCCTACTTGCTAAATAAACCCCTGAAATGATCAGCATCGCCGAAACAACTTTGATCAGAGTAATCTCATCCTTACCCAACATCACGGCAATAATAGTTGCCAAAAAAGGTTGAAAATAAATATACATACTTACCACTGAGGAACTTAAGGCTTTCAAAGCGTAGGTATTTAATAAATAAGCTAAAAACGTAGTTGCTACTACCACAAATACCATAGCTAAAATAGTATCCGTTGATAAACTTTGCCACTGCACCTCTAATAGATCCGGTAGCCCAAATGGTAACATATATATACCTCCAAATAAAAAGATCCATTTCATTACCGTTACCGTATGGTATTTTATCATATAAGGCTTTGCCATTACTACAAAAACTGCCCATGATAAAGAATTAACCAATGTCATTAAATCGCCGGCAATAGTTTCGCTCCCTAAAGCAAAAGACCCTTTAAAGAGCAATAAGGTCAAGGCGCCAATCACACCAAAAGCTAAGCCTGTTATTTTAAGTGTGGTTATTTTTTCTTTAAAAACAAAGATGGTAAACAACATCACCGCAATGGGATTGCTGATCATAATAATGGCGGAGTTGATGGGTTTGGTTAAACTCAAACCATAAATGAAAAATGCCTGATTAACAGCAACACCAAATATTGCCAGTAACATCATTTTTTGCAGATCACCTTTTGCTAAGGATTCTTTTTTTGTAAAAGCAGCAACCGTCCAAAATAAGATACAAGCTCCTATAATACGTAACATCACTAAACCCAGGGGTTTAATATGATCGGGCATTAGATCTTTGGCAATAGAATAATTTAAAGCATAAATAACCTGTGCCAGAAATAATGAAATATGCGCTTTTAAAGAAGAACTCATTTTGCGGCAAATGTAATTATAAAAAGTGAATACATCTCGACAAGCTCGATGTGACAATCCTCGACAGGCTTAATGTGACAGATAATATATTTAGCACCTATTAGCAAATATGAAGTATTATTTCGAAATTTAAACCATGCTTTTTACCGACCAGTTAAATAATACTATTGAATTACAATCCTTTCCAAAACGGATCATTTCATTAGTACCATCGCAAACAGAATTGCTATGGGATTTAGGTTTAAGAGAAGAACTAGTTGGGATCACCAAATTTTGTATTCACCCAAAAGAATTGTTTGAATCAGCTACACGAATTGGCGGAACCAAAGTTTTAAATTTCGAAAAAATAAGAGAATTAAACCCCGATCTTATTATAGGAAATAAAGAAGAAAACGAACAACAACAAATTGAAGCTTTACAAAAAGAGTTTACTGTTTGGATGAGTGATATTTTCACTTTAGATGATGCTTTGAAAACCATCAATGCTATTGGTGCATTGGTAAATAAAAGAGAAGAAGCTCTTCTCATTTCAGATAATATCAAACGATCTTTTGTTGATCTGAAAAAAATAAACAAACGAGTCTTGTATCTTATTTGGAAAGATCCATATATGGCGGCCGGCAAAGGTACTTTTATAGGAGATATATTGGGTAGAATAGGGATGGAGAATGTTTTTGAAGATAAGAATAGCCGTTATCCGGAAGTATCAATCGGTGATATACAAACCTTAGATCCTGAATTAATTTTACTTTCTTCTGAGCCTTATCCTTTTAAAGAAAAACACATGAAGGAATTACAAGACCTCTTACCAAAGTCTAAGATCATCATCTTAGTAGATGGTGAATTGTTTAGCTGGTATGGAAGCAGATTATTAAAGAGTGTAGCGTATTTTAATGAGCTCTATTTACAAAACATATAAGTGTCATAAGGCAGCTATAAGCATTAAACGCAAAGACATGAACTTAAACAAATATCTTATAATTTTATCGTCATTCATTATTTTGATAAGTTGCGATCCTGGATTAAAAGGCGATTTAAAAATATTTAATGATACAAACCAATCGCTGTTAGTTAAATATAAAGACAACGACGTTAGTGACACAGTTTATGCAGACATTCAACCGAACGACTATGTGATTGTGAAAATCTTAAATGGCCTGGGAAATAAAAAGACATTCGATTGTTGTCCATGTCGTATGAAATATATATTTGTTACATCAACAAATGGACAAGTAAAAAAAGATCCGAATAATTCAGACAACTGGTCAATTCCAAATAAAGGCAAGTTAAAAAAGTATGGTAAGGAGCCTATAAAGTGTGAATTTCATGTGACGCAAGAAGACCTATAATTAATTAGCTGTGTGGCATTTAAAACTTAGGACAAGAAATAAGCGCATGTTTCACTTTTACTTTTCTTGGGTCACAAATTTGGAATGACAAAGTGACTTCGTGAGCACCTTGTGTTAATCCCATTAATTTAGAAATGGTAACATCGTAACTGTAACCCACACTCATTCTTGGCGCTTGTAATCCAATAATAGCCGCAATGGCATCATCGTTACTATAACCGGGTTTATAAGCTTTTAAGCCCGGAATACCTCTGTACCAAAAGCCCATCGTGAACATACTTTGACTGTAATATAATCCAATATCAAATTGATCATATTCATTTTGCCCTCGATAATGAACCACAGTTGAAATAGAACGTTTTAAACTGAGATCTTTTTCTTCAGGATTTAATTGAAATTTAGCACCACCATGTACACTTATTTTCATGGGTAATTTTTGTTCCAACTCATAAAATGATTCATTAGGTTGATTGATATGAGAAAGAGAAAAGCCACCCCAATAATTGGCTGTATAAAATAACATACCGGCTCCCATATCAAAAAAAGCTTTGGTTTGAACCGGAGTTTCTACAGTAGTAATTGATTTTGCACCGGCAAGGCCGCCACCTCTGGATAATTGATCACCAAACAATAAGTTGCCAAAATTGATACTTTTAATAGTTATACCCGGTTGAAACCCTGCTCTTATCGAAAAGCCTCTGTTTATTCTTACTTCATAAGCAAACGAGGGGTTGATGATCGTTGTTCTTAAATTACCACTACCGGCTTCATCCACACCCATAATTAAACCTGCACCCAATTTTGGTTTATGAAAATAATGATCAACAGATAACAAATAGGATTGGTAAGCTCTCTTGGTTCCCGGCCACTGATTTCTGTACGCCAAACTTACTCTTGAACATACGTTAGCGCCGGTAAAAGCAGGATTTAAATACACAGGCGATGAATAAAACTGTGTAAACTGCATATCTTGCCCTTGAACAAACTGAGTTTGTATAACAAACAGGCAAACCAATATTTTAATTACACGTTTCATAACCTTAATCATTTAGTTGGTTAGAATTTTATTTTAAGAGTGTCACATCTCCTGTTTTATTAAATACTTTTCCATTGTTTAATACAGCATAAGCTTTCCAAATGTAAACACCAACCTGACAGATCTTATCTCTGTAATAGCCATCCCATCCTTGTTTAACGTCTTCCGATTCAAAGATCAATTCGCCCCAGCGATTAAAGATTTGCAATTTATATTCCACAACACCTGAATGATAAGGGAAGAATATATCATTATCAATGCTATTGATACTATATACTCCACCATTGGTTCCATTTGGATTAGGCGTAAAGGCATTTGGAAAAACGATCTCGGCATCCGTAATAACATGTGCATAAGCTGTATCGGTACAACCATATTGTGAAGTGGCAATTAATTGTACTTCATAACTACCGATAGTATTATATAAATAGCTTGGATTTGTTTCGGTAGATGTATTACCATCTCCAAAACTCCAGTCGTAAGTTACTGCACCAGAAGATTGATTGGTACATACCAACACATCATAAGGTAAATTAAGTACTGTCGTATTTAATGAAAATGCTGCGTCCGGATAAGGATATGCCTCAACTACAATTGGTGCAGTAGCGTTGTTATTTGTACATCCTGCATCTGTAGTAACGGTTACACTAACAGAATAAGTTCCGGGATCTGTATATGTATGATCCGGATTTTGTGATGTAGAAGTTGTCCCATCTCCAAAATTCCAATTCCAACTGGTTATTGGATCAGTAGCATTACCGGTAACAGAATAGTCATTAAAAGTTATTGTACTTGGCACACAGGTTAATGTACCATTTACAGTAACCGACATAGTTGGTGGAGGATTAAATAAAACCATAACAGAATCTAACACTGATATACCACAAGCGGTTGAAACAGTTACAACATAAGTGGTAGGCTGAGTTGGCGAAACTATAAATGTACCCGGACCACTACCCAAACCATTATTCCATGAATATGAAATTGGACCTGTATTTCCTGACGTGGATGCATATATAATTGAACTTTGTCCGGGACAAATTGGAGTTGTACCAAATGTTTGAACATTAGCAGGACCAAGAGAATAAACAATCGCACTTACTTCATCAGGTAATCCGGCACAACCATTTTGATCAAAAGCCACAACAGTATAATTTGTATTTGCCGGAGGGCCAACACTCAATGTACCTGAATTGGTTACATTACCTGGTTGCCAGGTGTAATAATAATTTCCTACACCACCGGATGCTGATGAACTCACAGCTCCTATTTGACCTAAACAAATCGTATCATTAACTCCGGCTTGAGTAATAATTTGTGTAGGTTGTATCAAAGTAACATTATTTGAACTGCTGCATCCATTTGCATCGTTTACAGTAACAGTATAAGTTCCTCCTGTTAATCCGGTTGCAGTACTTCCATTTTGAATAGGATTAGTTGTCCATGTATAAGTATATGGAGCTGTACCGCCATTTACCGCTACAGAAGAGCTTCCGGTACTATTATAACATAATGGGTCGAGAGCACTGGTAATGGTTGATGTTAAAGCGGCTATTGGTTGGTCAACATTCATAGAAATTGTAGCTGGACAATTATGAGAGTCAACTACATTTACCGTATAAGTTCCCATGCTCAAATTACTAATAGTTGAACCTGTTCCGCTAGGAAGCCATGTATAAGAATAGGTTGGAGTACCGCCTGATGCAGCCACACTTACCGAACCGTTATTTCCATTAAAACAGGAAACATTTGTTATTGAACTTACGGCTAACAATACTTGATTTGGTTCTGTGATCGTAGCAGTAATAGAACTTAAACATCCTCGAGCATCAGTTACATTTGCAGTGTAAATTCCTGCTACTAACAAAGCTGCTGTTGTGGTAATCCCGCCATAAGGTAACCAGTTTGTATTATACGGTGCAGTGCCTGAATTAATATTAATAGTTGCTGTTCCATTATTTCCACCAAAACAAGAATCATTAACCGTAGAAACTAAAGTTACGTTTGGTCCAGGAACATTAATTAAACTGGTAGTTAACGTTTTGATACAATTATAAAAATCGTTGACTTGAAGTGTATAGGTTCCAGGCAATATATTACCAATAGTTGAAGTTGTAACAGACCCCGGACTCCAGGAATAAGTATATGGTCCGGTACCGCCTGATATTTGCGAAGAAATAGAACCATTAGCTAAGCCACAAGCTGCATTAATTGGGGTTAAACTTCCGTTAACAGCCGTAGGCGAAGAAATATTTACCGGTACATTGGTTTGACATCCATTAAAATCAGTAACTGTTACAAAATAATTCCCCGGTGTTAATCCTGATGCTGTTTGGTTTGTACCACCACTTGGGCTCCAAGAATAAGTATAACCAGCAGTTCCACCGACAGGTGTAATTGTTGCTGTACCATTAGAACCTCCTGAACAACTAGTAGGCACACCGCTTCCGGTTGCACTAAGAGATTGTGTTGGTTGTGAAACCAATACTGTGGTTGATGTCACACATCCTTTACTATCAGTTACATTAACCGAATAAGTTCCAATTGACAATCCACCAACTGTTGAACTGTTTACAGAAACCGGTTGCCAGTTGTAATTATAAGGAGCTGTACCTCCTGTACCAAAAGCTGAAGCTATTCCTGTATTTCCTCCAAAACATAATGCCGCTGTTGATGTTGCCGAAGCAGCCAACGCAGCTGTTGGTTGCTTAATAGCATAAGTAAATGTTTGCATACAGTTATTTGCATCAGTTACTTGTACCGAATAGATATTTGCTGATAAACCGGAAACAGTTGAACCTGTTGTACCTCCCGGTTGCCAGGTATAAGTATATCCAGGTGTTCCACCTCCTGCGGTAATAGTTGCAGATCCATTAGCTCCGGCAAAACAGCTTACATTTGACGTAGTTATACTTGCAGCAATTAAAGATGGTTGTGTAATTTGAGGACTTGTTGCTGTAGCCAAACAACCATTTGCAGCTGCTATGTTCACTGTATAAGTTCCAATTGGTAAACCTGTTGCTGTTTGCGTATTTCCACCAACTGGCGACCAGGTATAAGTAAATGGTCCTGTTCCTCCAACAACTGAAGCAAATGCCGAACCGTTAGATCCTCCATTACAACTTACATTAGTAGATGATGAAACCGATACAACCGGTCCGGGATTATTTCCAATAACTTGAGTAGTACCAGTTGGACAGCTATTTGCATCCATCACAATTACACTATAAGTTCCTGCTGATAATGCCGTGGCAATATTACCGGTTCCTCCACTTGGCGACCAGGAATAGGTATAAGCGCCAATACCTCCTGAAGCAGAAACGGTTGCTTGTCCGTTTGCTAAACCACAATTAGAATTTGCGCCGGTTGTAGTTAAAACAATTGGAGTCGGTTCAATAACCGTAATTGTATTATTGGCAACACAACCTTTTATATCCGTTGAAGTAACAGTATAAGTACCTGCTATTAGATTTGAAATATTTTGTCCGCTGATATTTCCCGCCATCCAATTATAATTGTATGGAGAAGTACCACCGGAAGATGATGATGATGCTGTACCATTATTTCCTCCAAAACATGAAACAGAATTAGATGAAACTGATACCGCTAAAGCAGCTGTTGGTTGAGTGATAGCAAATGTTGCGGTATGCACACAACTATTTGCGTCTGTTACCTGAACAGAATAGGTAGTTGCGTTAAGATTTGTAACTACCGATCCTGTTGTAGCTCCAGGCAACCATGTATAAGTATATCCTCCTGCACCACCACTAGCTGTAACTGTTGCTGAACCATTAGCTCCTGCAAAACAACTCACCGCATTTGTTACGATATTTACAGTGATTGGCGTTGGTTCTATAATATCAGGATTGGTCGTTGCCAAAGAAATGCATCCATTCACATCTTCTACAGTAATATAGTAAAAGCCAGCTGTTAAACCTGTAGCTGTCAGATTGTTTCCGCCACTTGGTGTCCATGTATAAGTAAACGGTCCTGAACCACCGGTAATAGTAGCTGTAGCAACTCCACTAGCCCCACCAAAACAAGCCACATTGGTAGTTGATAAAATACTTGCAGTTGGACCACCAATGTCATTTATATTAATAAATTTTGACGTCATACATCCATTAACATCGGTAACTTCTACTGTATAAGCTCCGGCAATTAATCCGGTTGCTACAGTAGCTGTTCCTCCAGCTGGCAACCATTGATAGATATAAGGTGCTATTCCACCTGTAACTGTTACAGTAGCAGATCCATTTGTTCCACCACAAGTTGTATTACTACCGGTTGTTACCGGTAAAATAGAAGCAGGTTCAGTAACATTTACTGTATTTGTTGCAACACAACCTTTACTATCTGTTGATGTAACTGTATAATTTCCGGCTATTAAATTCGAAATATTTTGCCCTACTAAATTGCCAGGCATCCATGTATACGTATAAGCAGACGTTCCACCTATAGCAGAAGAACTCACCGATCCGTTTGAACCGTTATTACAGGTGTTTGATGTTGATGAAGCTGCAACACTTAAAGCCAAAGTTGGTTGTGTGATTGCAACTGTATTTTGTAATACACAGTTTTTAGTATCTGTGATCGTTAATGTATAAGTACCGGCTGAAATATTAAATAAAGCATTAGTTGTAGCACCTCCCGGAGTCCATGAATAAGTATAGTTTGGAGTTCCGCCACCAGGATTAGCTCCTATACTGGCATCATTTCCTCCAAAACAACTCACATTAATTTGATCTGTAAATGTAATCGCTAATGGAGTTGGTTCGGTAATATTAGCCGTTACTATTGCAGTACATCCTTTACTATCAGTAACTGTTACAGTATAAATCCCACTTGCTTGATTAGAGATCGTTGCTGTTGTTTGTCCACCCGGTTGCCACAAATAAGTATATGGAAGAGTTCCACCGGAAGGTGTTACTGTTGCAATACCATTATTTAAATAATTACATGTTTCATTAGTAACTGTTGTAACAGCTGTTAATACGGTTGGTTGGGTAATAGCAATGGTGCTTGTGGCAATGCAATTTAAATTGTCGGTTACAAAAACAGTATAAGTACCGCTTTGCACACCGGTTAAATTTTGCGTGGTCATTCCTCCCGGGCTCCAGCTATAAGTATAAGGACCTGTTCCTCCGGAAACATTAGTATTAATAGTTCCATCACTACCATTAAAACAAGAAACATTTGTAGATGTAAATGCAATAGCAATTGGTAACGGTTGTGTCACAGTATAATCTATTGTTTTCTGACATCCATTTGCATCAGTAATAATTACGGAATGTGTTCCGGCAGATAAACCTGTAACAGATGAAGTTGTTTGGCCACCTGTTAACCAAAAATAAGTGTAAGGCGCAACACCACCACTATTATTTAATGTAATAGAACCATTACTTTCTGTATTACAAGATACGTTTGTAATGGTTGATGCAGTTACAATATCGGTAGGTTGAGTAATCACAACAGTGTTTGTTGCTAAACATGATCTACTATCTGTTACCGCAACCGTATAAGTTCCTATTGGTAAATTATTAATTGATGAATTCGTGCTTCCACCCGGCGTCCATGAATAAGTATAATTTGGCGTTCCACCAGTAATACTGGCACTAAGGCTTCCATTATTACCTCCAAAACAACTCACATTAGTTTGATTGATAAAACTAACCGCTAAAATTGGCGGCTCTGTAATTGTTGATACCACTGTTGCGGTACAACTTTTACTATCGGTTACTGTAACTGTATAAGTTCCATTACTTTGATTGGTAATACTTGTTGTAGTTTGATTACCTGGTTGCCATAAATAGGTATAAGGACTTGTACCACCTGTTGCCGTTACAGTTGCTGAACCGTTATTCAAATAATTACAGCTTTCGTTTATTACAGTTGTATTGGCAACTAAAAGAGTAGGTTGAGTAATAGCAACAGTTCTTGTTGCCGTACAATTTAAATTATCGGTAACTGTTAATGTATAATTTCCTGCCTGTAATCCTGTTATATTTTGAGTAGTTGCTCCACCCGGATTCCAAAGGAAAGAGTAGGGTGTTGTGCCTCCAGATACTGTTGTTGTAACAGCTCCATTATTTCCTGTAAAACAAGATACATTGGTTTGGGTGCTGGTAACCGTAATTGATGCCGGTTGTGTAATGCCATAAGTAGCGGTATTGATACATCCTTTAGAATCAATAACAGTTACTGTATAATTTCCTGTGGGTAAATTAATAATTGAAGATGTTGTTTGTGCGCCCGGTTGCCAGGTATACGTATAAGGTGCTGTGCCGCCCGTACCACTTGCGATAATTGATCCGGTATTAGTTCCAAAACATTTAACATTAGACACCGTTGATGTAATGGCAACAGGTGTTGGTTGTGTAATATTTACAGTTGCCTGACGAGTACATCCAATTGCATCTTGTATAGTAACAGAATAAGTGCCGAGCGACAAATTATTAGCTGTGATCGTTGTTTGAGTGGGAACCGTATTCCATAAATAAGTATAAGGCGTAAATCCACCACTCACAACAGCAGTTGCCGAACCGTTAGTGCCTCCAAAACAACTAATATTATTTACTGTTGGTGTTACAACACCTGCAAAATTGGAATAACTAATAGTCACAGTGTCTTGTTTCAATGGACAGGATCCATTACCGGTTGTTGTTAAGATCAAATTCACCGATCCGTTTGCTAATTCGGCAGGAGTAGGAGAGTAGGATACATTTGATAAAGTTGTATTATTTGGTGTAAATGTACCGGAACCTCCTGACCAGATTCCCCCGGTTGCGCCTGTTACTGATCCGTTTAGCGTTGCTAACGGATTTTGAATACAACGTGTTTGGTTAGCACCTGCATTGGCTGTGATAGCCACTGAAAAAGCAGTTACCGAAACAGTATTATAAACCGGAGGACATCCGGAAGCATCCGACATTTGAACATTGTAAGTTCCAACTCCTACGTTAATAGTTTGAGATGGATTTACATTATTCCATAAATAAATATAAGGTGGTGTTCCTCCTGAACCAACTGCGGTTATTGTTGTAGATGTTTGTCCAAAACATAATGTTGGATTAGAAGGAAGAATATTTACTGCTAATGTTGGATTAAATGTGACTCTAAATGTATCACAAATAAAAGCTCCGGAACAAGATGTTGATGTACCACAAACCACATAATCCACAAAAGCCGGTGGAGCACCTACTGGGTTTACTGTGTTACTCAAACAACCGGTTGTACAGGATAAATAATTATTATAAGCTCCCGGCGCGCCCGGTGCTATAGATGTCCAGGTTGCAGAAACAGAGGTAATACCAGTAGCCGTTAATTTTGCAGTACA
>Ga0207968_100787_pt1 | contig 10597 bp, 9 predicted proteins | sample LakWasMet21_HOW5_2_FD_183867 | JGI IMG/M metagenome (GOLD analysis project Ga0207968, IMG submission 183867) | Freshwater sediment methanotrophic microbial communities from Lake Washington under simulated oxygen tension - Sediment Metagenome... | ecosystem: Environmental > Aquatic > Freshwater >...
GAAGGTAAAAGCCAAAATTGAGATATACTTCATGCAAAACCACCTTTAAGAATTTCTCACGATTATAACCGATGACAGACGCTACTCAACAATCTCTTAACAACCTAATTCACCTCACAATTTCATCGGATTTAGGCGGCTTGCGCCTTGATGTTGCGTTGCAGCGGTTACTTCCTGAACACTCACGCTCAAGACTGCAGGCTTGGATAAAGTCTGGCTTGGTGACTGTAGACGGCAAAGCCTGTACTGCAAAAACTAAAGTATGGGGCGGTGAGAAGGTATCGGTTGATGTGCAAGTGAAGCCTGAGACCTATGCATTTACTGCACAAGATATCCCGCTGGATATTGTGTATGAAGATGACCATATCCTCGTTGTGAACAAACCAGCTGGCATGGTGGTGCACCCTGCAGCCGGTAATTGGGAGGGTACTTTACTCAATGCCTTGCTATTTCATGCGCCACAATTACACGATGTACCGCGTGCAGGTATTGTGCACCGTTTAGATAAAGAAACTAGCGGCTTGCTAGTAGTGGCTAAAACATTAAATGCGCAGACGCATCTGGTACGCCAGCTACAAGCGCGTACCGTAAAGCGTGAGTATCGCGCCATCGTTTGGGGCCAGCTCTGGCGTAATGGCGTGGTTGACCAGCCACTGGGTCGCGATCCGCGCTCACGTACTAAAATGGCAATTAACCGCATGGGTAAACCAGCCGTTACGCGTTACGAGATATTAGAGCGTTTTTCTGTGCAAACTTATTTGCGTTGCAACTTGGAAACTGGTCGTACCCACCAGATTCGCGTACACATGCAGCACCTTAAAGCACCTTTAGTTGGTGACCCGGTTTATGGTTTCCGCGGCATTGTGCCGATTCGTGCGATGACGCAAACGCTGCGTGATGCCGTCAGTCAGTTTCACCGCCAAGCTTTGCATGCAATCAAGCTGGGTTTGGTGCACCCGGCCACTAATGAGTTTATGGAATGGCAGATTGAGCTTGCTGATGACATGAAGGTGTTGCTGGAAGCGATGCGTCATGAAGATGTGCGTGACGATGAGGAAGACTTTGAATTAAGCATGGAGCCTTATCTCGCTGATGAGGACTATGAGTATGACGATGATGACCTGTTTGACGAAGACGAAGATGACGCCGATTTCGATGACGAGGAAGAAGTTTAGTTCTGAACGAATGGAATCATGATGGCTAACGCTGAACCTATTACATTCATTACCCCTAATTGGCCTGCACCTCACAATGTGAAGGCATTGCAGACTACGCGGCTTGGTGGCGTGAGTGTTGCGCCTTATGCTAGCTTGAATTTGGGCGCGCATGTGCAAGATGCGCCTCTTGCCGTTGCAAAAAACCGTCAATTATTAAGCCCATACCTACCCAGTGAGCCAGTCTGGGTAAATCAGGTGCATGGCACGGATGTGATTGATGCCGCTACTAGCACTTGTCTGCAAAATGCAGATGCATCATTTACTACTAAACCCAATGTTGTGTGTGTGACGATGACGGCGGATTGCCTGCCTGTTTTGCTTTGCGATAAAAAAGGTAGTGTAGTTGCTGCAGTGCACGCCGGTTGGAGAGGGTTGTGTGACGGTGTGATAGAAGCCGCTGTGCAGAAGATGCAAGTGTCGCCTAGTGAAGTGTTGGTATGGTTAGGCCCGGCCATCGGCCCCAATGCCTTTGAAGTGGGCGGGGATGTGCGTGACCAGTTTATTGCAAAAGATAGCCAGGCGAGCCAGGCATTTAAATTGTTAGAGTCGTCAGCATCAGGTGATAAATGGCTGTGTAATTTATACTTGATTGCACAGCAGCGCCTGAACAGTATTGGCGTGACTGCAATATATGGTGCTGGGGTGAGTGAAGACTTTTGCACTTGTACTGATCAAACGCGCTTTTTCTCCTTTAGGCGCGATAACATCACCGGACGTATGGCAAGTATGATTTGGTTGGAATCACATAGAGATGTGGCAGTTGCTCAGTTATAATATCGCTCTTTATTACTGATCAAAAGTATTGCATGACAATTCCCGAGTTACCTATTCTTGCATGGATTATTATCGCTAGCTTTACTGGCGGGGTGTTAAGTGTATCTTTAGCCGCATTGTTTGCACTTAATCTACGCACGGCATGGATTCCTATGCTAGTTAGCTATGCGATCGGTGCTATGTTAGGTGCAGTGTTTTTAGAAATACTTCCCCATGCTTTTAGTGAAGCGAGTAGTATAGAAAGTATCTCTGCAACCCTGTTATTTGGGTTGTTGTTATTTTTTGTACTAGAGAAACTGGTGATTTGGCGGCATTGCCATGGTGACCACTGTGAAGTACATGCGATTCATACTGAGGAAGATTGCCCGCTAACACACCCGAAACCTGAGGGTGCAGCGGACGGCGTTAAATATAAAGCGGTGACTGCTGCAAAAGCGCCATCCTTAACGCAGGTACACAGCCATGCGCATGCGCACCACCATGATAGTGGGCGTAGCGGCATGATGATTATGATTGGGGATACTTTTCATAATTTTGTAGATGGCGTTTTAATTGCAGCGGCGTTTTTGGTGGATGTTAAATTAGGCGTGGTTACCGCGCTTGCCATTATTTCGCACGAAATCCCACAAGAGGTGGGTGACTTTCTAATATTGCTACACTCGGGGTATAGCAAAAAACAGGCGCTGGTGTTTAATTTAGTGTCTAGTTTGGCAACCTTGGTGGGCGGGCTCATTGCTTATTATGCTTTGCAATATGTGATGAGTTGGGTTCCCTATATTTTAGGGTTGGCAGCGGCAAGCATGCTGTATGTGGCGGTGGCTGATTTAATTCCTAGTTTGCATAAACGCACGGAATTAAAAGCAACTTTAAGCCAGGTGCTACTCATCGCCTTGGGGGTTGGTTCCATCTTCTTGGTGGGATACGTCATCCACTGATTGTTTGTTGTGTTGGTGGCGTCTATGTTTAACACCAAGCAGCCACAGCAGTAGGGCGCATGGCAGTAAGCCGTAAAAGATAAACGTGAGTAGCCCTGCAGTCACTGATTTTTCAGTGGCAGCCATGAGTACAACAACATACATCCAGGCAATCGCAATAATATACATTTGAATTAATTTTTAAGATTTATAGGTTTTTATGAAAATGAGCACGACAAGCAAAAACTCCACGCCTAAAGTAGGCTTTGTATCGTTAGGCTGCCCTAAGGCTGGCTCAGACGCAGAGCGTATTCTCACCCAATTGCGTGCAGAAGGCTACGAAATTTCTGGCAGTTATGACGAAGCCGATTTAGTGGTAGTAAATACCTGTGGTTTTATTGATAGTGCGGTGGAAGAATCATTGGATGCTATTGGTGAAGCGATTAATAAAAACGGTAAAGTGATTGTGACCGGTTGTTTAGGCGCCAAAAAAGGTGTGGTTGAAGCTGCGCATCCAAGCGTGTTAGCGGTAACTGGCCCGCATGCGTTAGAAGAAGTGATGACAGCCGTACATGCAAACCTGCCTAAGCCACACGAGCCATTTATTGATTTAGTACCACCGCAAGGTGTAAGGCTGACACCTAAGCATTATGCTTACCTGAAGATTTCTGAAGGCTGTAACCATCGTTGTAGCTTCTGTATTATTCCTAGCATGCGTGGCGATTTAGTCAGTCGCCCGATTGGCGAAGTGCTGAATGAAGCTGAAAATCTAGTTAACGCGGGTGTGAGTGAAATTTTGGTGATTTCACAAGATACTTCAGCTTATGGTGTTGATGTTAAATATCGCCCAGGTTTCTGGAATGGTCGCCCGGTTAAAACCCGTATGACTGAATTAACACAAGCCTTAAGCGAGCTTGGTGTGTGGACACGCTTGCATTATGTGTACCCATACCCGCATGTGGATGAAGTGATTCCATTGATGGCGGATGGCCTGATTTTGCCGTATCTGGATGTACCATTCCAGCATGCAAGCCCACGTATATTAAAGGCGATGAAGCGTCCGGCAAGCAGTGAAAATAACTTGGCACGCATTAAAGCATGGCGTGATATCTGTCCCGACATTACGATTCGCAGTACATTTATTGCCGGCTTCCCTGGTGAGACTGAAGATGACTTTAAACAACTGCTAGACTTCATGGAAGAAGCACAGTTAGACAGAGTAGGCTGTTTTGCTTATTCAGCAGTAGATGGCGCGGCAGCCAATGCCTTGCCGGATCAAGTGCCGGAAGAAGTTAAACAAGAGCGCTTAAGCCGCTTTATGGAAGTGCAGGAGCGCATTAGTGCTGCCAAAGTACACGCTAAAATCGGCAGCATTCAAACAGTGCTGGTGGATGAAATCGTGACCGATGTTGAAGGCAATATCGAAGCGATTGGCCGTACTAAAGCGGATGCGCCTGAGATTGATGGTGTTGTCTATTTAGAAGATGCTGAAGGTTTAACGCCGGGTGACTTTGTAGAAGTGGAAATTTATAGCGCTGATGGGCACGATTTACGTGGTGGTCCACCTAGAAGTTAAATGATTAAGTGGATAACCAAATTTAGATTCAATAAATATCAGAATCTTGCGTTACAAAAGCTAGGCAGAAATTTGCACAACTTTAGCTTGGTTGAGTATTGCTTAAAATATATTGTTACTGTTAGTAACGTTACTGTTTTAAGTTCAACTTCTGGTCCTGTATTTCATAGTAAAAGTAAGAGGAATATAGAAAAAACTCAAAGAATGATGCTGGGCCAGTTAGTTCATGAAGTTTTTCAGTTATGGAATCCGGACTCAAGTATTTATCCTGAAACTCAAGACTTATTTGATATTCATCTGAAAACATCTATGAAAATTGAAATGAGTACAGATGATTATCAGAAACTAAAAGCATCTCTTGAAGTCATGTTGGATGACAGGAACTCCTTAATTCATGGATTTAATCAGAAGTTTAGTTTAGATAATGTTAATAATTGCCGTGTTGCAATTACCTACCTAGATGATATGCGTGAGAAACATCTGCCATCTATTCAATATTTACAAGAAGTTGTGAAAACGTTTATTGAGCTATCAGCAGAGCGTTTTGGGGAAGTTGAAGGGTCGTTTAATTAATATTTGGCTTCTTAGCAGACATTAAGTTAGCTAAATAAGTCCTGCATGATGGGTGCAGGACGTTCGCTGTCTGCGCGTTCCTCTAAAAAATCAAAGGTAAGCGGGCAGCGCATCGGTTTTTTTGCTGCTTTACGACGTTTGGGTGTGGTTGATTCTAAGTCGATAAATGGAGTCTGGCTAACGCGGATATAACCGGAAGCGTTTAGTTTTTGCTCGGTGGTTTCAAACAGGCTCAGAGGATTGTCGATGTTTTGCAGGGTAACAACTTGCTTGCTTACTTTTAGCACGTTGTACATTACAAATTTGCTTGCGGTTTGTTTACCGTAAATTTCACCAGTATAAATAGCCACAATGCCTCCAACGCTTAATATCTGCGTATGGTATCTCTACAATAACTGATCTACAAGATTTATTTTTACTATCTATTTTCTACGTAATTTGATGTGGGATTTAATCAGGTCAACCGCTTGATACCTGAATTTACTGCCATCTGCATCTTTTACCCACATGTGCAGCAATCCGCCAAAAAACAAGTGAGTGTCTAAGGCAAGTGCACGCGGTGTAAGTGTGCTGCCTAATAGGTTTAGTGACTGTGCGCGCTCATAGGCAACTTCAATTTTTTCTACCAGGCTAGAGCAATTGTTCATAATTTGATGCAGTACTAATGCAAACTCATCCACGTATTCGCATTTAATCATCATGATTTCGTAGATTTCACGCATCTCCATATTGTCATTTAATTCATGTATGGTGCTACACATGCTGGCTTCAATTTGATCTAGCGGGTTTTGTGAGTTGTCAGCCGATATTGCCAGCGTGTCATCCATACGGTCAATTAATGGTAAAAACACTTGTTCGCGAATGGCGTGGAAGATTTCTGTTTTGTTTTTAAAGTGCCAGTAAACGGCACCGCGTGTTACATCGGCTTGTGAGGCAATATGCTCCAAGGTTGATCTACTTACCCCGCGAGCAAGGAATACCGTGCGCGCCGCATCTACAATCTTTTGGCGGGTAAGTTCTGCATCTTCTTTGGTTTTTCTGACCATATTAATCTCACTAATAAAACTTTGTTTAAAACTTCATTGACTCGTATTTTAAATCAAATACTCTTTACATACATTCCTGTTTGTATATAATATACATACAAATCTGTATGTATACAAGTGCAGATTGCTTATATTTTTAATAAAAGCGTAGAATAATTAGCAAGTTATAAAAAACAACCGTGGAGTTTTTAATGGCAAACAAGACCGCAAGGCAGAATCAACAACATATTCAGATACAGTCGTTTAACGCACAGGCTGCACATGCGAAACGAACCTTGATGACATCGAGCATGATGCTGGCGCTGATTGGCGTCCTTGTCGGTTCTATGCTGGCAGGATGTGGCAAGCAAGAAAACGGCGCGCAGGCTCAAGGAATGCCGCCTATGCCTGTGGGTGTGATCACAATGGCTCCAGGCAGTGTGCCGTTAAGTGCTGAGGCCGTGGCACAAACTGAAGGCGCAAAAGAAGTTGAAATTAGACCGCGTGTTGGCGGCATCTTGCTCAAAAAACTTTTTGAAGAAGGTGAGCCAGTGAAAGCTGGACAGGCAATGTTTTTAATTGACCCTGTGCCTTATCAAATTGCGCTTGCTAATGCAAAAGCACAACTGGCGCAGCAAAAAGCACGTTTTGAGCAGGCAAAGCGCGAGTCGCAACGTTTGCAGGCGCTGGTTGCAACGCAGTCAGTGAGTCAGCGTGAAGCAGATAATGCTAACTCTGATAATGCATTGGCAACAGCGAGCTTGGCGCAATATGAAGCAGCAGTGCGTGAGGCTGAGCTGAATTTATCTTATACCACTGTGACATCACCTTTGGCTGGTGTAGCGGGTAGGTTTGAGTTGTCAGAAGGTGCATTGGTGAGTGCTAATACTAGTTTGTTAAGCACTGTGAGCCAGATTAGTCCAATCTGGGTGCGCTTTAGCTTGTCTGATGCGGAGTTAGCGCAATTAGGCGGCCCATTGACTCAAAAAAGTGTAAAAGAAGTAAGGTTAGTGTTGCCTAGTGGTGAAGAGTATTCAAAATCAGGTCAGCTTAATTTTGCTGCCAGTGGTATTGATCCGCAATTAGGTACACAACAATTGCGCGCAACTTTTGATAATGCTGATAAACGCTTGTTGCCAGGCCAGTTTGCCAGAATTCGAGTGATTACCGGCCAAAAAGATGGCGTGTTCGTGGTGCCACAAACATCAGTACTCAATAGCGACCAAGGCAAATTTGTATATGTAGCTAATGATAAAAACGAAGTGGTAGTTAAGCCGGTTGTTGCAGGTAATTGGGTTGGCAAAAACTGGGTCATCTTAAGTGGCTTGGAGACTGGTGATAAAGTAATTACCGACAATATTATTAAGCTACGTCCTGGCGCAGTTGTAGCGCCGCATCCTGTGGGTGAAGCTGTTGCCAGTGCGGCACCAGCAAAACATGAATCAGCTGGTTCAGCAAAATAAGTTCATCACCCAATGCCAAATCGTCAGGCTTAATCGAGAATCCTTATGAGTAAATTTTTTATTACACGGCCTATTTTTGCAAGTGTACTGTCTATCATTATTGTATTGGCAGGCTTAGCGGCTGCCTTTAAATTACCGATTGCACAGTACCCGCAAATTGCGCCACCTACCGTATTAATTACAGCAACTTACCCTGGTGCAAGTGCTGATACGCTTTCTAAAACCGTGGCTGCGCCGATTGAGGAACAGTTGAGTGGTGTTGAAGGCTTGCTGTATTTCAACTCTAGTGCAGACTCTAGCGGTACATTAACCATTACTGCTACGTTTGAAGTGGGCACCAATGTTGACCAAGCCACATTTAACGTAAGTAACCGCGTGAATATTGCTTTGCCACGCCTGCCGGATGAGGTTAGACGTACTGGCTTAGTCGTGCAGAAACGTTCTAACGATATTCTGTTGGTGGTGATGCTGACTGATAAACAGAAAAAGTATGACACGCTATTTTTAAGTAATTACGCCACATTGAACGTGCTTGATGAAATTAAGCGTATTAAAGGCGTTGGTGATTCTGTTATTTTTGGTGCGCAAGATTACTCTATGCGTATTTGGTTACGTCCTGACCGCATGGCGCAATTAGGCGTGACAACGACAGATATTGCAAATGCGATTCGTGCACAAAATGCACAATATGCGGCAGGTAAAATTGGCCAAGACCCTGCGCCATCAGATCAGCAATTGGTGTACACGGTAACAGCTAAAGGTCGTTTAATTGACCCATCAGAATTCGGCAACATTATTATTCGTGCCAGTGGTCAGCGCGGCGTGTTGCATTTAAAAGATGTTGCACGTATTGAGTTGGGCTCACAAAGCTACAACGTGCGCACGGCTTTAGATGGTACGCCTGGTGTGGGTATTCCTATTTTCTTGCAAACTGGTGCCAATGCGTTAGATACAGCGGCTGCGGTTAAAGCGAAAATGGCTGAGTTGAAAGTACGTTTCCCAGAAGGTGTTGATTGGGAAGTGCCATACGACACCAGTGACTTTGTGAAGGCTTCTATTTTAGAAGTATTGAAAACACTGGGCGAAGCGATGGTGCTTGTGGTGCTTGTGGTGTTCTTATTCTTGCAAAGCTTCCGCGCGACCTTGATTCCTATGATTGCGGTGCCTATTTCTTTAATTGGTACTTTTGCCGGTTTATGGATGTTTGGTTTCTCTATCAATACGCTTACATTGTTCGCGATGGTGCTTTCTATCGGGATTGTGGTGGATGATGCGATCGTGGTGTTGGAGAACGTAGAGCGCTTGATGGAAGAAGAAAAACTGTCTGCAATTAAAGCTGCAGTTAAATCGATGGAGCAAGTGTCAGCAGCAGTAGTTGCGATTGTGCTAGTGCTGTGCGCGGTGTTTGTGCCGGTTGCGTTCTTAGGCGGTATTGCCGGTGAAATGTATAAGCAGTTTGCCGTGACCGTTGCGGTGGCTGTGGTGATTTCTGGCGTAGTTGCGCTAACCCTGACCCCAGCGTTGTGCGCAATACTATTAAAGAAAACACACGGTGAGTCTGCGTTCTTTAAAGCATTTAACCGTATGTTTGCTCGTATCACCCATATATATACAGGGGTAGTGAATTTAACCTTGCATCATAGAATCATCGGTACGTTTGTATTTGCGGCAATCATTGCTGCCGTGGTTGTCTTGTTGAGAGTAATTCCTGGCAGCTTTGTACCACCAGAGGATCAAGGTTATGTGATTTCCGCTGTGATTATGCCAGACGGTGCAACGTTGAGCCGTACAAGTAAAACAACTGAAAATGTGCGTGCAGCGATTGCACAAGACCCTGCGGTAGCGCATGAGTTTGCGGTGAATGGTTTTGACTTGATTGGCGGCGGTAATAAAACCAGTGCAGCTACAATGTTTGTGCGTTTGAAAGATTGGTCTGAGCGTAAAACAACCGCAGACGATATCGTGAAGAAATTGTTTGGTATTGGCATGCAGCAGCCAGATGGTATGGCGATTGCATTTAACCCACCAGCGATTCGTGGCTTGGGTAGTTCTGGCGGTTTTGAGCTGTATGTACAAACACGTGGCGACTCTGATCCTGCACGTTTAGCTGCCGTGGTAAACAACTTGATTGACGCGCTTAAACAAGAGCCTAGATTAACTGAAATCAACACTTTCTTCCGACCAACTGTGCCACAGTTGTTTTTAGAGGTGGATGAGGCCAAGGCCCTGTCGCAAGGTGTGCCGGTATCTAGTGTTTACGACACATTGCAAAGCACGATGGGTTCATTGTACGTCAATGACTTTAACAAATCTGGCCGTACTTACCGGGTGCAATTGCAGGCTGAAGCTGAGTACCGCATGAAGGCTGAAGATTTAGGCAAGGTTTACGTACGTTCTGATAAGGGCCTGATGGTGCCATTGTCAGCACTGAGCAAAGTGAAAGACATTGTGGGTGCTGAGCAATTAGAGCGCTACAACGGTTTGCTGTCAGCCAAGGTGCTAGGCAAAGGTGCATTGGGTGTGAGCTCAGGCGATGCCATTAAAATGGTTGAAAAAATCGCTGCACAGAACTTGCCAGATGGTTACCAAATTGCATGGACTGGGCAAGCGTATCAAGAAAAACGTACAGGTTCAGCTGCAGTAATCGCGTTTGGTTTTGCCATTATTATGGTGTTCTTGATTCTGGCTGCGCAGTTTGAAACATGGGCTTTGCCACTTGCAGTGATTATGGCGGTACCTTTTGCTCTAGCTGGTGCGTTGATTGCGGTGCTGTTCAGAGGTATGCCGAATGATATTTACTTCCAGATCGGCTTGATTACGCTAGTTGGTTTGGCGGCAAAAAATGCGATTTTGATTGTGGAGTTTGCAAGCCAGAAAATGGAAGAGGGTATGCCGATTGCTGAAGCCGCACTAGAGGCAGCAAGGTTGCGCTTTAGACCGATTGTGATGACTTCAATGGCGTTTGTATTAGGTATTGTGCCATTGGTAATTGCAACAGGTGCAGGTGCAGCAGCAAGGCGCTCAATGGGTACTGGGGTGTTTGGCGGTATGTTGC
>Ga0207968_100792_pt1 | contig 10543 bp, 8 predicted proteins | sample LakWasMet21_HOW5_2_FD_183867 | JGI IMG/M metagenome (GOLD analysis project Ga0207968, IMG submission 183867) | Freshwater sediment methanotrophic microbial communities from Lake Washington under simulated oxygen tension - Sediment Metagenome... | ecosystem: Environmental > Aquatic > Freshwater >...
GGTCTGTTCTTCCTCGATCCGCTTTTGAATGCCGTGGGCGTGTTCGCCGTTGAAAAGATCAATGGCAAAATCGAGATCGATGATTTTCTTGGCGAGAAGGTCGCACAACCCAGCCCGCATCGCCACCAGCTTGATCAAAGTTTCATCCTGCGGGTGTTGCCGGGCCAATTCCTCGTTGTTCTTGGCCGCCTTGAGATCGAGGCAAAAATTCGTGGATTGTTCAGGTGACGATTCTTCGGCCCATACCGGAAGACTCAAGACCATGAAAAGCAGGGCTATTTTCAGCATAATGGCTCTCTAAGTTCGGAAAACTTTAGGAAATGTCTTTTCCTAACAGCCTAGCTGAAATTATGAGTTTAATCTGCGAATCTCTGAAAGGTGCGATGACCAACTCATCTACATATTTGAATCCCATTGATCTACAGCGATTGCTGTACATTCAGCGACGAGCAGATCGAGTACTGACTCGATCTTATTAACGTCATACACACCTTCGGCCAAAGTTACAGAAGTTTGTTTCAAGAATTCCTTGCTATAGAACTCCTTGTATTCCAGCGCCCCCTGATAGGTGTCTAAGCTCTTTTTGTAGTTGGTCCAGAGCACTTTGGCTGGCGGGTGGCCGCCGACCTTGAGGTCGAGATAGCACTCAATTGCCGCCGCGCGCCGGTTAATGTCCGAGCCGCGGAGTCCCTCGGGTCCTTGCGCCGGAAATTGGCGGAATTCCTCGAGCTCGGGCAACATGATCCCACGCATGTTCGCAGGCATAGTGAGCGTAGACAGACGCTGATGGGCGTCGAGCCCCTCAGCGTCATTGTCAAATACGAAAATCACCTGGTTCTGGACGTCTATCTTAGCGAGCCCTTCAGCGAACTTAACTAGGCTGCCTGTACCCGAAAATGGATGGCTTTCGCTCACGTCGATGAAGCGAAAGAAATCCGCGATCCCAGGCCGCAGCAGCGCGAGCGCATGTTTTAAGATATGGACGTCCGAGCTGCCTTCGGTAGCGATCAGGAATGTCTCGGTTCGCCGGGCGTGAGGCACGAACTCCCGCTCTGTCGCCCACCCAGCCCCCACCAATGGCCCATATTGCCAAACAACAGGAGCGTCCTCGTTCGCCTCCGCCAAGACGCGCAGGACCGAATACGGGTGAAGGATGCCTACCAACCCGCCGAAAAAGCTTCGCTCCGAATATGCATCGTTGTCATAAGATCGGTAGGTGGGAATTCGCTCAAACTGCATTCCATCAAATCGCCCTCGGATCATCTTTTCGCTTGCGCTGTCCGTACCCAAGATAAAGGTGTCGTCGAGACTATCGAGCGGGTGTGAGGTAACAAATTTGCAAAACTCCGCAAAGCTCATCAGGTCAGGAATGGGCTCATCATCTTGAAAAGACTGCCTCTCTTCTAGCCAGCCTTTCGCGACGGCATCATATTCTCGACGAACGCGTTCCAGATTGAACCCTAGCAGTTCGAGGCGCGGAGCGACGTGCTTAAGCGGACGTATGAAAGCCATCTCGGAAAGAGTTGGGTCTTCACCATTCTCTCGATACCAATCGTAGTTGAGCTGGTTGCTTTCTATCGCTTTTCGATCTTTTTCCTGAAAAATAGAGCCATGATCAATTCCACGATGGTTCTTGCTGTACGTGAACGATACCCCGGCTACATCGAGCGTGATCGCTGTGCCCATGTTCCCCTGCCCGTAAATAGCCTGCGTAGCTTCGATTAGCGATAGCGTAATCGAAGGAATGTTGACTTTTAAATGTGCGATTACGCAAGCTAATCCCACCTAGCTCTTGAATGACAGCTTATTTGCCTTTTCTTGTCTTTTCAAATTAATCTTCATCGGCTGCTTGGGGTCGATAGCACCAGTTCAATCATCATCGAGTGCTGTCGGCCAAAATCTGACGATCACAATTCGAAATTGAATGGCCTCTCAGTTCTTGAAAGCAGTCATAGGGAATAGCCATTGTGTGGGGAATCATATTCAATTTCTGTTTAGATTCAACTGAAACTGTAAGCCAACACGAACTTGATAATGCCTAACTCCCGACGGATCAAGTTCCTCAAACCCAAAGCTTGAAACCTGGTTTCCTTGTGCAAACCCTTTTTGTAAGCATCTTCGATTTTCACCGCTTCGTCATTGTCGGAGGAATACAGACACCCGGATAATGATTTGAGTTTATGCACAAAGTCCAGCGTCTGGGTGAACACTTCGGATTTATCTTTAACCGGGCCAATAGCAGTACCGAAAGCTTGTCTGGCGATAGTCACAGGAATTTTGTTTTGAACGCTATTCAGGTCATCACGCTTCACGGAAAACGCAAATAATTCATCGGCAAAGAAAACCGAATCCGGCCTGATCGACAACCGAAAAAAACGATCCCGGCGATTTTCCATCACCAAATCGCTACCGTTTAGAAAAGCAGCCAGTTCCATCAACTCCACCTGAATTGGCGCATGCTCACTTACTTCTATCCAGCCATGAGGATGCAAAACGATATTTTTTTCGAGTGAAGAGAATTCAAAGCCGCGCAAATGTGCGGCCAAGCCCAGAATCAAGTCTAATTGACGGACAGATAATGCTAAATCCAGTGGCTTTTCCTTGCCAAGTCCACCCGCCGCCACCGGTTTTTCGGGATCGATAGGGAGGGTAATGCCGTATTTTTCCTTATCCGATAAATAACCCGGAACAAAACTGTCCGGCAGTGCCGTTAACTCGGCGATGAGTTTCGCACGATCGCCGGCAAACTCGTCATACAGCGCCTTAATATATGGGATTTTGTGGTCCGTGGTTTCACCTTGCTCGATGTCGGCAAGAGAAAGCCAAGCCAGTCGCGAATCGCTATTCACTCGTTGCTGTAAATACAAAAAACCATCCAGCGTCAGTTCGATATTAAAAATATCCAAATAATACTCGGTCAAGGCATGATTCGGCGCCGCACCTTGGACTTGTCGATACGGTTGCAAACTCCGCCAGAGCTTAAAGGTATAATGCGTTTCAAACAGCAAGCCGGCCTCTTCACGCAATTCGCGCTTTAGGGTTTCCGGCAAGGCATTTTTAATGACAGGTGAATGCGGCGATTGTAGCTCTGTGAGCAACGCGGCTGTGCCGGCAATACCCGCCACATCATTCTGATTGGTACGTCCGCCGATCAAACCATAATCGCCTGAGGATTTATCGAAATGTTTTTTCGTGTCCTCGCGCTGGTAAAACAGAATCCTGCCGTCGAGCTTGATGATGCTCCAGGCGACATAACAATAACGGATCGGCTGCGCCTGTTGACTTGCATGATTTTCGCAACGGGCCTGTTCGATATACCGCAATAAATCGCGCTGTCGCTCTTTTTTAACATCGTCGATCCCTTGAGTATTCCAGAATTTAGATGAAAAATAACGCGAATCAGCGTCGCTCATTGCGGTCAATATCGATTTTGCCATCAATTGCGCTGGAAAAGAGATAAAGCACCATTCCCCTTTCGCAAGATAATCAACATTTAAAACTGACAAGGTATCCAGTAACCTCTCGCATAACATAACCGTATTTTCGGCGATACTCGGTTCAACTGCGTGACGGTCGCAAATCGCGCTGATCAATCTATTTCGATTGACAGAACAACAATCGCCTTCTTCTTCCGCATAAAGCGGCAGTTCCTGGATAAGCGCTTTGATTAAGTGATTAGGCATAGATTGTTTGGGATTGAAACTGCAATTCATACGATAAAATTAGCTGTGGTTATGTTGCATCGACTTCCACCTGAGCAATGACTTCCGCCAGTAACGACGGACGAATATGTAAGGATGTTCGTGTTGGAATATCTCTTAACAATGCCAACACCTCGGCTTTTGATCCGGATTGTCTGCGAATCGCCCTGATTAACAGACCGAGCGTGCCATGCGCCGGAATGCCCAGGCTTTTTGCGGCAAGACGGGCGGCGGTGTCATCCGTCAGCAACAGACAGTCGCCGAGTTCAACACATAAATGCAAGGCCTCCTGCTCCCGGCATGCAAGGTATATAGCGGCGTCAAAGCTTTGACCAACGGAGAAGAGTTAAGCGCGCCGTGGCGGACAAACAGATTTGTCTGCGATTCCGTTGCCTGTGGACGATGCCGCAGCACTTCCCGCCAAACCGCTTCCGGAACAAAGATTTTATTAAAATCGGCCAAAAGATCGAGACATTCCATCTCATCCAGATGAATGATGGGCCCTGTATCGGCGACAACTATCGGCCTAGTCTTGTCCATGCAATCCCCAGTCAAAATCTTCCCGGATAAAGCGCTCGTTCATCTCCTCAAGATGGGACTCCAAATACCTGCGGATGGATTCGGTAACCAGTTAATCCATGTTGGCGACCCAGCCATGTTCCACCATGGATTGCGCTTGTTGCCAGAGTTGGTCTGGGATTTCGGTTTTTACGGTTGTAGTCATGAGTGTTATGCCTCTGGAAAAAAGCTGGAGTGATAAATATGGCGCGCTAAGGTCGGTAAAAAATTATCTGAAGTAGTTGTTAAATTTCTTAAATCGGACTTCTGATTAACCCAGAAATATTGCAATAAAAAGCCTTTAAAGTTATGATCTTCAGCATCTAGATTGCCAGTATTTTGTCGATAAATATCGTTGATTTTTTTACCAAAATGACCTGACTCATTGATTTTCAAGCCGGCCCAAATGCCATCGACATTTTGTTCCGCATCTATGATGTGGTTGTTTAATTCTTGGCTATCAATCGCATTGGTAGGCGAATCAGAAATACAACGAAATAAAATTTTTTCATAAGGCAGTATTGATTTTGGTAATTTGAACATGGCACGCATGTTGATCAAAAATAAAAATGCAATAATCTGATGATCTAACGGCTCAAGTAATTTAGCATGAGATGTCCAGTTGCGAGCTGTTTTCATGATCCATCCGAAGGTATAAATATCACGAATGTTACTTAAATCATTTGCATATTTTTTCTTTAAGCTAGGTGCTTCAATATTTTCCTCCCATTCATGCACAAGCATTCTTAAAAACAACCGGTATTGTATGTTTAGGGCGGCTCCATTAATTGGATTCCTAATAGTTAAAGATTGTGCTAGAGCATCTAGATAATTTATTATCTCTGTAGTTGAAATATCAATTATGGGCCAATTTTTTTTATCCAACTTAATAAAATCTCTGAATTGGATATTATCATCATTGCTATCAATGTGATTTTTTATAAAATCACAACCTTCAATAACTCCACGTCGTAATACCAAATAATTATTTTCTTCATGACTTTCCAGCTCAGCATCAAGTTGATTTGTACCTTTAACACAGGCCTTAGGGATTTTCATACGGCAATTTTTCGCCGTATCACATAATATTTCGTAAGTATTTTTTCCTTCACCTTCATTCAATTTGTTAAAATGATTGCCAAGGTAATCACACAACGAATTAATGTCATTTTCGTCATAGCCATCCGGATTACTGATAAGCTGATAAGCATATTTTTTCTCTTCATCACCAAAACTGCTGGTGATGCCGTTTAATATTTTTTTAAAGTTATCGTCATCGCCAATATCATAAGCCAACCTAAGATCGTTGATCTGGCTAGTGGCAATATTGGCATTGGCGGTAAGAAAAGCAATACGCTCTTTTGGAAATCCATTTTCCAACAAGATAAAGTAAAGGTTCATTCCACATTTTTCTAAGAAGTCATGGGGAGAAACATTATAACTATCGGCGTACCTTTTTATATTTTCAGTATGTTCTGAGTTCTCAAGATTAATATCAAGAACAACCACGTCGAATTTATTTAAATCAGAGTTTATGACTTTTTCAGCGGCATCAAAATTTGTTTCTACTTCAACACGCCGATCTTTGAACCATTTGAGTTTTTTTGGTTCCGAATACTCATCTTCAACCCATAAAATATTTAGCACGATCTACTCCTATTTAACTTTCCTTTTGATATTAGAGAGTTGCACATCGTCAAGCAATAAATCTTTTTTAAAGAACATTGTCACCTGAAATTGCTGATTACCTTGAGCGATCACCAGACTATTTGACTTGCTTTGGGTGTCGTTCAGTTGCTTTAGGTCTTCCCGAATAGCATCCAGTCCTTTGCCCGCCCCAAGACTGTTTGCAGCTTTGTCGCCCAGCGGATTTCGCCAACTGCATGTTAAGTAAGTTTTGCTATCAATGGCGATTTCATCGAACTTGACCGTTAAAAATTCGTCGGCTGCGTGATCTGCGTACTTGAAGGCGTTAAACAAGGCCTCTGAAAAATAGCCGAACAATAAGGCTTCGGCATGACTTTCGGTAAGAATACGGACCTTTTGCCAAAGCGGGCTGATTTCAACAACCTTAAAAGGCCGCAGATTTTGATTTATCCATTCAACAGCATCCAGTGATCTATTGAGCAAAATATCATCCTCGAATTTCTGCTTCAAGGCTTCAAGACTGACATTCTTGCAAGACAGAATTTTGTCACGAATGCTGCCAAGACTGGCGTTATGCTGGTTGAGAAAACGCGCGGTTACTCGGCTGGCTGCATAATCCAAAATATCCGCGATAGACTTGGTTTTATCGGCACTATCCGGCGTCCGGCGGCACAGCCTGATAAATTGACGGAATTTTTCAGGATTGTTGTTCGCATAGCGTTGACGCAATAGCTCGCTCTGAAGCTTGATGATAACTTCTGAATGGTAGGCTTCATTTAGTAGCAAAACATCTTTGCGACATTCTGGATTGAGTTTTAAACGCTCGGCAACTTGATATATCGTATCGGGGAATATTACATTACCCAATGTATGGGTAAACTGCTCAACCAATTTTTGCATTTTTATTTGCAATTCCTGAAGCCGTTCCTCTTGCTCTGTCACTTTAAAAATAATTTTTGTGAGCTGCTTCTGTGTAGATTGCTGCTCAAAAACACTTTTTGCGTTTTCGACAAACTTTACGTAAGATCTTAATGAATCAAACTCTTGTTTTTCAAGGAAGAAATCCATGATCAGAGAAGGTAGAACGATGTAACTGCCTTCTCTGTGTTTACTCGACTGAAACTTGCTTGTGAAATACTTACCTGAAGCTTCGTTAAAATACACAAATCCATTCCAATTTTCATGGATAGCACAATAAATATTTGCTAACTTATCTAACTCGTCTGGATAATCTGGATTTTGATCATCAATGCCTTCGCCTGTATCGAATTTCACAAAAAATTCAAATGCATTATCATCATTTTGTATGGTGCCTTTACCAGTTGCGAATAATACACCTAAGGCAAAGTTAACCTCTTGATCCAATGGATTATTTTCAAATGCTCTAGTAAGCCATTTATACGCATATTCGTAACATTGCTCCGCATCAATCCTGCCGATAAACTCAGGAAATGTAAATTGGAGGTAGGCATTTTTCAGCCATTGCTTGGCTCCAGCATGATCGCATTTGATAGCCTTTATCAGATAATCCCCACCTTTTTCATAATCGGTCGCCGCTCCTCTGCCATCGAAATACATAATTGCTGTTTGGTAGCAGGCTTCGCCAAGCAACAAATCATTTTCAGAGGTCTCGGCTACCTTTTCCAGCCACTGCAAAGCGAGTGTATCGCTTTGTTCAACATCTATTCCTTTGTATGCTTCGGCTAACCTCAACATCACTTTGTCTTCAATTATGGAGTCGTCAATTTGTGCGACCCTATTCAACCAAGCAAAGCCCTGCTCAAAATTTTTTGATACGCCTACACCATCCAGATAACGGCAAGCCAATAGATACTGTGCTTTTGCAAAACCATTTTCTGCCGCCATTTCGCACCATTGCAGGCCTAGAACGGCGTTTTTCTGAATGCCTTTGCCTTCAAAATAGCAACGCGCTAAATCATATTGCGCTTCCACGCAATCGTGCTCGGCGGCGAATCTGAAGCAATTGAAGGACATTTCGACATTCTGCTCAGTGCCAATGCCATCTCGATAGCATCGACCCAGCCATGAATTGGCTTCGATATGATCTTGTGCTGCGGCTTTTTGAAACCAGGCAAACGCTGATTCCACGTTGCCATCAAATTGAACACCCTTTCGGAGCACTAAGAAGTCGGCAATTTTTAGGGCAGGTGTACGCTCAAAGTTGAGATTACGGGTACTGATGTATTCCCCTGTTATTTCTGAAACTCGGCTTTGCCTGCAACCTAGAATTTCACAGTAACCCGCATTTAGAAAGTGGCATAAGCCCAATGTAAATTGGGCATCAGCATAACCTAACACGGCAGACTCGTTGAGCCATTTCAACCCTAGTTCCCGATCGGCGACACTGTTGTTTTTGCAGTCATAGTTGAAATAGTATTTGGCCAGTTCAAATTGCGCCTGGGCATCACCAGTATTTGCCGGTTGTTGAAGTTCTGCCAGTGTGCGAGTGTTATTTGCGTTCATGTCACTGTCCTGTGTAGCTTTGGTCGAAGATTTTACTGAGTTCGGCAGATAGACAAAAGGCTTTTTATCTATCTGTCGTAGTGCGTTTGCAGTGTGTGAAGGAATTGAGGTTTCTTAGCGATCAACAAACTCGATTTTTACCGGCATCTGTAATTCCCTGCCGATTTCTTCCAGCACCGTTGTCGCGGTTTGTTTGTTGACGTGGGTGGTGATGTACCAGCCATTACAATGTCTTTGCGACTGATAGCCCGTGGCCTGCTGGCGACCAATCAGCGGAATAGAAGTCACCACTTTGTTGAGTCTGGCGACTTTATCCAATCCGAAGACTTTCAGCGTCTCGACGAAAGTTTCGGCAATAGTGCCTTCTTCGATCACTTTGCCAGAGATTCTAACCCGTAAACGACCTCCTGATTTCCGGCTGCGGCACTTGGAGCGTTTATGAAATGATTTTTCCATCGGTTGGACTTTGGATTTATGTTCGAAGTTGTTCAAACAGGTTTTGATTTCCATCTCTAGAGCCAACAATTGCTGGCAGTTCTCGATATTGGAGGTAACCAGCGAGAAGTTTCCGGCCATGCTGGCTTCGGCACTGGCCATTTTCAGGTCATCGCTGGCTTTGCCGATGACGGCAAACAGTTCGTTGAATTTGCTGTTGACGGTTTCTGGCAGTCTGTTCATGTCGGTGATCTCCGGCTGTTTGTTCGGCTAAACGGCGTGATCGTCAGCGCCGTTGAATATATTCTTAATAATTAGCAATATTCATAATCGGCTTGGCTTGTTCTACCAAGCGAGCTATTTAATTGAGGAAGATCAGGTGGTTGGCTAAAACCAGTCGTCTCAACATGGTTGTAGTATTGTCGAAAGTGACGCCGTTGTAATGGGAGAACTGTGGGAGTTTTTGGCGAGGAACAATGTGAAATAGGATCGCTAGAGGATACGACAACATCATCTAGCTCATTGCATCTTGAGAACTCGATGAAAATGATTAACTGTCCGCTTTCTGTTAGCTTGCTGCCAGATAGAAAAATGAGACGAGTGGCTACTCAGGGTCGACAACAGACGATCGACGATCCCAACGCATAAATTAAATGATAGCCATGCACGGCACTTATATTTTTAAGTAACGACCACCCCCACGGACGTGGGGATGGTCCCCTTTCTTACCTCAGCCGGGCAGCTCTTTGAGATCGATGCTCCGTCTGATGCCCTTGGCCGAGTTTTTGTAATTTCCCTTGCAGCCAATCCTCATTGAGCAGTATCTTGCTCACAGCGGTCTCTACCTGGCGTTTGACGCCCGCCTTACCCAACTCACTTTTTCCAGCTAAATCGTTAAAATCAGTAAATGTCTTGGGATTGCCCCCAAGCTCACCAGGAGCAAAGATCGGGAATATCGCCTTACCGCCTACAGCTTTAGCGGCTTCTTCGGCCTTCAAACGCCCAGGGTTGATGCCCTGGGATGCTTCGAGGTGTCTGTCATCGTCGCCAGCGATGATGACGGGCTTATCGGGGAATTTCTCATGCAGTGCGCGGGCAACGTGCGGCAGATTGCCCGAGTCAAAAGCCGCGACGGTGCCCTGGCCAAGCGCCTCTGACAAGCTGGCCGCCGTGGCGTAGCCCTCGGCAATAATCAGGACAGGCGCTGCCGCAACAGCAGCCATGCCGCCGACCGGATGGAAGCAGCCTTCTTTCTTACTATCCTTGGCAAACCTCTTCGTTCCATTCTCCTTTATGTATTGCATCGTCCACTGTTTGCCGTCCACATCAAAAGCTGGGATGTAGGTCTTCTGTCCTTCCTCATCAGTTAGAGCACCGGCATACGCCTGAATGCCCTTATCTTGCAGGTACGGGGTAGGCTGGGTAATTGGTACCAGACTTTCCATTCGTCGGCTTACACGCTGCGCGGTGGCCTCATGCAATCGATCTTGCTCGGCTGCGCGTTCTGCGAGTTTGGTTGCAGCTTCGGCTTGTAACTTGGCTTTTTCTTGGGGATCGAGAGCATAGCCCTTTGATTTCCATTTAATATCGATACCGGTACGATTATTCTTAATGTATCCGGCAGGATGGCCATCCAGGTAGCCGACATAGAAACCGGCCTCCTCGCCCTTTTTATCACCTTCGACGCCGATTCGATGCTTCTTGCCATCCATGATGGG
>Ga0207968_100796_pt1 | contig 10522 bp, 10 predicted proteins | sample LakWasMet21_HOW5_2_FD_183867 | JGI IMG/M metagenome (GOLD analysis project Ga0207968, IMG submission 183867) | Freshwater sediment methanotrophic microbial communities from Lake Washington under simulated oxygen tension - Sediment Metagenome... | ecosystem: Environmental > Aquatic > Freshwater >...
CGCAATGCGCGCAGTTCCCGGTTTGCGGGGCCGGATACCGCCGGCAAGCGTTCGAGTACCTGGGCGTCATGATCGGGCCGATAGGGGGCGGCAAGGGCCAGATGGAGGGGCAGGATCGCGCTGATCGCGGCGACGAGTTTGCGTTTCATTTAGCGGGCATGCTCCGGCCGTTCATTTGAACAAAGACTCCCAGTCGACCAGTTGGGTGTTCATCGCCCGCTCCGCGAACCAGATCAGCGCGACGAACACAATCAGCAGCGATCCTGCATGGACCAACAGCTGGCGGTAGCCCCAGCTGCGCCGCAAGAAAAAAGCGGCAGGCAAAAACACCGAGACGATCGCGAGCTGGCCGGCCTCCACGCCGAGGTTGAAGGCGAGCAGGGCCAGGACCAGCAGGTTGTTCGGCAGCCCCAGGTCTTTCAGCACGTTCGCGAAGCCGAGGCCGTGGATCAGCCCGAAACCGAAAGCGACCAGCCACAATTTCTTGCTGATCAAGGGATATACATTATTCAGCGCCGCCAGCACGACCGAGGCCGCGATCGCCGATTCGACCCAGCGCGAGGGCAACTCGATCACGCCGAGCGTCGCCAGGCTCAAGGTCAAGGAATGCGCGACGGTGAAGGCGGTCACGATCTTGACGACTTCGAGCAGCACCGGGCGGAACTGTTCGGCCGGCCGCCAAGACCGCTCCTGGCGAATCAGTACGGCCGGAAACAATAGGCTCAGCAGAAACAGGATGTGGTCGTAACCGAGCCAGATATGCCAGACGCCTTCCCTCAGGTATTGCAGGAACGCGGCGCCGGGTTTGACGTCGGCCAGTTCGATGGGCTGATTGTGATGGGTCGGGCTCAGCACCGCCGTATGCGTCGCCTGGCCGTATTCGACGCGCAAGAGGCCGCGGTGCTGCGGATCGAGATCGAACAGCAGCGAATAGTCGACGCCGATAGTGGACAATTCCGCGCCGCAAACGGCCGTAAACAGCAGCACCGCATAGGCGCCGTCGGTATGCGAGTCGATCAGGTAGTCGCCGGCTTGCAGCGGGCAGGGGGGATTGCCGCCGCTCAGGTTCAGTCGGCTCAGCGCATAGCCGAAAACCGCAGCGCGGCGGCTGCGCACCTCGCCCCAGGTGATTTCGCCGTTGTCATCGCTGTCGAGGCCGAGCGCGTAGTCGAGATCGCGCAGTGCAATGTCCCAGCGTCCTTCGATGCGGTCGCCCGCGACTTTCAGGGTCAGATAGCTGTCGCTGGCCTTGTGCGCATGCAGGAGCGGCGTGTAAACCAGGATCAGCAAGCAGAAGACGAGGCGGGCCGGCATAGGGGGTTAGCGGTCCAATTTGCGCGCGACGATCACGCCGTCCCGTGTCGGGTTGATGTACGCATCGAAATCGGGGTCGTCGAAGATCAGCGCGTTATGTTCGCGTATCGCTTCGGTCCAGCCGGGCGCGATGTCGGTAAATTCCTCGACCGCGACGCGGCCGTGCCAGAGCACATTGTCGGCGATATAGAGTCCGCCGGGGCGGATGCGGTCTTTCGCGAGGCGCCAGACTTCCGGGTAGCCGCCTTTGTCGACATCGTTATAGCAAATGTCGAAGAGCCCGTCGGTTTGAGCGAAGATGTCCTGCGCGAAGCCGGTGTGGAAGTCGATCCGGTCCCATAAGCCGGCCGCTTGCAAAAAGCGTTCGGCCTGTTCATGGTTATGCGGATCGCCGTCGGTGCAGATGACGCGGCCTTCGGGGCCGACCGCCTTGGCAAACCAGTAGGCCGAATAGCCGTAGCCGCTGCCGAACTCAAACACGCGCCTTGCGTTGACCGATTTGGCCAGCGCTTCCAGAAACACTCCGACCAGACGACCGACGATCGGGAAATTCCTCCGGGCGCCCAATGCTTCCATTTCGTGCAGCACCGGAGCGTCGGTGCGTCCGAGCAGGCCGCGCATATAGTTTTCGATCGCGGGGTCTACCGGAATCAAGGCGATCGAGCTGGATGGTTTGGGGGATGTACTATCGGGCATCGGCAGTGAGTGAGTCAAATGATCGACGGAACAAGGGGGGCATAATCCCCCCTTCACGCTAAGGCCTGATTAATCTATCAAGCCGCGGTCAGAATATCCAGTGCCGCCTGCGCGTGTTCGGCGGTTTCGCGGCCGAGCGCGGTCAGATAGCCGCCGTCTTCCTGAGTCACCAGGCCTTTATGGAACAGGCGCAGGGTCGCTGCGATCACGCCCGGATCGGCATTTTTATGAACCTTGATGCCTTCTAGGGTGGTGGTCAGATTATAACGGGTCAGCACGTTCAGCTCTTCGACGATTTCTGGGGTGTAAAGCACGGGAAACGCTCCTTTTTCAGTAGGGGGAAATGCTGCCTTGCCGCAGCGATCAGTTTGTCTTCGCATTGTAACCCGAATTTGCTATGCCTGTTCAAACCGTTCAAGACATGATCTCGAGTATTCCCTTCAGGTTTACGCCCGGCAGCAGACCGGCTATGCTATGAGCCTTGTCTCCAGCCCAAGCGTTGCCTGATGTCGACCTCTGCTTTCCGCCTGTTTCTGCTCCTTGCCGCGCTGTGTCCGCTCGGCGTTCCGGTATCGGCCGCCGAGGGTGAGGCGGAAGCGGTCAAGCCGGAGGCAGAGGCCGGTCTGCCGGTGGTCGAGCTTGATCAGGAAAAGCAAAAACTGGTCGGATTGGAGATCATCAAAGTGCAGCCGGCCGCTTATCAGCCGGAGTTCGCCGCCTACGGCAAGGCGATCAATGTTCAGGCGCTGGTGACGATCAGAAGCCAGTACCGGGTCGCTTTATCCGAGCAGCAGAGCGCCAATGCAAGGCTGACGCAGTCCGGGCAGAGCATCCGGCGCACCGAAGACTTATACCGGCATGGAGTTGCCGCGAAACGGATCGTACAGGAGCAGCAATCGCTCTGGCAGACCGACAAGGCGCAGCTTGAAGCGCGGCGCGCGCAAAGCGATGCGGTGCTCGAAGAGGCTAGGGTGGCCTGGGGAAGCGAGCTTGCCGGTTGGGCGTTTGCGTCCGACAAGGACCGCCTCGGCGATTTCGTATCAGGCAAGGAGACCTTGCTGCTGGTCACGTTGCCGGCCGGCAAGGAGCTGCCCGCCGCCGAGGCGGCGGTTTTTATCGATCCGGAAGGCAATCGAAGCCAGGCGGAGAAGGCGGTTTATATTTCGCCCGCGCCGCAAATCGATCAGACCGTGCAGGGCGCGAGCTATTTTTTCCGCACCGGCGGTAAGCGCATCCGGCCCGGCATGACGGTCAGCGTGTGGCTGCCGGAAGGGCGTACCCGGGAAACCGGCGTTGCGATACCCGGCTCCGCGCTGATCTGGTCGCTGGATCAGGCGTTCGTCTATGTCAAAACCGCCGAGGATGTCTTCAGCCGGCGCTTGCTCGCAGATTATGCCCCGATGGCCGGAGGCTATTTTGTCAGGGACGCGCTGAAGCCCGGAGAAGAAGTCGTGACGGTCGGCGGGCAAATGCTGTTGTCCGAGGAATTCCGCGCGCAAATACCCGATGAGGATGATTGAACCGACGGCGCAAGCAACAGTCAACAAACGCAGCTTTTAAGCGAATATTCATCGTCGAGGTTTATGCTGAAACTCAAGTAAAAAGGCCGTTGCGCGCAGGCGTCGGGGAGATAATCCGGCAAGCGGTCTAACGATTCAATGTTTCAAATCCAGTGAGGGGACAGATCATGGCGACATCGGCTTTTCAAACTCAATGCCTCGCGTTAGTCGTGGCCGCTGCGGCGTTGGCCGCAAATCCTGCGCTCGCGGACAAGCCGTCATGGGCCGGCAATCCACACGGCGGGAAAAATCAGCAGGATCAGCCTTGGCCGGATAGACGGGATTATTCCGACAGAGGGCGTTACGATAGGGAAAATGATCGGCGCGATTGGAACGGCGACAGCCGCTATCGGAATCAGCGGGATAGCGATCATGCGGATCGTCGTGATGACCGGCGCTACGAGGGGCCTCGCTATAGCGGGGGAGAATACTTCGGCGATCAGCACCGCACGAGCGTTTACAATTATTACCATGACGAATACCGCGGCGGCCGTTGCCCTCCGGGGCTGGCCAAGAAACACAACGGCTGCATGCCGCCCGGCCAGGCAAGAAAATGGGCGATCGGCCGGCCCTTGCCGCGCAATGTGATTTATTACGATGTGCCGCCGCCCGTGCTGGCGGGGCTAGGGTATCCGCCTCCGGGCTACCGTTTTGTGCGGGTCGCGTCCGATATTTTGATGATCGCGATCGGCACCGGCCTGGTGAAGGATGCAATCTATGATTTGGGCGGCGGCTGGTAGGCGCGCGATGAATTTCCACGAAAAACCCGAAAGGCACGAAAAAATGGATGGGGAAATCGGGTGCGGTTTTCTTGAGTCGGTTTCATGCGTGCATTTATTGTCGGAGTGACGGATGACTGCAAAACTGATCGCCTTACAGGCCGACATCACCACGCTGGCGGTCGATGCGATCGTCAACGCGGCCAATTCCAGCCTACTCGGAGGGGGCGGCGTTGACGGCGCGATTCATCGCGCGGCGGGGCCCGAATTGCTGCGGGAATGCCGGACGCTGGGCGGCTGCGCGGTCGGCGATGCGAAGCTGACCCAGGGTTACAACCTGCCGGCCCGTCATGTGATCCATACGGTCGGCCCCATCTGGCATGGGGGAACCCGCCATGAGCCCGAACTGCTGGCCTCGTGTTACCGGCGCGCGCTGGAGCTTGCCGCCGAACATCAGCTTCGCACCCTCGCGTTTCCCGGCATCAGCACCGGCGTTTACGGCTATCCGGCCGATTTGGCCGCGCAAGTGGCTTATCGGGCTGTCGTGGCGGCGGTCGGCCGTCTTCCCTCGATCGAGGAGGTCGTTTTCTGCTGTTTCTCTGCGGTCGATCTGGCCGTTTATCAAAAACTGATTGCTTCAAATCAAGCCTGAATCAAAACACCGCAAGATTCGCGTCAGGTCTGGGGCGGGTTTGGTTATAATTCGCAGATTCAAGCTGGCGGCATCGCTCGGGCCGCCCTGAGCAGCCCGAGCGATGCCGCGGCTTCCATCAATCAAACTACGCTTCAGGAAGCGCATCATGAATTCACCCGATTCGTCCCAGACGCCGCCCCAGCCCGTGACGCTGCGTCAGGCCTTCGGCTATTGGCTCAAACTCGGTTTTATCAGCTTCGGCGGGCCCGCCGGTCAGATCGCGATCATGCACCAGGATTTGGTCGAGAACAAGCGCTGGATTTCCGAGCGGCGATATTTGCATGCGCTGAATTACTGCATGCTGCTGCCCGGCCCCGAAGCACAGCAATTGGCGACATACATCGGCTGGCTGATGCATCGGCCCTGGGGCGGGGTGATCGCCGGCACGCTGTTCGTGCTGCCTTCATGGTTCATTCTGCTCGGATTGAGCTGGATTTATCTGGCCTGGGGGCAAGTGCCGGCCGTGGCCGGAATGCTGTACGGCATCAAGCCCGCGGTGACCGCGATCGTGCTGTTCGCGGCCTACCGGATCGGGACGCGGGCGCTTAAAAATACGCTGCTCTGGGCGATTGCGGCGCTGGCGTTTTTGGCGATTTTCTTGCTGCATGCGCCGTTTCCGTTGATCGTGTTGAGCGCGGCGGTGCTGGGTGCAATCGGCGGCAAGTGGGCACCCGAAAAATTCGCGGTCGGCGGTCATGGCGCCGCCCAGCGAAGTTACGGTCCGGCGTTGATCGACGATCACACGCCGACGCCGGAACATGCGCGTTTTCGCTGGCAGCGCCTCGCCCAAGTGCTAATGGCCGGGGTGATCCTATGGGGCGGCATGCTGGGTTTTTTGTGCGCGCGCTACGGCTGGGACGGGGCGTTGACGCAAATGGGCTGGTTCTTTACCAAGGCCGCCTTGCTGACTTTCGGCGGCGCTTATGCGGTGCTGCCTTATGTGTACCAGGGCGCGGTCGAGCATTTTCAATGGCTCAGCCCCGAGCAAATGATCGACGGCCTGGCGCTCGGCGAAACCACGCCGGGCCCCTTGATCATGGTCGTCTCCTTCGTCGGTTTCGTCGCCGGCTGGGGCGAGACGCTATTCGGACCCGAGCAGCGCTTTCTCGCGGGCGCGGCGGCGGCCTTCGTGGTCACTTATTTCACCTTCCTGCCGAGCTTCCTGTTCATCCTGGCCGGCGCGCCGTTGATCGAGTCGACGCACGGCAATCTCAAATTCACCGCGCCGCTGACCGGCATCACCGCCGCGGTGGTCGGCGTGATCCTGAATCTGGCCGTGTTCTTCGCCTTTCATGTGTTCTGGCCGCAGGGCCTCTCCGGGCGCTTCGACTTCATCTCGGCGCTGATCGGCGCCGGCGCGCTGCTGGTGCTGTTGCGTTACAAGGTCGGGGTGATTCCGGTAATCGCGGCCTGCGGCGCGGCGGGCTTGGCCGTTACCGTCATCCGTATCTGGATGGCTTGACGGCTTGGCGCTCAAACCGTTGGAGAAGGGATTCCTTCGCGCCGTCGGTCGCAATCCTCAGTCGCGTAGGTCATCTTGTGCAGATCCAGGATCTTTAACAGGCATCACCCTGATCAAATCTTTTGAGTATCTTTTTATCTTCATGGAAAATTAATTCAATGCAGCTAAGCTAACCCTGAAACCTGAATGGGTAGCGAGCCAAAAGCATAAAGTTACGCTTTGATATCCGCTTGATGTGGAATACCCAGCGTTTTTCTTGGCTTAACGGCATTGAAAACAAATCTCATATAACAATAAAAAAGGAAGAAACATGATTGCATACAAAAAAAACCGGCTGGCAGGTGCTATTGCGATGCTGCTGATTGGCAACAGCGCTTTTGCGGCAACTATTTGCGTAGATCCCAAAAAGGCCTCTGAATCCTGCAAAGCTACAATCCAGGAAGCAATTGACGCCGCAGCCAACGGCGACACCATTAAAATTGCCGCGGGCATTTACAATGAATCACCCAGTATCAACAAGCCCAACCTCACCCTGGCAGGTGCAGGTTGTTCAACCCGCATTGAAGCCTGCGACACCAATCATTGTGACAATACAGGGGTTTCTGTCAACAGCCAGGGTATCACTATACAAAAAATCGCCATAGGACATGCCAGCCCTGCGATTTTGGTTAATAATGCCGACAATCTCTCGGTTGCCGGCAATTGTTTTTACGATAATAATCAAGACATCGAAGGCTCAGGCAACAAGGCAACGATCAGCAAAAATCTGTTCAATGGCGGGCGAGGTGATTCGATTGAGCTGCAGGGTAATGAAATCATCCTCGAGAATAATAAAGTAGCCAGCACAGATAATGGCTTTTATATACAGGGCAACGATGCTGAAGTGACAGCCAATAGCCTTACGCTTTGCAATGATGCTGCCATTAACATAGTTGGTAACAACGCCAAGGTTCAAAAAAACAAGCTGGTTGATTGCGCAGGTTCAATTACTGTTGAAGGTGACAATCCTGACATAGAAAATAACCGCTCAGATCATAGCGGTGGTATTTATGTGGACTGTTCTGCCTCGGACAATGACATTAAGACCTGTAACGGCGGCTTCGTTAAAGTCAATAAAATCATCAATGCACCCAATGATGACAGCGGTGTTGATGCGCGTGGATCTAAACTGGAAATAAGCAATAACACTATTTCCGGCACAGGTGAAAATGGAATCTATTTTGAAGGCGATGACGGCATTATCAGCAAAAACAACATTGCCAAAACAGGCTCAGAAAGCTCGGAGGAATCAGGTATTACCATCAGGGGCTCAGACAACACTATTGACAGCAATAAAATCAACTCAGCCTTTTTTGCCGGCATAAGACACGATTCAGGCGACAATAACACTTATTTAAACAATACCATCAATAAAAGCGGCAGATCGGGAATCTACATCCGTAGCGGTTCTGGCAACAAGCTGGAAAACAATAAATCCATGGGCAACCTCGGCGAAGGCATTGCTAACTCCGGCACAGGCACCATCATTGATAAAAATACCGTGAAGGGAAATAAAACCGACATCTGTAATGAGCCGGGTGCCAGTATCAATGGCGGGCTAGACAGCAACAATTTTGTCACAGGCGGCGCAGACATTCAATGCCAGGTTGACAACGAGCCAAACTAAACCTTGCCGGGCGGGATACTTCCCGACCACATATTTTTCTTTATCCCAAAGACGGGGTCAAAACCAAGATCAGACCCTTGACCCCGTCGTACCTTCGCCGCAATTCTCCATTACCTAGGCCTGCGTGGCAGCCGCGCTCCCTGACATTCGATGCCCAATGGCTTGAATGTCTTCCTCGTCGTTGGCAACATAGCCTACGCTAAATCCATCTGTACAGTTGTTTCCTCCTCGCCATCCGCGCTTTTTTAACGAGAAAAACCTTATGAAGCGATCGATTCCAAGCATTTGCGCCTTATGGCTTCTCGCCTGCGGCGCCGAAAGACACGCCTCAACCCTCCAGGACACCGGCAAGCCGGCGCTGCATGCCATTCAGAGCGAACGTTTGCAGGATCTGATGAGCCGGCTGAACGATCTGATGTTTGAACATCTTCTGACCGAAGTGGAACTGGATCGAGAGCGCCGTCTACGCCTGCAGGAAATGGCGGAAGTCGCCGGGGTGATGCTCGGGACGGTGCAGGAGATACCCAACGCGCTGCCTTCACTGGCGTTGAATCCGCAAGACAGGCTGGCCTTTCTGGATTTGAGCGGCCGATTAAAGGAGCAAGTCGCTCAGCTAAAGCAGGAGGCCGAACAAAATTATGTCGACGGCATTCCGAAACGTCTCGAGCAAATCGTTGCGATTTGCAATGAATGCCATCGTTCATTCCGACAATTGCCGCATTGAGTGCTTGAATCATGCTGAACCGTATCGCCATTTTTATGCTCCTGGCATTTTTTCTGATGCCGTTCGCGCATGCCGAGGAAAATCTCCAGCAAACCGTCAACGACCTCAGGGAACAACTCAAGTTATTGACCGCGCGCATGGAGGCCATGGAAAAAAAGCTCGAAGAAAAAGAACTGGCGGCAAGCGCGGCGCCCGCGCAGGTCAAGCTTGCAAAGCCCCCGCAAACCGCCGCGGCGACGCCGGAGACGGCGCCGAAGCCCGCCGCCAAACCGGTCGAAGCCGGCGCGACCAAAGGTTCGATCAAAATTCCGGGCACCGATACCTCGCTGGCGATAGGCGGTTTCGTCAAACTGGACGCGATCTATAACAGCCAGAGCACAGGCGACAACGGCCGCACGAACCAGGGCGACCAGTGGTTGGTGCCCGGCTCGATTCCGGTCGACGACAGCCACGCCGAGGATAATCAGATCAATTTTCATGCCCGCTCAAGCCGGTTCTGGCTGAAAAGTTTCACGCCGACGCGGCTCGGCGATTTGAATACCTATCTCGAATTGGATTTTTTCGCTTTCCAGTCCCCCGGCGACGAAAGAGTCAGCAATTCCTACGCGCCGCGCATGCGCCATGCCTACGGGCAATTGGGCCGTTTCCTCGCCGGCCAGACCTGGACCACGTTCATGGACGCGCAGGCCTTGCCGGAATTGAACGATTTCGTCGGCGGGCCGCTCGGCAGAATCTTCGTGCGCCAGCCGCAGGTGCGCTGGACGCAACCGTTCAGCATCGGCAACAACCCGATCGATTGGCATGTCGCGCTCGAATCGCCGGAAAGTACGCTGACCAACCCGCAAGGCATTCGGCTAACGCCGGATGACGACCGTGCGCCGGATATCGTGACCCGCTTCAGCACGACCCAGCCGTGGGGAACGCTATCGCTGGCGGCGATGGCGCGCGATATCCGTATCGCGGACAAAACCGCCGACAGCGCCTTCGGCGGCGCGGTCAGCCTGGCCGGAAAAATCAACGCCTACGGCCGCGACGACGTCCGTTTCATGCTGGCTTACGGCAATGCGCTAGGCCGCTATTCTTCGAACAATCTGTTCAACGACGCTGCGCTCGATACGGAAGGTAAAATTCACTTGTTCGACGCTTACAGCGGTTATCTCGCCTACCGGCATTGGTGGGGACAGGAATGGCGCTCGACCGTGGGCTATGGCTTTGCCTACGCCGACAACCCGCACTTCGTTTCCGGCACCGTTTCCAAATGGGCGCAGTCGGGGCTGATCAACCTGTTATGGAGCCCCTTGCTGCAAACCACCTTCGGCCTGGAATACACCTATGCGATGCGCGAAATCGAAAGCGGCGCCAATGGGGATTTGCATCGCGTGCAGTTTTCGGCAATGTTCCAGTTTTAGGTATCGAGACAAGGCGGCTTGGGGTAATCGATGGAGCAAATCGGTGAAGTTAAGGATGTCGACAGGAATAGCTTCCCGATTTTCTACGAGAAGATCGGGGGAGAGCGGAGTTGAAGCCGAGGTCTGGAGTCGGTTGTTTTCGTCCAAAGCCTTAATTCTGGGGGGTGTTCCAGTCAAATAGGCCGGCGAAAATTATGAGAAACCAACCCAATGTCATTACACGAAAGCAGCCATTGGCAACTGTAAATATGACTGAGTTTGATCGTCTCAGGACGACCC